>Ga0210406_10000579_pt1 | contig 49352 bp, 45 predicted proteins | sample IncBWC30MmetaG_FD_155454 | JGI IMG/M metagenome (GOLD analysis project Ga0210406, IMG submission 155454) | Forest soil microbial communities from Barre Woods Harvard Forest LTER site, Petersham, Massachusetts, United States - Inc-BW-C-30-M | ecosystem: Environmental > Terrestrial > Soil >...
ACAACAAAGCATCGGACGCCTGATCATCAAACCCTTCTGGTGCTAGTTGTGCCCGTTATTCTTCTGGTGCGTGTCATAGAGGGCGCCAGCACCCGCGCCGGCTATAGCACCGATGTCAGCACCTATACCCCCTCCGGCCAAGGCGCCGATCGCAGCTCCACCGGCCGCGCTAATAACCACTCGCTTCGCCGTGTTGACATGGCGTTTGTGCCGAATGTGTTGGCGATAGGTGCGGTAATGAGTTACGGCGAAGCTAGGCGCCGCAGTTCCGAAGAGTAAACCCGCCGAGAGCACAGCGGTCAATAAGCGGTTTCGCATATTTCTCTCTCCGCTACTCTCGTATGCACGATTGCAGCCGAACCGCCATAGATGTATCAAAGCGCGCGGGTTACGCCAGCAACAAACGGCCGCCTCGTTCCGAGGCTCTGTAGTTTTTACGCGCCGCCCAACTGATTGGGTATCGGCAATTCATAAGTGGCAACCGTGTTGCCCGGCCCTTGTGACCTCGCCGTTCCCCAGTTTTCGACCATCAAGCACGAAAGTGGAAACGCTCTGTAGGATGTTCTCTACTTCTGGACGTAATGGTGAAACGGTTGTGCTTGCACTTGGACGCATCGAGGATGAGTTACGTGATGTGCAGCGTCACTTCCCGGCAATCAATGCGGTGCTAAATTTGCGTCGTGATGACTTTAGTGATGCGGTCCGCCAGAACATGGTCACGGCGTACGAGTTTCTCGATGCACTTGTCGATGAAGACCTCGACTTGTTCAGCGACGAGGGGCTCGAAGCGCTCTTACAGCTAGCGCAGGCGATTATCCGAGACAGCAAAAACGGCTTCGGTTGCCGCGCAGGACGCGCGTCCACCTGGGTTGCTGCCGCCCGGAAAACAGTCAGGAATTCATCTGTTTCCGTGACGGCCGAAAATTGTTCCTTGGCTCGACCGGCACTGGCGCTCCGAATCCGGAAGATTTCCCAACGGAGAACGTACGCAAAGAAGGGAAATATTAGGGCCACGTGGCAACCGACCACTAGAAAGGTTCCTCTTCGCTGGTCACGGAGCATTGCCAGGACTTAATCTTCCCACCGTCCGCGGCCCAAACATCGCCAAAATATCAGAGTTGATGTAATGCGAGTAGCTTGCTCCTGGAAGGTCAAGGTTCTCGATAAACACCCACGATTTCGGGGCGGACCAAGCGCCATCAGGAACTTATCTGAGCTCCTGTCCTGAAGCCCGCTTCGAGGAGATCAATTTTCGCGGCCGGAGCCTCCAGCGCAACGTTCTCGAGCCCGTTTCTGTCCCGGATCGGCGCACACGTCGGGTTGGCATCGGTAGGCGCTGAATGCGGGAGCTACCACCCTTTTGAGTCTGATCGCGAGTGCCTTCGGCGGCATGCCCAAGCGGGCTGGGAACGGCGCGCGTTTGTTTGAGCACAACATCTGGCCCAGGCTCGTCGATCAGATTCCGTGCATATCAAGGCGTCGCGGCCATGACGCTAGGCGAGTTCAATGATGCTTCCGGACCTCCAATTGCACAGGTCGCGCTAAGGAGCTCACGTCGGGATCGTAGTATTCATAGACGCGCGACTGGAATGTTCGAGCCCGGATAGGATATTTGGCCCGCAAACGATAGTGCAGCGTTATCGTAGCGCCAGGTGGAAGGGAATCGAAATAGAGAATAGCTTGCGTCGCCGTTAAGTTGAATTTCTCCAAGCGGCCGCCCTGCCGGCTCGCGCTCTTCTGCTGGTAATCCTGCAAGTCCTCGCTGAGAAGGTCGAATCCAGGAGGAATTCCTAGGTCCACCATCACCATATTCGCCGCCTTTCTCAGGTTATTCTTGACGGTCGCGTTTGCGATGGCGATGTCATCTTGCTCCAGATGCGTGCGATCGTAGGCAACCCCGATCGAGAGAGGCTCGCCGGCAGGCTTCTCCGTCCAGGGGATAAAGTAGCGGCCCACTATCTGGTAGGCAAGGCCACCTTTTCCCGCAAACCGAATGTCTAGCGTGTCGGCTTTGGTGTCGATCTCTTTCAATACGAACTGGTGGAGCAGGTCGCTATTTTCCGGGCTCAACACAAGCTTTTCTACCGGTTTGCCGTTGAGGGAGATTTCCAACGCGCCGCGAACGTCCGCCGCACCCTTCTCCGTGGAGAGTAACAACGCCCGTAGGGCCATGATGGTCGCCTGCGTGGTACCCCAGGTTCCAGAAGCATCTTTCTTCGCGGCAATGTAACCGAGAGCCTTGCTCGCGGTACTCGACGCCTCGCCCCACTTAAGCAAGGCCTGCACGGCCAAACCCGTCGTCTCCACGGCGGCACTTGCTCCTGTGGCGTAAACCCCTGTCTCTTCGGCAGCCCACCAAGCCAGCTCGTCTTTCTCCGTGCGCGCGTCAAGCAGAAGTTGCATGGCCCGATTCGTGAACTCCCGGTCCTTCCCATAGTCAGCGGCGAAGTTTGCTATGACCGCTAGCGTATACGTGTCCGCCTTGCCGTTCAGGTGGCCCTGCACGAACTGCCTCGCCTTTTCGACGGCTGGTCCCTGATAACCGGTATTCTCGAGCGACCAGGCGATGTAAGCGGTAATGCGAAGGACATCGGAATTGTAACGGTTGGTGGCGCCTTCATTAATAAAGGAAGCGTCCGGTTTCCAGCTACCGTCGGGCTGTTGCTGCCCCGCCATCCACTGCTGCGTCCGCTGAATCACATTCGGATCGACGTCGTGGACCTTCGCCATGTCGGAGAACTCCATCAAGCCGTAAGCGGTCAGAATCTGGTTCGCAGGCGCATTACCGAACCAGGAAAAACCGCCGCCTGGGACCTCAAAGGTGAGCAAGCGTTGATAGCCGTTGGCAATGAATCCTTCAGCTTTGGCATGTACCTCGGGAGTCAGTTTTCGCGTGCGCTTCATGTAATCAAGCGCCAAAATGTTCGGATAGGTGCTGGAGGAGGTCTGCTCGAAGCAACCGCCAGGCATGCGTAGGATAGCGTCCATGCCTTCAATCACCTGGCTGAGCGGGCCAGGGTAGAGCCGGACCAAGATTACGCTGGCCTCGGGGATGGAGGCCGCCGGAAAGTTCAGCTCGTGGTGCACCGCGGTTTCAAGCCTGCCGTTGAAAACCACGGCTTGTTCGCGGCCATTGGGAATCACGTCGATTTCACGGACGACGATGTCGGCGCGATCTGTATCGCCAGTCATACGGGCTGCAAGGGTGAGTTTGAATTTGCCGATCCGCTTTGCTTCCAGAGTGAAGTGGGAGCCGCCGACGCGATCAGGATCGACGGTGAGGGACTTTTCGGAAATGTCGTCTGGTAGCGCAAACCAATCGTCCGGTTGCAGTTGCAATCTCACATTTCCCTTCGTGCCGGCATAGTTGTACACGGCGACGGGAATATCGACTCGGTCGCCTTGGGTGAGCGTCACGGGCAGGTCGAGGTCGACGAAGAAATCCTGGAAGACCTTCAAGGCGGCGGTTCCACTGCCAAGCGCGCCGTGAACCGTGGAGGCCATCATGGCCATTCGCCAAGTGGTGATCGAATCTGCCAGCGGTATCGAGATTGTTGCGGCGCCGTTCTGGTCCGTAATGATTTGCGGATTGATGTAGAGAGCCTCGGGGAAGTAGGAGCGCACACGCGCCGTCGGTCTCACCCCCGTCTGCTCCCTGACGGTGAGGCCGGCCGAGGGTGTGAAGCGCGCCATCTCATTTTCGCCAGGGGACCCGGTACCGAGGAGGGTACCATCGGTCTGAGCGAAACGGGCAACCTTATTCGCGAGGCCCATTTGCTCCATCAAGACGAGGCCTCCGGCGACACCACCGCCTGCGCCCACCCCAACACGAAACGCACGCGGTGCGGCCTCGACCACAACCATCTCAGTTACGGCTCCGACCTCCAGCACAACGGAAAGAACGGCACGATCACGCGCAACTAACCTGAATTGCCGCGACGCCACCTGGAAACCGGGCGATGACACTCGAACTTCGTAGTCACCGGCGGGAAGTCCCGTCAGACTGAATTGACCGGCCGCATTGGCGCTGGCTCGCCGGGTTTTTCCCGCAGAGGCTTCGCGCACCTCGGCCATCGCTTCCGGAACCACGGCTCCTGACGGATCGGTAACGGATCCGACGATCTCGACGAAACCGTTGAGTGGGCCGTGATTGTGTTCGATATTCAGATCGATGGATTTTAGCTCTGGATGATCCGCGATCTTGCGGGCGCGCACTTCCAGATACGCCGCCTGGTCATCCGCGGTGTCGAACTGCTTGTCGGGGCCCGCGCTGCGCACCAGATAATGCGAATGCCGCGGATCCCAAGCTGCGTTTTCGACTCGCAGCTTCGTATTCCAGGCATCACGAATTTCCAAAGTGCCGATTCTTGCCAGGGTACGCGGGGAGAGCTGGCGTAGCTGCGCAAGAAAGCGTGTGTGGTAACGCGTAAAGTATACCGGGTACTTATCCTGCGGCACAGTCCGCCCGGCTTCGGTCTCGAATCCGTTCGCATTGACAACTTCCGTAGCCGCGAACAGCGCGCGAGCGGCCCGGTCGCGTTGCGCAGCGCGAGATTGCTCCACCGGCTCTACAATGTCGGACATGCCGATGGAATGAATTTCATACCTGGGTTTGAGCGCTTCCTGCTCAAGGTAGAAAAAGACCTTGGCGAACCCCGGCTGCTTTTCGGCCAGCGCAAAAACAGCCTCATCCACCACCTGCAGGCCAAGAGCGGCTTGCACGCCTTCGCCATGCGAGTTTGTCACACGAAAGCGGATGCGCGCGTCATTGCCGGGCTTGTAAACAGCGGCATCGGCCATCGCTTCGACCTTGAGTTCATCAGCCGGTTGCACAAAGACCAGACGATGATCGCCGATCGGACGAGCGTCCCGTCCAAACTGGTAAACGTTGAGGTCGAGTGCGCCCGCCATGTCTGGGGTTGAGATGAGAGACAGTTCGGCCTGACCGTTCTTGATGTCAAGATCGCGCGTAAGGATTGTCTGTCCTGCCTTGACTACATCTACGTAAGCTGTGCCGCGTGCTTTGGTCGAGAAGACGCGCAGTTGGATGCGGTCGCCGGCCCGATAGATCGCGTGTTCGGTGCGCACGAGGATGTGGTCCCCTTCCTGGCGGACCGCGAGTTGCACTGCACTCGAGGCACGGTTGCCATCTTCGTCATTGGCTTCGATCTGGACAGTTTCGGTGTTGGACCCAGGTTTAAGCCGCACGACGGCGACGCCCTCGGAATCGGTAGTGGTGGTTTGGTTACCGATTCCAGCGGCCCCAACCTTCACTTTGGCGCTGGCCGGCTTTCCATCCGCATAAGAGGTGAGAATGAAGAGCTGATTTTCGAGATCAGGAATGAGTGTGCCGCCCTCGGGAACTGCGGTGACGATTAGCGGCGATTCGCTGACTGTAATGGGTTCGCCTCGGCTTTCAGCGTGACCGGTGGAATCTTTCACCGTCGCATCAATTAAGACGCGTGCAGCGCCCTGGTTTAGTGGGCGCCCCGCGAAATAGTCAGGTAGCTTCAGATCAAAATGGTAGGCGCCGTCAGCATCAGTTTTACCTTGGACGGACGCCACGTCAGACACGGCGACATCCATGTTTGAGGCCTTGATCGTGAGCTCGGCGCGATCGACGGGTTTCCCGAAGAAATAGGTGGCGCGAACGGTTCCGATTACATGGTCGCCGGGGCGGTAGCCGTGTTTTGGTTCTATGTCTCGAAAATCGATCGCGACTTTGAATTTCGGCAGCACGTACTTCTCGACGTTCAAGGCCAGTTCGGCGTTCGCGCTGCTACCCTCGGCCGTTCCCATGATGGCGCGCAGGTGATAGGCGCCGAGGTTCACCTCGTCAGCCAGCGTGAATTCCGCGGAGGCAATGCCGAACTTGCTGGTCTGCGTCGAATGTTTGAACACCTTATTGCCGCGGGAATCTTCTACCTCAAAAACGAGTTTGCGGCCGGCGGTGGCTTCATGACTCGAGCGGTCGAGCGCCAACGCGCGCACATGGATTGTTTGCCCAGGCTGATAGATCGGCTTCTCCGTGGTGAGCAAGATCGAGGCCGTATCATCAAGACGGACCTGCTGGGTGATTTCAGTCGAGCCGATGAGCGTGTCCACCATGAAACGCAGCGGATATGTTCCCGCCAAGGCCGCTGGAAAACGGAACTGGGCTTCGGTCGTGCCGTGATGATTCAGTGGTCCCGTGAATAGCACCCGAGGTTTCTGATCGGGAGGCGACAACTCGATTCTCAATGAGTTGGTACCGGCGATGACTTCGTTTTTTGAATCGGTAACAATCACCCGCACCGCCGCTTTGCCCCCAGTGAGATATGATTTCTGACCGAGGATGTGCACGACTGGTGTACGCAGGATCTGAGAGATGGAATCTGTGCCCTCGATCGCGGGCAGCTCTTCATCGCTGTAGACAAAGGAGTAGCGCAGCCGATGCCACACCAGGTCGTCGCTCGGGAGAGCTTTTGTTAGTTTGAGATCCTCCCGCCACGTCCCTTTTCCATTCTTGATCTCGACGCTCCGTTCTATGCGGCTCAACGCCTTATCTTCCGGATCCAAGACTTCGAGCGCCAGCCTTCCTGCTCCAGGGTGGGGCGCGGAGTAAGGAATGGTCGCGCGCAGAATGCCATGTGAATAGGTAGCCGCAACAGAAGTGCGATTGAGCTCGTGTGGCGCCTGGAAAGAGAGCAGCAAAAGTCCGGCCGCGAGGACAAGCGACCAGGTCAACCAGATCAAAGCGTCTTTCATTGTGACCTCCTCAGACTGCAGCCAACTTATTCGCCGGGCGATAAAGTGGACGCCTGAGTCGTCTCAATAGTTCCCCGGCTGCATTTTGCGGAGCAGCCATTTTCTCGAACGCCGGAGAATACCAGCCCTTCAATACTGTTCACACTGAGAACGTCGGCGAATTGGAATCTTGCAAAAAATCGGTGTGTAGCCCCCTTACTTGTCTTCCGAATGCTAATGCAAGCCGGTATCCAAGCGCGTTCGGTAAGCTTCGCAAGGCGCTTCAGAGAACCTCCAGTGAATCCACGAATTCACTGTGTGGCTGTAGATTCGACACGATCGTCTTCAACCTGACGCAACGTAGCTTACACGATTGGGAAGCCTGGACTGGCAAACCAGTCGGGAATTTTATCTCGCCGAAGGGCAGCGGCTGGCCCACGAGGGTAACTTGGCCTTCGATCGCGCCGGATTCGCCTACTGGTCTCCGGAATTATTTCGGCGAGTCGACGCTCGACTGGCGGTGCGACTGTCAAGGCCCTCCGACCCCTGCTCTTAAACCTTTTACGTCGAGGTTCGCATTCACCAGTAAACTGATCATAAACTGATCACCCTCGACATTTCGCGATACCGTTCGGGGGGTTTCTTTCAGTTATAAAAAAAGACCGAATTTGCTTGACACGAGCGCTTCAGGCGGCAGGTCGGGGTTGAGCCGCGCGGGTACATGCGGAAACTTGCCTTTAATCCTACGTTATTGATTTGAAGCATATTAGATGGCTTTCAAGGAATCATCAGGTGCGCCTCGGAATTGCGTGCGGTTACCTGTTGTGTCAGGTCATTCGGACGAGCGCCGAGGCTCGATTTTGGGTGTTTACCACGGTTTTGGGCATGTTTTTCGCCGTTTTGGGTTGTTTTTGGCGTGGGCGCCATCGGGGGATAGTCCAAAGGCTGGCAGCACAAAGTGGGAGAAAAGTGTGTAAGAACTGTGACAAAACGTGCAGGCTAAGTCCCTAAGATGCTTCAGGTTCCGAATATTTGCAGTAAGACCTTTCGTAGCCGCTCATACGACGGAACCAGTGCCGGCCTGCAGAGCTTTTCGGAGATTTCTCTCTGCAAGCAGCTCTTTTTTTATAACTGAAACTTATTCCAGCACGCGCGCGCCGGCGAGTACGGCCGCGCCCACGAGCAGCAGCACGAGGAACTTGTTCCTGACCGAGAAATCGATGATGCGGTTGATCATCGGTTTATAGCCGCCTTCATACGGCTCTCCGAATCGACGAGGAAGGTGCCGGAGATCACGATCCGCTCGCCGGCGGTGATCCCTTTGGTCACCTGGACGTCGCCGCCGAGGCGCCACGGGCAAATTGCCCGTGACGTTTCCCGCCAGCGTCAACGATCTGCCGCACCCTTCCATTTCCACGCCGCCCGACGCGAGTACTCCGTTTCCCGTCGACTACTCTGAAGGTTTTCTGGTTGGCTACAAGTGGTACGACGCCAAGAACATCACCCCACAGTTTCCCTTCGGCTTCGGACTGTCCTACACCACCTTCTCATTCTCGAACATAACCCTCGTCGATAACCTGGCGTCGGGCAATCCTAATTTCCAGGTTACATTCGACCTGATGAATACCGGTCCAGTCGCCGGGGCCGAAGTGGCACAGGTCTACGTGGGGTTTCCGGCAAGCACCGGTGAGCCGCCGAAGCGTCTGGTGGGTTGGCAGAAGATCTCGCTACAAGCTGGCCCGCAGCATCGTGTGACGGTGGAAGTGGATCCGAACGACTCATCCCATGCGTTATCGTGGTGGGACGTCAAATCAAATGGTTGGCTAACGACACCGGGAGACTACGCCGTCTATGTCGGTAACTCATCCAGCCGAACGAGTCTGACGCTTGCCGGGACCCTTCATGCCGGAACGCCGTAAGACGGTGCCGGCCAATGCCGAATCCGGATTCCCATGGACGTCTAGCGGCGAGTTATCCGTGCCGGATCCGATGTCGGGCTGCCGGAAGATGAGTTGTCTATAGCCCCAGGTCTGATTTTGAGATCGTGGGCTGTCGCTGTGAGTTCGTAGCATGACAACCGCTCCCTTTGGTCACGGCTCGGTATCGGACGTAGCAATTCTAAGTACCGCGCAGTCATGTCGTGCGGCCCAAGGTTGATTGCAGCGCATGATTATTGTTTATGTAATTCCGTTTCGCGAAAGCGGCAATTCTCGGATGCGCTTGCCGGTGGCGGCGAATATGGCATTGCACAGGGCAGGCACATAAGGCGGCACGCCCGGTTCACCGACTCCGGCCGACGGCGCGCCATCGTCGATGATGTGCACGCTGGTGTGATAGGGCGCCTGGTTCATGCGGGCGACCTGGTAGTTGTTGAAGTTCGACTGATCCACGACACCGTCGGTCGCGGTGATCTCGCCGCTGCGGGCGATGCTGGTCCCGAAGACTGCTGCGCCCTCAAACTGCGCACGTACGGTTTCCGGGTTTACGACCGTACCCGCGTCGACTGCAGTATGTACCGCCGGGATGCGAAGCTCGCCTTTCTCGCTGACTTGGACTTCCACGACCGTCGCGACGTACGTCAGAAAGCTGCGATGCGCGGCAATCCCGAGCCCGGTACCCTTGGCGAACTGGCGTTTTCCCCAGCCCGCTTTCTCGGCGGCCAGTTCAGTTACCCGCCGCAACCGGCCGGTATCGAAAGGGTACAGCTTGTCTTCGTCCTGCCGGGGTCGCTTGAAATCCAAGATACGCAGAGGCCCAATGAGGGACAGCAAGTAGTCCAGTGGATCGCGGCCGGCGGCATAAGCCAACTCATTGGCAAAGGACTGGACGCCAAAGGCGTGGTAGATATTCGACACCGAACGCAGCCAGCCGATACGCACGTGCGCCGAAGCCTCGCCATTTTCGGCGCGATGGTTAGGTAGATCGAAAGGTACGTCAGACCACCCCATTTCCATCTCGCCGTCACTGCCGTAGGTCTGATTCAAAGCAAAAGTGGACCCGATCGGCGGGAACACGGACCGCTGTAGCCATGCGGCCGGCTTTCCGCTGGAATCGAGCGTCGCTTTGAAGTAAGTGGCGGCGACGGAATGGAAGTAGTCGAACTGGATGTCGTCTTCCCGGCTCCACACCACCTTCACCGGCCGGCCGGTCTTCTTGGAAAGAATGGCTGCCTCCACAGCATAATCCGGCTTCGATTTGCGCCCAAAGCCACCGCCCAACAACGTAACATGGCAGGTCACGTCCTCCGGTTTCAGACCCAGTACTTTTGCTACAGTCTCCTGCAATCCCTGCGGGTTCTGAGTCGGCGCCCATACCGTCACTTTGCCGTCGCGAAACTCCGCGACTGCCACAGGCGGCTCCATAGAAGCGTGCGCCAGGTGGGGCGTGTAGTATTCAGCCTCCATCACCTTCCCGCCCTTGGCGAATTCCGCATCCACGTCACCCACATTGCGCACCACTTTTGCCGGCTTGCGCGCCGTTTCCTGCAACTTTTTCTTATACGGATCGGAGTTATAGACGCTGTTCGCGCCGTTGTCCCAAACGACTTTTAGGTTCTTGCGGCCTTTGAACGCCGCGAATGTGTTGTCGGCGATTACAGCCACGCCGCCGAGGGCCTGGAAAGTATGGGGCGGATGGAACGGCTCAATCGCCACCGTCTGCTTGACTCCCATTACCTGCAACGCCGCCTTGTCGTCGAACGACGTGACCTTTCCGCCCAAGACCGGGGGATGCGCAATCGCCGCATAGACCATGCCATCGCGCCGAATGTCCATGCCAAACAGCGGCTTGCCGGTGCAAAAATCCTGTACGTCGTAGTTCTTCGCATCTTTACCGATGTAACGCCAGGCGCTTCTCGGCTTCAACTGGAGCTCTTCCTTCTTCGGAACTGGCAACTTCGCCGCGGCGGACGCCAACTCGCCGTATCCCAGCTTCCGCGCCGTCGGCTTGTGAATCACGGTGTGAAGCTCAGCCTGGCACTCCGATGAAGGAACGCTCCACTGCTGAGCCGCTGCGTGGACCAGCATTATGCGGGCCGTTCCGCCTGCCTCACGCATAGTGTCGAAGAATTCACGGACAGAGTGGGAGCCATCGGTGTCTTGCGAGCCATATCGCGGGTCACCCTCCGCCTGTACGACCTTCACCCGATTCCAATCGGCCTCCAGCTCGTCGGCCACGATTCGTGGCAGGCTCGTGCGCACTCCTGTCCCCATCTCGGACCGGTGCGCTACGATGTAGACGGTTCCGTCGGTCTCCACTCCCAGGAAGATGCTGGGATGAAGAACGGTCTGGCTCGCCCGGGAGCTCGCCTCGGCCTTCTGCTGCGCCCGCAGGGGCACCGCGCCCAGAACAAACGCTCCAGACGAGAGTACTGTCTGGAGAAAACTTCGCCGGCTGACATTCTCGATCGCGTTCATGCCACAGTCTCCTTCGCGGCCGCCTTGATCGCCGCGCGAATGCGCTGGTAGGTGCCGCAGCGGCAAATATTGCCGGACATGACCGAGTCGATGGCTTCGTCCGTGGGCGATTTTTCACTTTTCAGTAGGGACACGGCCTGGATGATCTGCCCCGGCTGACAATAACCGCATTGCGGGACATTGCCCTCCACCCAGGCCTTCTGTACGGGATGCAAACCGTGCTGTGCCAGCCCTTCAATGGTCGTGATCTCCTTGCCGGCCAGTTTGCTCGTGCTGGTCACGCACGAGCGGATGGCAGTGCCGTTCTGAAGCACCGTGCAGGCTCCGCAGAGCGCCATGCCGCATCCGAACTTGGTTCCCGTAAGGCCCAGAACGTCGCGCAAGTACCACAGCAGCGGCAGTTCCGGGTCGCCATCGAAAGACTGTTCTGTTCCATTCACTTTGAATCGCACCATGCTCGTTCCCCCCAGCGTTTCTGCGCAATATCACAGGATCACATGTCGACCAACGATCCGATTGGATCAGGATACACCGTCGGACAGGATTGAGGGGAACTGCTACTGATAATGGCGGACGTCGTCGCTGTATTCAGTTTTTGGTGGGGTGGATCAACACCGCGGCGTTAGCTGCGAAGCAATCTGTGCAACACCAGCATTGAGGGATGAGGGTCGTCCAGAAGCAACTCGTTCACGACCACGCAGGCCAAAGCATGGCGCAAGCTACGGTCGGCGTTGTGTTCAGTTACTCACAGGCATCACTCGAAACGTGATCTCCGTCGCACTGAACGCCGGACCTTCCCATCGCACGATATAGATGCCTGGTCTCTCGAAGTACTTGCCCAAGTCGTAACCGAACTCTATAAAATGTCCGGGCGGCAGTGCGTCGTTGTACGAGGATTTTGGACCGTTGCTACTAATGAGATTCCATTCCTTCAGTTCGGTTCCGTTTATGAAAAGTCGTGTGGGGCCAAACATCGGATTGACGGTTGTGTGGCCGTCGTTAACGATTGCGAAAGTGATCGATACGTGCTCCACTTGCCCTTTCTGGAAAATGGGTCTGGAAACGCTCATAGCAGCCCATAAGTTGAAACGTTTGCCTTGTCCTGCCGCAGGATGCACTCCCAAACAAAGTAGTGATGCGATTAGGGCCAACGCAGCCAAGGATAGTCTCGGCATCCAAGTTCCTCGGGATTATCTAACCATATCGCGTGCAACCTGCGTGAGGGCCACTATCGCTCCTGAGTTGCGGGAAAGGCGCGCTACGGGAAGGTCGCTCTACCGGAATGATCGCCGGCCTTTTGGAAATAGCGCCCAGTGAATCGAGTGACTCGTCAACAGACTCTTAGAATTGGATGCGGGCGCCGATCCAGATGTGCCGCTCGCCGTTGTTGTTGGTTACGGTCGGGTTGAGTAATTGATTGCCACTCGTCGTGCCGGTGATTTGCCCAATGCCGGCGGTCAGATCGGGGTTCGGATTCGCCTTGTTCGGATGGTTGAACAGATTCATGAAGTTGCCCTCGAACTTCAATTGCAACCTCTCGGTCAAGTTGAAGCTCTTATGCAAGCCAAGGTTGGCCGTCCACGCGCCAGGTCCCACAAGGGAGTTGGCGGGGCAGTTGCCGTAGGTTCCAGGAGTAGGCACTGAGAATGCCGCTGCGTTCAGAAACAAAGCGTTGTTCTCCCATGACCAGCCAGAATTGCCGGTGTAGGGGCTGGAGCCCGTGCAGTTCGGCCGGTTGGCGGCGCCGTTACGGACCTGGAGCCACGAGGACCCATCGAAGGTCGGCGAGAAGTAGGTACCGCTCTGAATCACGATGAGGGACGATAGTTCCCATCCGCCCAGAATCGCGTTCACAGCACCCGGAGAATTTGCGCCCCACGCTTTACCCCTGCCGTAGGGAATCTCCCAAAGCACGGTGGGGACAAAGCGCTGCCTGGGTATCAGGGTATTGTTGCCCCAGTCATAGTGGCGGTTGTACGGATTGGTGGCCGTGCCACTCTCGCCGTTGCTGACGCTGCTGTCAGTCATGTTCCTCGAATATGTATAGGCGATCTGGAACTGAACGCCTTTCGCAAACTTCCGATCGAGGAATACGTCCAGGGACGTGCTCTTCTGAATCGCGCCATTGGTCTCGTAGTTAATGTTCCCCCCTGTCCACAGCGAATAGTTATAGACGTTGGTGAGGTCGGATGTGCTGGCCTGCGGCAGATTCAGATCGTAGAACACTGGAAGCTGGGTCGACATGGACCCCCGATAGCTAGCACGTGCGACCAGCGAGTGGCCCAGATCGCGCTCCACGGTCACGTTCCACTGCTGGATCATCGGAGTCTTCAGATGTGGGTTGGTGGCCGTGATGCTGTCGCCGCAGTCGGCCTCATGCGCACAGACGCTTCGGCCCACCGAAGCGCTTCCGAACGGGTTTGGGAACTGGATTGTCGGGACCGGGGTCGTGTTATTTAACCGCAGAGAGGTCGCCGAGAACACGTCCTGGCTGCCCGGGCCGAAGTTGTCCTGATAGGCTCCGATGAGTTCGCCATAGTAGACGCCATAGCCGCCACGAAATACGGTTTTGTTGTCCAGCCGGTAAGCCAGCCCCACGCGTGGACCAAAGTTGTTCCAATTGCCATACATCAGCGAACGGCCAGGGAATCCCTTGGGAGCGATTTCCACCGGAATATCCTGCGGGATGCTGGTGTACTGCAAAGTGGCTTGGGAGGGTACCACGACAGCCTGCGTTGCCGGGTCCCAATTGATGCGCCTGTTGTTGTTGTCCACCGACGGCATGAAGTATTCCCAGCGCAGGCCGAGGGTCAACGTCAGTTTGGGCGACACGTTCCATGTGTCGTTCACGTACAGCCCTGTGTCGGTCTTGCGGTTGTAACGCGCCAGCGCCGGGCCCTTAAGGCGAACCTGGGATGGGTATCCCAGCATAAAGTCGGCGAAGGCAAACCCGGTGTACTGGCCATTGAAGTTGTATTGTCCGAACTGGTTGTTTTGAGTATTAAGCACGGGATCGCCGTAACGGATCAGGACGCCCGTCTTGATGGCGTGTCTGCCTTTTTGCCAGCTCAGGTTGTCCAACAACTCGTATTGTTGGCTAATGTTGTCGGAGATAGGATTCGGGTAGAGATCGAAGAAGCCGCCGTTAATCTCCATGTCCGGTATGCCCGGCGTGCCGGCGGGAACCGTGGTCCCCCCGAGGCTGAGCCCGGTAGCTTTCAAGAACGAATTGCCGTCCTGTTTTGGGGTTCTGTAGGCGGCATCCCGCTCAAAGCCCAAACGGAACTCGTTCAGCAGGGTAGGCGCGAAAATATGAGTCTCCGAAAGGAAATCGTTGGTGCTGTTTCGAACCTGCAGGAAGCCGTAACCAGGAACCGGGGCATTGTAGCTTCGCTGCCAGGGATCGGTCTGGCGGGTGAAGCGGCCGGAGAGCACGTCTTTGGGACTAATGTTGTGATCGATCCTGACGTCGATCCGGTCAATGTGCTCGGGACCAAAGGTGGTGTTGCGGTAGTCATTTAGGTAATTGTTCGGGTTCGGGGATGTGCCGGTATAGTTTGGCGCCGGATAGTATTTCGTCGCAAACGCCGCTGAAACCGGATTGACCTGCAGACCGGCTGCCGCGAAATTGTTGCCCGGTATCGGCTGCCCGGTTAGCGGATTCTTTAGCTGGATACTACCGTTGCTTGGATCGAGCAGTGCGGCGAAGTTGCCCGCGTCAAATGCAGCGGTGGGCACGGTGGTCGTGCCGGTGATCGAATTTCCTGCCGCGAGCGGGAACGTCCGGTGCTCTTCAGTGACCAGGAAGAAGGTCTTGTTCTTCCCGTTGTAAATCTTAGGCAGGTAGACCGGCCCGTTCAAGCTTCCGCCCCACCACTGCAATTGAGGCCCAACAATCCCTTGGGAGCGTTCCGAGCCCTGCGTCAGAGGCCCCGCATTCAGCGCGCTGTTATCGGTCGTGTAGAAGCCGGAGCCGTGGAGTTGGTTGCCGCCGCTCTTGGTGGTGGTCATGAGCGTGGCGACTCCCGGAAACTCGGCCGAAGTGTTGCTCTCCAAGACCTTCACTTCAGCGATCGACTCATACGATTGATCGTTGGTCAGATTGCCGGACTGTCCGCCATACGCATTTTGCATAGTCTGGATGCCGTCAATCGTGAGGTTCAAGAAGTTATTGCGATTGCCGCCAATCATAATGGAGCTGCCATCAAAGACTGTCGACGGTGTCAGCCCAGCCATCTGCATGATGGCCCGTTGCGTCGGAGCCGCGAGGATTTCCTGGCCTGTTTGGAGGGAGGCAATCTCGGCATTCTCCGTGTTCATCGTCGTCGGAGTCGCCGTTACCTCGACGGATGCCGAGGTCTCGCCCATATCGAGTTTTGCGTCAAACCGCTGGCTCTGCGCGGCAGTCTGTGTGAGGGTACTGCTCCTAAGCTCCCGGAAACCCTTCGACGAAACAGTCACGGTGTATTCGCCGGGAGCAACGCCCGCGAAAACATAGCTTCCCTCGGTGCTTGTCATTTCCGTGCGCTTGACATTGGTGTCGACGCCCGAGAGCGTGACCGTGGCGCCCGGGACGAACGCGCCCTGCGGGTCGGTCACAAACACTGTAATGGAGCCTAGGGTGGATTGCGCGAAACCCAGGGTGGCGACCAGCAGGAGCCCAGCCAGAATAGCCAAAGCAGTCTTACAAAACTTCATGTGTTCAACTCCCCTTCTCTGAAAATCCTGAAGCACCGATGGACGAGAATGGTGGTTCTCGTGACAGTACACGGTCTATCCCCAGATTCTCAATGAGTGTGACACTGATATACCCTTGTCTCAGCAGAAAAAGAAGTAATTTGGGGTACGATTACGGTACGTTTACGGTAAATGCCATCTGCAATCAATAGCTTACGGCGCCACTGCGAAGCTGGTCTCGTGATATAGAATGAGGATCATCTAGCTTCTGCCCTATCAATCGTGCGTTCTACGGGGCCATGCTTGTTCGATGAGGAGGTTTCGGAGATTGAAGGATTCTGCCGGCAGCGCCGAGGATCCACGCGTGAATGCGGAAGTATTGCCTGGAGCTGTCCGCGTCCACGTCGGTAAGATTCTCGCCAGCAAGGAATTCATTCACTCCGACAGCCTCCGCCGGTTCCTTTCCTACACGGTTGAAAAGGCAATCGAAGGTGAGCCGGGTTGTTTGAAGGAATCTGTGCTCGGCACAACGCTTTTCGGCCGGGGCGACGCCTTCGATCCCCGGCTTGACCCAATCGTCCGGGTACAAGCGGGGAAACTGCGCACCCGGTTGCAACAGTATTACGAAGGAGAGGGGCGCTCCGACACCCTGGTCATCGAATTCCCTAAGGGAGGCTATGTTCCGGTTTTCCACGCCCGTGAGAATGGGGCGGCCGCACCCGCTATCGACCCAAGTTCATCCCAGCCGCGCAAACTCGGGTGGGTCGCCGCCGGGCTGACCGGTCTGGTGGCTGTCAGCGCCTTAGTGATCTGGCAGAAATGGACTTCCTCGCAGGTTCCACCGGCATTCACGCGTCTTACGTTTGCAACTGACTCGACATCGGCTTTTCCGTCCATCTCTCGCGAAGGCAAACTGGTGGTTTTTGCGTCGGATCGCGGGGAAAGAGGCAATCTGGAGCTCTTTGCTCAGGTGATTGGAGGGGAAGGGCCGGTCCAACTCACGCACTCCGGCACGAAAAACCGCCAGACCGACATTTCGCCTGACGGTACCAGAGTGGTCTTCGAATCGGACCGTGACGGTGGCGGACTTTATGTACTTTCGCTACTCAGTCGCGTCGAGACCAAGATCGCGAGCGTGGGTTTTAACCCTCGCTTTTCACCGGACGGCTCAAGAATCGCGTATGAGGGAAAGCAAGGAAAGCTTTACACCGTTGCGGCCATGGGCGGCCTTGCGCAGCCGGTGGATTCTTCGATTTCACCTGCCAGCTATCCCCTTTGGACGCCGGACGGCAAGCACCTGCTGGCGTTAGTGAGGACCGGGGAAACGGAATTCGATTGGCTGGTATTTCCGCTAGAAAGCGGTCGCGCATTTTCGACGGGAGCGGGGGATATCTTTCGCCGTCAGCAACTCGGCAACGCCGCTTATCCACCGGCTCCGGGTGACTGGCTCGGCGACCGCGTGGTTTTCTCCGCCGGCCAGAGAGACTCCGCCTACGTTTGGGAACTGTCCCTCTCGCTGAAGACATTTCGCGTCTCCGGTGGAGCACAGCGGCTCACTTCCGGGCCCGGAGCTCACACCTATCCGCGTGTGGCTTCGCCGGAGCCTGGCCGTGCACGCGTGGTTTTCGTCAACGAGAACATTGTGGCGCAAATCTCGAGTTTCGTTCCCAACACTGATCGGGACAACCCAACTCTGGACCGCCTGACGAAGGACGGCTCGCTCGTGCCGGGCGCATCGCCACAGATTTCCGCGGACGGCTCAAAACTGGCCTTCTGTTCCACCCGCTTGGGGAACCGCGACATTTGGCTCAAGGATCTAAGAACCGGCGCCGAAACTGCTGTGGCCGCGAACCCGTGGCCGGAGGAGCAGCCGCTCATCTCGCCGAACGGTTCACGAGTCGCCTACGTCAGCCGGCCCAAGAGCGGCACCGCGATCCAGATCTGGGATGCTGCGGGAGGCTCAACCAGAAAACTGTGCGAGGGTTGCGGCAGGCCAGTGGAATGGCTGCCCGACAACGAGCGGCTGATGACCGCCGCTGATGCTCCTGCGCGGCTGCAAATCTGGAACGTCCTCACGGGTGAAAGCCAAATAGTGTTTCCAGCGTTGCAGACACCGGTCACAAATGCCGCGGTGTCCTCTGACGGACAATGGCTGGCCATTTCAGCCACGAGTGCCCCGGACGGGTGTCCGAAGACATTTATTGCGCCGCTCGAAGGCCAGCCGACCGCCTCCTGCAAAGACTGGATCGCTCTGCCGGAGTTGAGCACGGCCTGGGGACTGCGGTGGTCTCAAAAAGGAGATCTGCTGTACTTCTTTTCCTTTCAGGATGGCACTCGCTGCATCTGGGCTCAACGAGTGTCGCTGCCGCAGCACCGGCCTGTGGGGAAGCCGTTCCCGGTTCAACATTTCCATCGCTATCAGCCGATCCCGCGGCCTGACAGTGGGATCTCCATCGCCAGCGGGCGCCTAGCGGTCTGGTTCCAGGATTCGCAGTCCAGCATCTGGATGGCAGACGTCCACTAAGTGCAATTTTGGTGTCCACCGTGTCTGCAACTGCAGCCGAGCCGGCTTCGGTAGTCGGGCCACGCAATGCAGATCAAAATAAGTCAGGCTAGGTTGAGTAGTCAGGCGCCGGCTTTTTGTGGCCTCGACCAGCCCGGCACGACATCTTCCGCCGGATTGTCGGTAATCCGCCGGACCTTTCTTCCTTCCTCTGTTACCACCATGATTTCGGGATTCCCATCGATGACGGAAGTGAACGCGAGATTCGTTCGGCCCACTTGTCGCTTTTGGGGATGGCCGCCCTCTCCCCGATGTTGGTGTCGGTCATGACACAACTATGCGGCGCCTGCAGGCCCGTAAAGAAGAGGGGTTCGTCGGACGCTTACGCCCACCCCGATTGTTAACGAGGCTCGGAACCGGCCCCAAAGGCCGGACAGACGACGTATTTTCAACACACAAACCGCAGACGCTTTGCCAGATTGGCCTATTTCGGGTCGTGCGCTACCATCGTGCTCAGCCGGGGTGTGGAGATGAACTACGACCAGGACAAAGTCGACGAGATGGTATTGGCCTTGCTGTACCTGACGATATCAGAGCAGCACGAATGGGGAGCCAGAGCCTGGAAATCCCATGACTGGGATGCGCTGGACCGGCTGCACACAAAGGGGTACATCTCGGACCCGAAGAGCAAGGCCAAGTCGGTGGTGCTGAACGCGGAGGGAGTGAAGCGGGCGCGGGAACTCTTCGAGCAGCATTTCGGGCGCTGAAATCGTCGAAATGAATCTCCGCAGCTCCCCTTCGGCGGCGCCATCAGGCTTCGCATAGCCTACGGCCATCGATGTTTACTGTATTCGATGGCTTCCCGCGACGTGAGCAGCCGCGTAGAGTTCCCAGCCCGAATGTAAAGGTGTTCGCCGTTACCATCCTTCACGAACACCGGACGGGGCGACGGTTTAAAGGCTAATTGGCAAATGTCCTTTCGATCGATTTGATGAAAGCTGATGCGAATCAGTGGACTCGCATCTTTCCCAAATTCGCCGAGCAGCAACGTGGTAAGCCAGTTCTCGTATCCATCGCGATTCGGCTTCTTGCCAAGGGTCTTGTAGTCGTTCTCTATGCCAAGCACTTTCCCGTCATCATCAACTCCCAAAAAGAAGAGTGCCCCCAGACTCATTCAGAAAGCCAGCGGCGGTCTTGACAACAACCTGTTCCATGACTTTGCTCGCTGCATTCTGTTTCAAATCCCATCGCGCCGAAGACTTAAATTCAAGTTTCGCGTTCTCCCCGGAGGCGATAAGAGCCCTCACCTGCTGATCTGCGGATTTCGGAGCCAAGGCTCTGAACGCTGCGAGTGCTGCGTCCTTTACGGAATTGGGTACGAGAGGGAACGTTCTCAACGTGTAGCCGAACTCTGCTTCGGTGAGCCCATACAGGTTTGCGACGAGACCGTCCAATTCTGCGCGTAGTTGGCTGCGCCCTTTTTCGTCAGTTACTCCATCTTGAGAACTCTTGAGCCCAACTTGCCTTGCCAAATCGTCGAATTCGGGTGCAACGCAGACAAGTTTTGACGCACGTTGGACAATGCTCTTGAACCTGAGATCAGCCTGCGGGAGACGCGGGATTGGAAGCTGGTAAAGATAGAAGAGATTAAGGTTTGTGGTCATGCGAGAACGTAGTATGTAGTCCACAACAAAGCTGTTCATCATGCTGATCAAGAACAACAACTCTGAACTCGACAGCACGGGTTCGTTGTATCGGAAAGGGAAGTTGCGAAACGGAAAATGAACGGTCAACGAATTTCCTGCGAAAGAATTGGGCGGAACGATGGTAGTAATGAGCGTCCGCTCATTCGTGTTCGAGGCAATTTCACGTATAGCGATGCGCTATGTTGCGTAATCGGGTTTCAGGTCGTTGGGCACATCGGCTAGCCCGATCCGCTTAGCACGCTTCTCCAGAAATGACGGCCGCAGTTCTCGTTCGCTCACCCAGTATCGAGGCTTCTCATACGCGCTGTCGAAGTGCCAAGAATGTCTGCGATAACGAATCCGTTTAGATTGGTCAACGCAGTACAGAGGATCTTGTCGTCCGTCGAGACAGAATAAGGGGTGCGCAGCTCGGCGGGGCAGCTTGGCCCGAATTTGACTCCAGCACGCTTTTGCGGCTCGAACTGTACGATGCCTAACTGGCGGACACGCGAAGAATAGGAATAGCGCGACTCCAAAAGCGGCCATCCAGAGAATCGACTTGTCCTTCATTGGTTTCCTCGCCTGCTGACATTGTCTGGGATCGGCGAGCCCTCATCAACTGCACTGAAGTTAACCGCCCAAAGCAAGAGGAAGTTGGCGTGATCGTGTCCGCCGTCAGCCGTTCCGGAGCGGGGCTGACAGCAAACCGGCAATCAGCATGATGGCAGCGCTCGGGGCGTAGAACAGTCCAATGGAAAAGCCTGCAACGCCGACGAAGGCGCCGAGAACTACTCCGGCAACGAGACGTACCCACCATTTGGGAAGGAGCACTGGTATTAGCGCGATCAGCACCGGGATAGCCACGGCAACCTGCGCGCGCGGGCCGTTGACCTGAAGCAGGGTGGCATGCTGCTGCACAAAAGGCGATTGTGACGACCAGCCGGAGTAGGTAGGCAAAACCAGAAGCAGACCAGAGGCAGCGACAGCCAGCGCAAACGAAATTGCAGCCAGGATTTTCATGCTGCTCCTCTTGGCTTGATAACAATCATGACATCAACGCATAGATTCGAATCGTTTTACTGAGCCAGCTTCTGCCCTCAGCCACCCCCTATGATAATGGGTAGAAGTATTAGCCATGAACACTCAACACTGTCTGGTTGGTTATCCTGGGCCTTGGCATCAGCGGTTCTATTGTTGCTGCAGTAGCAACGGTGTTAAATGATTTTTTCAAGCGCCGATTTGAGCTGAGGAAGTGGCGGGCAGAGTTTTTCGTGATTCCCAAGTTGGAAGCGCTCCGCGCTTTACATGCCGCAATGGTTCAGAGTCACTATCAGATCAATATGCGGGCCAAGGCCATAATGCCTCGCAACGTTGACGAATGAGACCGATGCATCAAGACTTCTGAAGAGGATGAGTTTGAATTCATCCATTTGCTTTTCGATTATGCGCACTTCGCCATGATGCCCCGATGCATTCGGCGCTGGGTGGGAGTATACTTCCCGATGTCATGAGGTCACTGGTGCTGCTTCTGCTCCTGATCTTCGGACTTGCCCCAGGCGCTGAAGCGCGATCCCAGCGCCGAGCATCGCGACCCCGTACACCTTCACGCCATACAAAAAGCAAAAAAGGCAAACGCAACAGGAAGCCCCCCATCTACGACGAAAATGGTCGCCGCAAAAATTGAATCCCTGGACAGCGGGTGCGATTGTAGACACGATTGTCAGTGACGATGTGAGAAAGTGAAAGAGGAAGTACAGCCATTAACCGCTTAACCAGACGCTATGTCTGCCTGCCGCCATTCCGGTTCCCGCGGATGTCTGGCGGTAGTTCCACGGCATCTGAGGCTGGTGACCGCCAGATACCCCATCAACGGCTTCCGATTCCCGCGATTTTCGACTACTCGGAAACTGGTCGGACCTGGGCACACGGTCCAGACGTCTGCTTCTAGTCGTTTGAGCCCTGAAGAATAGCGCGCCAATGATCTCCGCGATCCCTGTTTCCGGATGGCCCGACCCACAAGTCCGGCGCCCGAGAATCCGAACCCGCGAGGTGGTCGCATTTGCCGCCGCTAAATTTCTGCATTCTGGCACTCTACGCGTACGTACAGTAGATATGCGACTGCTAAGACTGAGTTCTGCGTGGCTGACTGGGGTCGTGCTGACTCTTAGTTCATCGTCGGCGCAAGATAAACCAGAATACATATTTGGCACCACCGTCGTAGACACGTCGGGCCTGCAAGGTTGTGTATATCACCTCAAGCCTGGAACCCATGCGTTGCCGAAGTTTGAGCAACTGCGTCCGGTCGGCTCGATTTACACAACCTCGTTGAACGTCTGGCCCCAGAACTTCGATCAGGGTTTCCCGAACATTTCGGACCGGTTCGAGTGGTTCGCGATCGAGTATACCGGCAGAATCTGGATCGAAACCTCTGGGCACTACCGGTTTAGCTTGTTGGCCGATGACGGAGCCAAGCTGTATTTGAACAATCAAGTAGTAATAGACAACGGTGGCGCGCACGGCTCATATGCGATCAGCGGGAGCGCAACCCTGACACGGGGTGTTCACGAGATCAAAGTTGAATACTACCAGGGCCCACGGTTCACGGTTGCACTCGTGCTTGCGGTTTCACCTCCAGGTGAACCATGGCGCATTTTCAACATGAACGACTTCAAGCCTCCCAATGATCCCGATCAGTTGCAGAAGGGAGAAATCTCCGACATACGGCCGACAACACAATAAGGCCGAAATTCGCGGCCACATCGTGCGCAACACCCAGGCGTCTAGCGGACCATCGAAAGCCCTCGGATAACGGCTAGCAGCTTACCTAGATTGAGCGCTTGGTACCGAGTCACTGTGCCCGCCAATTGGCCCTGTAGGTTCCCCCGAAATGGATGCCGAAGATCCCCCGTTCTGGTACGTCATCGTGCCCAGAATTCTTCCGAGGTCGTGGCGGACAATCGCTACTGCTTGATCACGACAAACCACGCAGCGATGATCGGGCCCTGTGGACCGCGGCCACGTCCACCCGCCGCCGGCGGTGCCGCGTCAGCGGGTGGCGGAGGAGCCGGGCCGCGTTCGGGCTGGAAGAGGTACGCGTTGTGTGTCGCTGGATCGACCGCGATCGTCTTTGCGCCGGCGAACGTGTCGACCGTGGCAACTACGGTGTACCTGTCGGGCGAATCCTGGTGGACGACCGTGACGTTGCCCTCGCCTCCATTCGGAATGTAAATCAGTTTTTTCGACGGATCCCATCCCAAGGCGTCAACGCGCGTACCGTTCTTGATGCTCGCCACGACTTTGCCCGAACTCGGATCGACGACCACGGATGTGTTGCTGCAACCTGAAAAAATGCGTTCCGATACTTTGTCATAAGCGATGCCCGTCGGCCCTTCACAAGGCGCGACCGGCCAGGAGGCGGTCGCCTTCCACGTTTTGACATCGATCACTTGAATCGTGTTCTTGCGCTCATTGTTGACGAAGATGTGTCCTTTGCCATCGGCTGCAGCTCCTTCGGGCGCCGTGTCTTCGAGCTCAACGGTGGCGACGATATCACCACTCTTCGGATCGATCGCGGTGAGCGTGCCGATCGGGCGGCTGTGATTCGTCAGAATGATCTTGTCATCGGGCTCATCGTACATGATGCCGTCGAGACCGGGTCAACCTTGATTTGTTTGATCACCGCCAGCGTCTTCAAATCGAACATGGTGACGGTCTGGTCGCCGCCATTTGTCGTGAAGCCGTGCCCGGCCTCGGTGGCGATGCCAGCGCCATGCACCCCCGGCGTGTTCGGAATGTCCCCGAGTACTTTGCCGGTAGCACCTTCGACCACCATCATGTGACTGGCGCGCGAAACGAACACGCGCCCCGTGGCGGCTTCGACAGCGACATAGTCGGTGCCTCCATCGCCTTTGATATCAAACTTTTCAACCTTGAAGGTTTGCGCGTGCCCGATATTGGGCGCGGCAAGGCTGGTTGTTAAGAGAACCCCAAGTGCGGTCACTAAGCGTCTGGTCATACAGCACTCCGTTGTGGTTGCGTAGGCATTTGTACAGGCTCACCCAGGATTTCCAATCTTTGGCTTCCCAGCTTGGAGTATATAGCACTCGCCTAGCTGCTACTAAAGCTTGTAGCAGCGCGCACCAGTAGCATTAAATGGGATCCAGGCACCACTCCATCCCTCAAACGTGGAGGTTCCCGTCTTTGGGTTTCTCAACGGACTGGTGCGCCTCTGCGCCTGGAGGGAGGGGCCGTTCGTGCGCGTCGGTCAAAAACAGACGCTGCATCTGGGCATTAGCGCTACCTCCAGCCAGTCGAATATCCACGTCAAGAGAAAGTAGACGTGTTAAACCTATTGTGATCAGGGAGCATAATACGCTATCGAACGGAAACGTGCAGTCGCTGCGACACCCGAAGGAACGGCTCCGGGAGATGTAGACTCTCGGTCGGTGACCTCGGACCCTGCCGATCATGCGAGCGACAACCCCGTTTCGGTACCCAGAGCGGGCACAAGTCCGGGATGCCTGCTGCACGTGAGACCGAACTAACACAACCTCAAGTTCAATATCATGCGATCAAACGCCTTGTTGACAGCTCACAGGTGCGGCGGTGGAGGACCGACTTCGACGGCGCCGCAGCACCCCTCAACCTCCAGGGTCACAGATCCCAGTGATTTCTGTTCGCCTGATTCCACTGTGAGCGACGTGAGGCACTTGGATTTAAAGCCGGGAGCTTCCACACAAAGTTCGAAGGTATGGGGCTTTACCTTCGTGAACTTGAATCGACCATCCGCCTCCGTCCGCGTTGAAAATGTGGATGCTTTCTCGCGAGGAGACTTTATCGTTACAACGGCAGCCGGCACAGCCGCGCCGGCCAAATCAGTCACAGACCCAGTAAGCGAGCCACTGTGTGAGCGAGCGATTAGCGAGCCTGCGACAACTAGAGCACAAAGCAGGCGCTGCACAACTCTGATTGTACTGCCGCACGGGAACAAAGGTGGCAATCTGCAACCGGCTATTAAGCAAGCGCCGAGACTCGATTTTGGGGGGTGTACACACGCCGTGAACCGCCCTTGCCAGTTCCACTACCCTTCGCCGCTCCGCTTCCGTGGCCACCTCGCCTTCGAGGTCGACTCTGCCACTGACCCGATTGTTACAGCTTCTTGGCTTCCTCTACAAGCCGTTCCGCTTTTGTCTCCCCGAAATGCCGCCAGCGTACCGTGCCGGAGGAATCCAGCAGGAATTCGGCAATTCCGGCGATGTCGCGGGAATCCTCGCCGGCGCCGGAAACCAGCAGGTCATAGCTGCGGATGACTTCGGCTTTGCGATCGGAAAGCAAAGGAAATGTGAGGTTGGCCTTGCGGCAAAGCTCGCGCGATTCGTCGTTCGTGTCTGCGCTGATGGCTACGGCCCTGACGCCGGCGGCTTCCAGGGAGGCTAGATTGCGTTGAATCCCCCGTAACTCGGAAGTGCAGGCCCCTCACCAATAGCCTCTGTAGAAAAGCACCAGTACGCCCTTCGTCGCCCGCCCCGCGCCGCCCGAATCTGAAATGGGAGTGGCAAGCATCTGGTTCAGGGAGAAATTCTTGCCGTTCGCGTCCACAAGCGAAAACGCCGGGGCTCTCTGACCGATTTGGGGCGCGTTCTTGGCGGCGGGAAAAGCCTTGAAGACTTCGTAGGTGGTAAATCCAAACAGGCCAAAAACGAGAACGCTTAGGGTGGTGAGGATGGGCCCAGCAATTTTGCCGCGATAGGATTGTGGCTCGCGACGGGCCCGCTTCAAGCCCGATGCCAGAAGCACCGCAGCCACCACGAAAAGCAACAGGCTGGGCCAGAAGACCGCGCGAGTCCCCATGACCAAAAGCGCATAGCCCACCAAGGCCACAACGGTGAGGCCAAATCCAGCCCACAACCGCCAATTCCAGAGTTTTGCCGCCATGAGATCCTCCAGGGTTCTGAGACATTAATTTTACACTCAGGACTTGCAGTTTACATCCCAACACAATCGAGAAGCCAGCATCGCTACGCTCCGATGGTGTTCGGCTTCAGCCCGGAATACGTTCGGCTTCGCTAGGCCGAACTCCATCCTTTGCCTGATTCTCTGATAGCGGACCTATGCACGCGATCTGAACCGATTCGACTCTGCTGAATGAGGACCCCATTTGGGGACCCTGAAAATCCTGGCGTAAACAGGAAGGTTGCGAAGTTGGCGCTTCGAACCGATTTCCAGGAGTCAAGCATCGCTCCGCGAGAAACCAGGAACCAGTCCAACTGCTGTTGCCGTCGGTGTAGATCGCGCTGGCCATGAAGCAGGGAGTCGGCGCGCTGATCCGGCAAGCCGGCCTCCAGTTGATGCAGTTGGTAATGGAGCGGGATGTAGAACAGATGCTGGGTCCGCGCTATCAGCAAACCGAAAGTCGGCCCGGATGGCCCTTCATGGTGTTGGTGACGATGGGGCTATGCGTCGGCGGTTCCAGCCCACGGCTTTATGCGCTTCGTTTACGACACTTAGCCTTGGGCGTTTCCGACCCGGTTTGGGTTGTTTTTGGCGTGGGTGCCATCGGGGTGATAGTCCAAAGGCTGGCAGCACAAGGTGGGAGAAAAGTGTGTAAGAACTGTGAGAAAACGTGCAGGCTAAGTCCCGAAGATGCTTCAGGTTCCGAATATTTGCAGTAAGTCCTTTCGTAGCCGCTCATTCGATGGAACCAGTGCCCGCCTGCAGAGCTTTTCGGGGAATTCTCTCTGCAAGCAGCTCTTTTTTTATAACTGAAACTTATTCCAACGAAAGGCCGGCACTTCGACCGACATCGAACGGTTCGAGGGTGCCGATGTAGTCGCCCGGAACGTCAGCGAGAATAGCGCGGTTCTGGACCACGCCTTTCGCCGCGCCGGGAGTGGAGGACGTGTCCGCTACCAAGAGCGGCTGGGTGAACAACGACACCCAGTATTGCTGGTAGTCGATGGCGAAGACGATAAGGAGCTAATTTCAACTCACACAATTCGATCGAAGGTGATTTTATGTGGAGCGGCCTTTCCCCCAGCGTCTCGCTGGTGCATCCTGTCATCCGACCCACAGGAAACGTGAATCTCTTCGCCGTAACGGGCAACTACCGATTTCACATTGACAGCCTCAGAGAGTCCCCATTTGGTGTTTATCTTATCGGGGGAGGTGGTTGGTACTACCGTCATACTAGCATCGACAGGCATTTCTTCGTGCCTCCCCTGACCGAGCGGTTCGGGTGTAGAATTATCGCGTTATGCTAAACAGACGAATCGTAGTCTTTGTCGTCATTTCGTCTGCCGCTTCGGTTCTTGGTGCGTTGTTTCTTCTTTGGCTGATGTTATATGTGAAACAGGGAGGCGTACACATTTGACGCGATGTCTTCACAACCCCTGCGCAAGTTTCTCAAGCCGGACTTTCAAGGAACTGACACTTCGCAGCTTAGCTTTGGGCGTTCCACAAAGTGGAGGTTTTTGAATACTACTCACAGTCGATTTTTGGCGATAAGATAGCAGACACACCGAGGCTACCCAGATGCCGAGATTTGTTGTCACGCTGTTCCTTGCGTTGGCATTCCTCGAAAGACCTGTGCCTGTCGCGGCTCAAAGAACCAAACCGGCGACCGTGGCTTCCAAACAGTTATGGTCGGCAATCAAAACGTCCCTGACGGAGCCAGACGGTGAGGAGTATTTCGAGAATAATCTCAAGAACGCGATGGTACCCGGCGGCGCTGGCGGAGTCACCTTGTTCACCGGTACCCTGTTGTCCGCCGAACCAGCCGCACAGCCGAGCGTTTTGGTCGTAGCGATTTCAGACAGCATTACTCCGGAGGTAACCCTTCAGCTTAAGGATTCGGAATGGAAGGATACTCACCTCAATGGGCCGCTCATGCGCGGCTCCGTCATCCAGTTCGAAGGTGTTCCCACGGCGTTTACAAAGAAGCCGTTCATGCTGACGTTTGGAGTGTCGATGACGCAGAGGAGCCACATAACTGCCGGACGGAGCCACTAGAGGCTAGCAGCCTGCTACCAAGCTCCTAGCTGTGCTGTGAACAGAGGGACCACTCACCGCGTTCCCTCGCGTCTGCAGAACGCATTGGTAAAAGCCGAACCATCGCCCTGTCCCGAATCGTTGTCAAACGGTTTCAGAGTCACCAGAAAGTACGGGAAGTTGTCATCATGCCAGAACTCGCGCACAATGCCGACCGCTTTCTGGATGTCCGTGATTGCCTCATCATCGGAAAACGTCCATTCACCGCGGATGGCCAATACGGCCGGACGCGCGCCAACTTGAAAGCGATGGATGCGGAACTCACCCGCGGCAAAGAGTGCCTGCCGGACGCCGCTCCACGGACCGGAATACGACTGACAGCGGGTAGCCAGCCGCGATACGGCGCTGCAACGCGGGATACCACAGCGGACGATTTGCTTGCGATCCGACGCGGCATCGATCAGCTCAGGGAATTCAAGACCTGGCTGCAATCGCGTGAGGTTCGCACCACCCCCGGTTACGAACCGCCGCCCCCATTCTTCAGTTAAAGCGGGTCGCTCCCTTCGCAAGGACGCAACGACAAGATGTTGTCGCACCACCTCCGTGCTGTACAATCGCGTAGCGGTTGACGATGAAGATGACCGATCAAAGGGCCAGCCCCGGCAGGAAGATGATAAAGAAAAGCGAGCGCTACCGCGAGATCTTGGCGGTGCTCGCGCGTCAAGGCATCGGCGTTGTAGACGATGAATTCATCAAGCATGAGTCCGGGGATCAAGCTCGGGCTGAGCATCTTCGCCGCGCATGCGAGGAACTCGGAACCGTGTTCATCAAGCTCGGACAGGCGCTTTCGACGCGCGGCGACCTGTTGCCCGATGCGTATCGGGGGCATCTGGCAACCTTCGGTTAGCGGCTCGCCAATGTAATGGAACTGAAATTTGAATCGCGACTTACGAACCTACATCCCACTTCAGCAGGGTTGCAATACGTGTTGCTTCTTTGGCCCCAAATTGCACCTCGATCAGGTGGAACATGAGAGCGTCCTTAGACGAGGTTCGAGCCATGTTGAGCAAGTGGAGAGAGGACTCCATCTCCGTTTTTATCTCGTTGATGGGCGAAACATTGCGGTTGCGGTTGGTCGGCAGCATCGCCGAAGTCTCTCCGAGGGAATTTATGATAGCTGAATCACCGGCCAGAATACACGGAGACGAGGTGATCGTTCGTTTGACTGTTCGATTTGACAGTGCTAATGACTTTGATTACGGCGACTTGCGCGACGCTCCAGAGAACCTTAAGGGCGAGTGGCAGGGTATCGCTGTTTCGCTTCTCCGTTTTACGATACCAGAGGGGGCGCTAGCCTTAATGGAACTTGGCCCCGAGTGCGCCCACAATAGACCGTAGTGCATTTGCTGCTTTTGGACATAATCAAGCTCTGAAGGTCAGGACGTTTGATTGTTAACAGCGAGGGACGGTGCCTGCGGCGTCGTCGCTGGCAAATGCAAGACGCAGGGTACCGCGAAGCTCGTACCAAGCGACACACAAGCCTCACCCCGTGGCTGATGGGCCTGCCGCACAACCCATAGTCTTAGTTCAACGGCTCCTACAAAGCATCAGCTACACAAAAGGACGCGAGCCATGGCTTTCTTGACGTGGATCTCGACAGCGCTGTTGTACGGGGCTACTTCTCCTGGATCCTGTACAGATCCGTCCGCGTCCGCAGATAAAACGCTTTTCCCGCAATCGCCGTTGACGCCAGAGACCCCTCGTCCAGGTGATTCTCCCCAACCCGCTCAAAAACCCGCCCCGGCTTCAGCACCGTCGTCTTGCCATCCTCGTTAAAGAACCACAGCCGGCCGTCTGCGTACAAAGGTGACGCCGAGTACTCTCCGCCAATTCGCTGCTGCCACACCTGCTCTCCGGTCTGGGCATCGATGCAACTGGCAATCCCGGTGTCCCCGATCATGTAGATCAAGCCATCCACTAACAGGATGGACGGCTTATTCGAAACGCCCCGCGTCACCTTCCACACCACATGAGTATCGGTAATCAATCCTTCGCCGCCCGTCCGTACCGCGAATAACTGCCCGGCGGAAAAGCCTGTCGGGTAGAAGATCATCCCTTGGCCAACTACGGGACGCGTGCTCGCCGAATGTTGGCCGCGCTCTTCCACCCGCCATAATTCCCTCCCTGTGAAGGGGTCGTACGAGTACGCCGCCTTTGCCCCCAGACTGATCATCTCCCAGCGCCCGTTAATCCGCTCGACATGCGGAGTCGCAAACGCCTTACGCAGATCACCGTCGGCGGCCGGCTTCCCGTTCTCGTTCAGGTCCTGGAAATCGATCGACCGATTGGTTTTCCAAACCGTCTTCCCGGTCTGCTTGTCGAGGGCCATCACGAACTGATGGTCGCTCCCGTCGAAGTGCATCAGCAGCAGGTTCTGGAACAGGATTGGCGACGATCCGGCGCCGCGGAAATGGTTGCACTCAATGTCGCGCCGTTCCCACAAAACCTGAAACTTCTTCGTATCGATGCAGGCCGTGCCCGGGGATCCGAATGTTATGTAGACGCGCCCCTCCTCGATCACCGGTGTCGGCGAAGCAGCCGTGTTGAATGGATGCACAAATTGCGGTTGTGCGACATCGAACAGTTTCCAATCCCGGATGATCTTCCCCGTGTCACGGTCAATGCACAGCACAAACAGTTCCCGGCTGTCTTTGCTCGCGGAAGTCAGCCAAATCTGCTTCCCATAGATCACGGGCGACGACCAGCCCCGATCGTGAATCGGGGTTTTCCAGACGACATTCCGCGTCTCGCTCCAATGCAAAGGCAGGCCATGTGCGTCCGAATGCCCGTTGCCGTCCGGTCCGCGAAATTGCGGCCAGTTCTCGGCTCCGCTCATCGCCGGATACGACGTCAGCAGAAGGACGAGGAGGCTCTGAGTGATCATACGTTCTACCAAATTATCTCACTCATCCACGGACTACCCGATCCACTTGGCCGTGTCGCCATGTCGTCGAAGTGCTCGGTAAGCGCGTCCGCGGCTCTGTCTGGATGACGCGGAACTCGGACCGGAGCATATTGGCTGCCGTATAAACGCCATCCAGAGATGGTGATGCGTAGAAAGGAAACGTTGTCACGTATTATCGGACGCTATCCCTGCCGGATCACGAAGCTCTCCAGGCGGGCTCATGTCTCAGAACTGGGTTCTTCGCTCGAGTTGCCGCAAAAGGACCTCCTACGATGTTTGGCGACCGAGTTAGGTCCAGTCCGATTGCCGCCGCTATCCAAATGCAGCATTGACGATGCGGCCATGTAGACCCATGATAGGCGGAACATACGGGACATCAGCCCAAGAAAATTGGAGGTATCAACATGAATACGCTTCTTTACAACTTCATTCAGGACGAACAAGGCCAGGACTTGATCGAGTACACGCTGCTGCTTGCGTTTGTGTGTCTGGCATCGGCAGCGCTGTTCATTAGCGCTGGAGGCAGTGTCGGAGGCATCTGGAGTGCCACCAACAGCCGGTTGGCAACTGCCAATACGTCGGCAAGCTAGTTGGCGTTGAACAAGCATTCACCAAACGTCCGAAGATGCCCTTGTCAGCCTGCTTTAAGGAAGTAAGTATCAAGCATAACGAATTCCGCCAATGAATCTCGAAATACTGGCGCCGAGCCTTGCGAACCAAGTAGCGAATGTTCCGAAGAAGGGCATCGGAAGGCCTAAGAAGATGGCGCACCGCCATCCGTTGGCTCCGTACCCGCGATGCCGCTGCGGCGCCTGCGCCATGTGCCAAGACAACGCGAAATGGGACCGTATCTTCGCGAAGTTCGTGATAACTGAATTCAGGGATGTCCGGGGAATGTTCCAATCCCGGTAGTGTTGCAACTTCGCGGCGCCGCGTGCTGGTAGGCTGAAAGGACCTGTGGCAACCCGACCAACGATCTTCAAATGGCGGCAGACCGAACCCGCACTCATTCTTTGTGCCGTTCGTTGGTACCTTCGATACTCGTTGTCGTTGCGCGATGTCGAAGTGCTCCTGGAGGAGCGCGGCCTGGAAGCCGATCACACGACGGTGTGGCGTTGGGTGCAGCGCTATGGCCCTGAACTGGAACAGCGGATGCGGCGGCATCTCAAGCCCACCAACAAATCGTGGCGTGTGGATGAGACCTACCTTAAGGTCAAAGGCCGCTGGTGTTATCTGTATCGGGCCATCGATTCGGCGGGCGCCACGATCGATTTCCTGTTGTCGGCCTTCCGAGATGCCGATGCCGCCAAACGGCTGTTTCGCAAGGCTCTGAGCTATCGGTCGCATCCACAACCTCGCGTCATCAACACGGATTTAGCGCCCATCTACACCTCGGCGATCCCGGCTATTAAGAAGGAAGGGACTCTCCGCCGTCGCTGCCGGCACCGGCCCGTGCAGTACTTGAACAACATCATCGAGCAAGACCATCGAGCGGTCAAACGACGAGTGAACGCCAAGCAGGGATTCCGAGAGTTCCAGGCGGCGCGACGAACGATTCAAGGTTATGAAGCGATCCACATGATGCGGAAGGGACAGGTTCGATGGGTGAACGGGACGGATGTTCGGCATCAGAATCAGTTCATCAACAAGCTGTTCGAACTGGCCGCCTGAGACCCCGGCAGCCACCCTCGCTCCGCCCCCTCATGCCGGCAGATCGAAAGTTGCAACACTGCCAGTTGTTCGATCTGCCTGCCTGACATCTCCATACAGAGTTCATCTCGGGGCGATTCCGTCGGCATTTTCAAAGTTGCAACACTTTCCTTTTGCCCGTTGCCTCGACATTGGCAAAGGGGCCGGTGAGGCCAATTCAGGAGGGCACAGAGGATTTGGTCACGTGCAACTTTTCCCGCCACTCGGCCGCCTTCTCCGGTTTTCCCCATTTCTGGTAGAGTGCAACGATTTGTTTTCCAGCTTGCTCCAGCCGGAATCGGCTTGCTGCGGGAATCGTGCCTATCCGCTGTGTCATCCCTTCATAGCCGGAAAGCAGCAGCGGTTCTGCCTCGGCGTACTTCTTTTGGCCGGCGAGACTGGCGCCCAGCAAGCTCTCGCAGTTGTATCGGACCCAGGTTTTGGTTTTGGCCTCCTCATAGCTGTTCAGCGCTTCCCGGAGTAGGGCCCCAGCCTGCGTGTCCTTGCCTTGGTTCAGGTACAAAAGCGAGAGATCGTTCATGCTGGCGAGCCTTCTCGGATGTCCCGCGCCCAGCACGCGACGTTGAAGGTCCAGGAGCTTGATGTAAAGCGGCTCGGCCTGGGCATACTTGCCCTGGTATCGGTAGAGCAGCGCTAGGTTGTTCATGGTGATGAGCGTGTACGGATGCCCCTCACCCAGAGCGTGCCGGTCGACCTCGAGGAGCTTGGTAAACCGGGGTTCGGCTTGCGCGTACTTGCCCTCGTACACGTAGAGCATTGTCAGGTTGCTCATCGAATTTAGTGTGTCGGGGTGCTCGCCGCCCAGTGCTTGCCGTTGAGCCTCGACAAGCTTGGTGAACAGTGGTTCGGCCTGCGCATACTTGCCTTGGAACCCGTAGTTCACTGCCAGGTTGTTCATGGTGTTCAGTGTGCTGCGGTGCTCATCGCCGAGGACTCGCCGCTGGACCTCCAGGACCTTGGTGAGAGGGGGTTCTGCCTCGGCGTATCTGCCTTGGCTCTGGTAGAGCGTCGCTACGTTATTCATGCCGGTCAGCGTGTCGGGATGTTCGTCGCCCTGCACGCGCCGCCTGACCTCCAGCGCCTTGGTCCAGAGTGGCTCGGCCTGTACGTACTTGCCCTGGTTCCAGTAGTCCGTCGCCAGGTTGCTCATGGCTGCCAGCGTGTCTGGATGTTCTTCGCCCAGCGTACGTCGCCTGGCGTTCAGGCCTTTGATGAAAAGCGGCTCGGCCTGCGCATACTTGCCTTCATCGTCATAGAGCTGCGCCAGCAGATCCATCGTGTCAAGTGTGTCGCGGTGTTCCTCGCCCAGCACACGGCGCTCGAGTTCGAGCGTGTGGATGAGGAGGGTTTCGGCCTTCGCATACCCGCCTTGGTAGCTATAGACTTCCGCCAAACCGTGCATGGTGATGAGCGTGTCGTGATGCCTCTCACTCAATACCCGCTGCCGCAATTCCAGAGCACGTTCCATTTGCTGCTGCGCCTGCGCAAATAAGCCCAAGTCCCTGTAGCTGTTGCCGATCGTCTGCCGGATCGAAGCCTCCACCAGGGGTTGCTTGGCAAACTTGCCGGTGATACGCGCGGCAGCCCGATCCAGGGCGGTTCGGACCTTGAGGTCGGGGTCGGGCTTTGTGTCCGGCTGAGCCTGCACGCTCGCGCTCGCCTGCGCCAGGAGATCATGCTGTAGAAAATCGTTAACCGCCTCAACGGTGGCTGATTCCCGCAGAGCGACCTGCTCCGCGCGCCGGGCCCGTGTCGCTTCGAGCGTGCTCGCAATGATTCCCGCGATCAACACCACGAAAACCGCCGCGCCGCCTGCCATCAGCGCTCGGTGGCGGCGCGCGAACTTCCGCAACAAATACGTGGCACTCGGTGGCCGCGCCATGATCGGTTCGTCATTCAGGTACCGGCGGATATCCTCAGCCATGCCGGCAGCCGACGCATAGCGGCGACCTTTGTCTTTCTCCAGCGCTTTGGCCACAATCGTCTCAATGTCACCACGATAGGCGCGGCTGATCGAACTGAGCGGCGCCGCATCCTCTTCCCGGATCGTCTGCGCGGCTTCGGGGAGATGGCGGCTCACTTTGTAGGGCGGCTGGCCCGCCAAAAGCTCATACAGAATTATGCCGAGCGCATACACATCGCTGCGCGTGTCCAGCTCTAACGGATCGCCCAGCACCTGCTCGGGACTCATGTAGGCTAGCGTTCCCACGATCTGCCCTACATCCGTCTGGTCCGTGGCTTGTGTATCACTATCAGTCGCACGCGCCACCCCGAAATCCAATACCTTCGGCTGGCCGCTCTCATCCACCAGAATGTTGCCGGGCTTCAAATCGCGATGAATGATGCCGCGCTGATGCGCATGGTGAACGGCGTCGCAGACCTTGGCCATTACCTCCAGCCGCTGGCATATGCTCAATTGGTGTGCTTCCGCGTAGCGCAGCAGCGTTTCGCCCCGTATGAACTCCATGGCGAAGTAGGGCTGCGGCCCGAATCCGCTATCCGCCGTGCCCGCTTCGTAGATCTGGGCAATACCGGGATGCTGCAGCCGGCCGAGGGCCTGGGACTCCTGCTCGAAGCGCCGGAGCAACGCGGGCGCTGCCGAGCCGGCTTTGATGACCTTCAGCGCCACCGTGCGGCGTGGCTTCTCCTGTTCCGCCTCATACACCGCGCCCATTCCGCCTTCGCCCAGCAGCCGGATGATGCGATACCGTCCAATGGCGGCCGGCGGAGCGCCAGCCGCCTGGCGGTACACCCGTTCGCCGGCAGAGTTGCCAGCGTTGGGGCTCCACAACTTCGCTAATTCCGAACGCGACGCGGGACTCGCCAGGTCCGCATCCGCATAGGCCAAAAGCGATTCGACCTCCTTCCGCAGCGCCGGATCTTCGGCGCACGCGGCTTCGAGATAAGACGAGCGTTCCGCAGGCTCCTTCGCCAAGGCTGCGTGATACAGCGGCTCGATTTCTGCCCACCGTTGCGGGTCCATCGTATCCCTCCTAGCTCATCCCTTGGGCGGCAGTCCCATCGGGCATCCGGTTCAACTCCGGGGCAGCGAGCCTCCATGTTCCTGGCGGGTCATTTCCCTAACAAGCCACGCCTTTGCCAGACTCCAGTCCCGGTTGACACTCTGTGGTGAAATACCCAGAACCGACGCCGCCTCCTCAGATGTGAGGCCGCCGAAGTATCGCATCTCAACCACTTGCGCTTTGCGGGAATCAAACTTTGCCAGCTCTTCCAAGGCTTCATCCAACCGCACAATCTCAGGATCCGATTCAGGTGAAATCACCAATGCCGCATCGAGATTCACCCGGCGCATTCCTCCTCCACGCTTCGAACAGCCCTGCGCTCGGGCGTACTCAGTCAGAATGCGGCGCATAACTTTGGCAATGATCGCAAAAAAATGAGCCCGGTCCTGCCAGCGCACCTGGTGTATGTCGAACAGCCGAAGGTAAGCCTCGTGGACCAGCGCAGTGGCCTGGATCGTGTGCTCGGGACGCTCGCGTCTCAAGCAGCGCCGCGCAATTTTCCGCAGCTCCGGATAGGCCAATTCGACTAGTCTTTCCAGGGATTTGCGGTCGCCGCCGCTCCACCCCCGAAGGAGCTCCGTAAGCTCGTGGGAAGAGGTCGGATTCAATTGCCACACCTCGTTATCGCTCAATTGTACTGGAACTTGAGTTGGTGTGGTCTGATCCTGCCCCGCAGTCTCCAGACGAAATTATTGCATTCGAAGGTTAGTAACTTCCTCGTTTCTTTTCGCATTTGTCTTCAGAGGGCTGGCTTAGAGCCGCCAAAGATTTTCCCCATAGGAGAAGTGCGATGAGAATGAACGCGACGCGGCGGGTAGGGCTCCTGACTGGAAGTTTCCTGACTGTGGTGGTCACAGGCGCGCTGACCGGGACAATCGTCCGCGCAGAATCAAGTTTCCTTCAGTCGCTGCCGAACCTGTTCCCGCTCCTGAATCCCAGTGGTTTCGTTGAAACGTACAACATCAATAACACTCCCATCAATCTGACCGGACCTTTTTTTCAGTCGCTGGGGGCCAATGGCCGTTCGTGTTCGTCCTGCCATCGGCCGGCGGAGGCTTGGTCAGTATCTGCCAGTGAAGTTCAACTGCGATTTCTGCTCACTCAAGGCCTGGACCCGATCTTCCGCACCAACGACGGTTCTAACTGTGACCACAATATCAATACCTCAACGCTGGACGATCGGCGTGCGGCTTACAGCCTGTTACTCAGCAGAGGCCTGATCCGCATTGCGTTGGCGCCTCCGGCTAATGCCCAGTTCACCGTGGTGAGCGTCCAGAATCCGTACGGCTGCAATGACACTGCGACGCTTTCCATGTATCGCCGCCCGCTGCCTTCCACGAATCTCAGGTTCCTCAGCACGGTCATGTTTGATGGGCGCGAATCCTCCCCGCAAACCGGCACCAAAAAAATCACCAACGCCACAAATCCAGACGACCTGCTGGCGGACCTCGTTCACCAGGCTATCGATGCCACCAACGGCCATGCACAGGCCGCCACACCTCCGACAGCTCAGCAGGTGCAAGACATCGTGAATTTCGAAACTGCCTTGCGGACGGCGCAGGCGATCGACTTTCGGGCGGGCTGGTTGAACGCAGGCGGGGCGAACGGTGGTCCAGTACCGCTGGCTTCGCAATCCTTTTTTGTAGGCATCAACGATTCGTTTCCCGCGAGTTTCGGCTTCAACCCGACGGGCGCTCCGTTCAACGCTGCTATTTTCAACTTGTTTGACGCCTGGCTGAACTCGGCGAATGCGGCTCGCGCCAGCATTGCGCGCGGCCAGACGGTGTTCAATACGAAGACTATTAACATCACCGGTGTGGCGGGCATCAACGATGTGCTCGGGCTGACGTCGCTTCCTGGCGTGTGCGGAACGTGTCACGACACGCCCAACGTTGGCGATCATTCATTCCCCGCGCCGCTGAATATCGGCGTTGGAGACCTCACCAGTCCTTTGGACGTCAGCTATCTGCCGGTGATCACGCTGCAAAACAACACTACCGGCGAGACGGTACGGACCACTGATCCGGGACGCGCTCTGATCACCGGGATGTGGGCCGACATCGGGAAAGTGAAAGGCCCAATCCTGCGGGGACTGCCGGCGCGCGCGCCGTACTTCCACAATGGTTCGGCGGCCAGTTTGAGTGACGTTGTCACCTTCTATGAGAAGCGGTTCGGAGTAGGTTTTACCGCCCAGGAGAAGGTTGACCTGATTGCATTTCTCAACAGCCTTTAGCGTCCTGCAACGAGGTTGGTGGTCTCACTTGGCACGGCCGGATCGCTGGCGAGAAAGCTACCGTCCAGCAATCTGAGTCAGTGTAGCTGGCAAGCCAAATGCCTACAAAGGCTACAGGGCAATTGGCCCCAAGGCTGAAGCTATGGAAACGACATTAGCACGCGCACCTCAGGCGCTCACGGAAGGCAGCGAGTCTGTGAAAAAGGCAGAAATGCGAGACCAGCCACGTGTATCTGCCCGCAGCATGGTGACGGTGGTATGGAGAGACGAAAATCAGCAAATTCGATACATGCGTTCGCTTGTGCTGAACATTAGCGGGGGAGGTGCGCTGGTGATGTCCTACCGGCCCTTGCTGGTTGGATCATTTGTGCGTATCCGCGATAGAAACCTGTTTTTTCTTACTGGTAGTGCCCGTATCATGTTGCCCGGTTTGAGATCGCGATGAATCAGGCCACGCTGATGCGCATGCCGCACTGCTTCGCAGATCTTCGTCATCATCGCCAGCCGCTGGCGGGTGTTCAACTGATGCGCTTCGGCGTACTCCCCCAACGACTCGCCACGGATGAACTCCATGGCAAAGTACGGCTGCGGCCCGAAGCCAGTATCCGCTGTACCGGCTTCATAGATCTGTGCGATGCCTGGGTGCTGCAACCTGCCGAGCGCCTGCGATTCCTGTTCAAAGCGCCACAGAAGTTCGGGATTAACACCATCACCGGCGATATTGCGCGCAAGCTTGGCCATATTCGAACGTTGGCGAGGGATCGAGAAATGCGCGCCGGCATGGGCGAGCAAAGACTCAACTTCTCTCTGCAACTCCGCATCTTCGGCGCAGACTGCGGCAAGAAAAGAAGACCGTTCGCCCGGTTCCTTAGTGAGAGCAGCGTGATACAGAGAGTCAATCATTGCCCAGCGCTGAGCTTCCATCACATTCTTCCTGGCCCGTCCACGGGCGAGTTGCGAGGCTTCAGCTCGCGCCGTGTCGAAAGCCTCTATTTCAGACATTGATGAACGCGGCAACGTTCCGGTGAGTCGGGCAACCGTTGCGTTCCTGACGTGTCATTTCGCGAGCCAGCCATGCCTTTGCCAGATTCCAGTCCCGGTTGACGCTTTGTGGCGAGACGCCAAGAACCACGGCGATCTCAGCTACCGTAAGACCGCCGAAATATCGCATCTCAACCACCTTCGCTTTACGAGAATCGAATTCTGCCAGGTTATCGAGCGCTTCATCCATCTCAACCAACTCCCGACCTCCTTCGGACGAAACCATCAAAGCTTCTTTAAGATCCACGCGGCGAAATTCCCCACCACGTTTTGCATAGAGCCGTGCTCTTGCGTAATCGACCAGAACGCGACGCATAATCCTCGCGGCGACCGCGAAGAAATGTGCCCGGTCCTCCCAGCGCACGCGTTGTATGTCGATGAGCCGGATGTAGGCTTCGTGCACGAGTTCGGTTGCCTGGATCATATGCTCGTGTCGCTCGCGGCCCAGGCATCGGCGCGCGATCTTTTGCAGCTCAGGATAAACCGTCTCTATGATTCTCCCGAACGCGTTCCGGTCTCCAGCGCGCCACGCGTGCAGTAGCCCGGTCACATTATTTGAAGGCAGGGTATTCATTCCACTAAGTTGCCGTCACCAGCTTTGCATGTTCATTTCCACACATAGCCGGCCGAATTGGCGATTCCTACCCAAATAGTGAGGCGGCCATTGGGATCGTTACACCATCTTCGAGACGCTTCGGGCATCTATATGCGCGGTGCAACAGCAGCAGGAAGTTCGGATTTGTACAGGACGCATGGGAATACCAATCTGTGCGGTACAGATCCAGCGATAGAGCCCAAAACTTTTCTCGGATTCGATTAGTAATTTCTAAATCGATTCTCGCCTATAGTTACGAGTGCATTTTGAAAGGTCAATGCGGGCGGCGGAAGCGGCGCTTCAGCTTCAACCGTCGCCCTAAACATGTGTAGAAAGGAAAAGCAATGTCATATAGAAAGACGATCAGAGCATGGAAGGACGAAGACTTCCGGCTGAGCCTGAGCGAAGCCGAACGCGCACTATTGCCCGAGCATCCTGCAGGACTCATCGAACTGTCCGATACCGAGCTGGAGGCTGCCGCCGGAGGTGGTATCTGGAAGACTATCGCCTGCTCCTGGTTCTGCGTCCAAACGGCAACTTGTACGCCGGGACCCTACTGCCATTCGTAAAACGAGTTCTCAACAAAAGGGTGGTGAAGCGCCTGGGGCCAACCTCACGGCCGCCCAAATCAGGACAGGCGAACAGTCAGCTTCAGCCGTCGCCCCCAACGTGTATAGAAAGGAAAAGCAATGTCACATCGAAAGACCATTAGAGCGTGGAAGGACGAAGACTTCCGGCTGAGCCTGAGCGAAGCCGAACGCGCACTATTGCCGGAGCATCCGGCAGGACTAGTCGAACTGTCGGATGACCAACTGGGTGTTGTCGCTGGAGGAGTTACTATCTGGATCTCCACGGCGTGCTGCAGCATCGCTTGTAAGACTGTGGTGGTGTGCGGGCCAAAGGCGCAGTAGGAGGAGGAATGATGGTTAACCGGGCGCGCGGCTCAATGCGCCACGCGCCCGATAGCCCTGTGGAGGTTTCGCCGCATATGTATGACCACTTTTTCCAAGACGCTGACTGGTGCCGGGCCGCGACACTGAAAGAGCGCGCCGTCTCGTTGAGCGCGCTCCAGGAAACGACCATCGACAAGGATCTTGCCGCACGGCGCATGAAGAGATGGCGATCGCAAACGCCCTTCGGTTCCGGCCCATACTTCGCCCAACGCCTGGCCGCGGACGGAGTGAGCGAGGACGACCTCCTCTACTGTCTCGGCGAGCCGGTCCAGGGTCTTCAGAGCCGATTGTGCGGGTCCCCAAGCTGGATCGGTCAACTGTCCAAGCAGTTCTTGCGCCCGAGTTCCTCAAGTGCGCTCCCGCTGCCTGAGATCGTGCGATGCCAGGAAGCAGCCGGTTTCCTGAGCGCGATCGAACCGATGATTCAGGAAGCCCTGGAGCGCGTGGAAGACGGGGCGCGAGCGCTGACCGCCTCGCATTCTGATCTGCCCTTCGAGCCAGCCGCCGCGACCCGGGCGCTCTTCGCGAGCCTGCCGCAGCAACTGCTCTCCATGTTGGGCCGTACGATGGTGCTCGAACTGCACGTGGCTCGTCTGGATGGTGTGCTGTCCGGAACCACGGCTGCGGATCGCTTCCATAGCTTTCTGGATCGATTACGCCAACCGGAGGTCGCGTCCGCGCTCCTGCGGGAATATCCGGTCCTGGCCCGGCAAGTGCTCCTTCGTATCAACCAATGGGTCGATTTCAGCCTGGAGTTTCTGGCGAGCCTGGCGTCCGATCGGGAGGCCATTTGCGAAGCGTTTGCCGGAGGGGAAGATCTGGGGATGCTCGTCGAGGCGCATGGAGGAGCAGGGGACGGTCATCGAGGTGGCCGGAGCGTTCTGATCGCGAAATTCAGCTCGGGTATGCGCGCCGTCTACAAGCCGCGGGCGCTGAGCGTCGATGTGCATTTCCAGGAATTACTGGTGTGGTTGAACTCCCGGGGCGCTTGCCCCCGCTTTCGGACATTGAAAGTCGTGGATGCCGGCGACCACGGGTGGGTGGAGTTCGTTGGAGCTGAAGGTTGCGGATCCGCGCAAGAAGTGAGGCGCTTTTACGAACGCCAGGGCGCCTGCCTGGCCCTGTTGTACGCGCTGGAGGCCACCGACTTCCACTGTGAGAACCTTATTGCCGCGGGCGAGCATCCGGTGCTAGCCGATCTGGAAGCGTTGTTTCATCCACGCATTGGGGGATCGGAGCTGCGGCAGGCAGAAGCGCTTGCCGGAAGCGCAATCAACAACTCCGTCGCGCGAGTGGGCCTGCTGCCGCAGTTTAGCTGGTCGGACGGCGAGTCAGCCGGGATCGACCTCAGCGGTCTGGGCTCCCTGCCCGGCCAGTTGACCCCGCGGCCCGTTCCCCAATGGGCGGAGGCCGGAACCGACGAAATGCGCCAGATCCGAAAGCGCGTCGAGATGCCGGGTGGCCACAACCGGCCGACTCTCGGTGGCGCGGAAGTGGACGTCCTCGAATATGCGGACGCGATCGTGGCCGGATTCAGCACCGCATATCACTGCCTGTTGAATCATCGCGACGAGTTGCTTTCCGAGGAAGGGCCTCTCGCCCGTTTTGCCGATGATGAAGTGCGGGTTATCCTTCGTGCAACCTACACCTACGGTTGCCTGCTGCAAGAAAGCTTTCATCCCGACGTGCTGCACGACGCTTTGGATCGCGACCGGCTGTTTGACCGGCTGTGGACTGCCGTGGAGCACTTGCCCCATCTGAGCCGCGTTATTCCGTCGGAACGCAAGGACTTGGAGAATGGCGATGTGCCGATCTTCACCACGCGCCCGGGCTCCCGTCACCTGTGGACCAGTTCGCGGGAGGTGAACGCCGATTTCTTCGAGGAATCGGGGATGGTGCTGGCCCGGCGCCGCATTCAGCAACTGAGCGAGCAGGATTGCGCACGACAGATCTGGTTCATTCGTGCTTCGCTCGCCATTCTCTCGAAGAACACCGAGGACACCCGACACCGAGCGCCCCGGCCAATCAGCGGCGGCGCCAAAGCCGATCCGGGCCGCCTGCTGGCCGCGGCCCGCACTGTGGGCGAGCTTTTGGAAGAGCTTGCATTTTGCGGTGGGGACGATGTCTCCTGGATCGGGGTGACGTTCAGTAACCAGCAAAGGTGGTCGATTTTCCCGCTGGGCCTCGACCTTTATGACGGGCTCCCAGGGGTGGCGCTGTTCCTGGCGCACCTGGGTAAGCTCACCGGAGAAGCTCGTTTCAGTGCGCTGGCCCGTGCGGCACTCGTGGCGCTCCCGCGCATGGTCGAGACCGATCACTCTTCTTCCGCCGGGATTGGCGGCTTCGGTGGGTTGGGAGGTGTGATCTACACTCTGACGCATCTCAGCGCACTCTGGGATGAACCTGCGCTTCTCCATGAGGCCCAGCGGGTGGTGGACCTGATCCCTCCCTTAATCCCGCAGGACCGGCAACTGGATGTGATCGGGGGCGCAGCAGGGTGCATTGGCGCGCTAGCCCGCTTGTACCGCTTTGCGCCATCAGGCCGGACGCTGGCCGTAGCCATTCAATGCGGCGAACACCTGATGGCGGAAGCCCGCCCTCAAGAGCGCGGCATAGGATGGCTATCCGGGGCGGCGAAAGACCGCCCTCTCACCGGTTTCTCGCACGGTGCGGCAGGGATCGCCTGGGCTTTGCTGGAACTGTTCGCGATGTCGGGAGAAGAGCGCTTCCGGTCGGCTGCTCTCGCAGGTGTCGAGTATGAGAGAAGCCTGTTCTCTTCGGAAGCGCGTAACTGGCTTGACCTGCGAGCACCTGCGGCGCCGGGCGCGCCACCGGGCAGCCTCGGCGAGGGTTGCATGACGGCATGGTGCCACGGCGCGCCCGGCATCGGTCTTGCGCGGTTGCTAACCCTTCCGTGGATGGATGATGCGAACACGCGGTCCGAAATCGATGTGGCACTCGAGACTACGCTGGCGCAGGGTTTCGGAGGGAGTCACTGTCTGTGCCATGGCGACCTCGGCAATCTGGACGTGTTACTCGAAGCCGGCCATAGGCTCAGCGACGCCCGGTGGCCGGGCGAGGTCGACCTCTGGGCAGGAATGGCCCTCGAGAGTACAGGGCGAAACGGATGGTTGTGCGGAAACCCATTGGAGGTCGAGTCGCCAGGATTGATGACCGGTCTGGCCGGGATCGGTTACGGCCTTCTGCGGCTAGCTGCGCCGGTTAGCGTACCGTCAGTGCTGGCTCTCGAGCTTCCCGGGTTGAAATCCGCCCAGGCCTCGGACCGGTTCAATGAGGCGGTGCAGTTTACGGATGTGAGGTGATCGATGCGGAGCGCCCGACGCTCGATTTTCCGATATGAGGCTGTCCGGCGCTATGCACAAGGCCGCGGCAAAGCCGTCCTGCCGCGATTCGTACGTCCTCTCACTTTCGTATGGCTGTGGGTCCTGCTGGGTCTGCTGCTCGTGGCTGCTGGGTATCTCGCTTCGTCTGCACGCGAACGCCTAGTCGGAGGCGAGGCCTCGCGGGTGCGAGGTTATTTCGAGCCATGAGACGCCGCGTGCCCGTAATGCTCCAGCTAAACGGCGTGGAATGCGGTGCCGCATGCCTGGCGATGATTCTCACCTATTACGGCAGAAAAACCCGTGTTGCTGAGTGCCGGGAAATCTGCGGCGTCGGCCGGGACGGCACTACGGCGCAGACGATCGCGAGGGCGGCGCGGTCATACGGGCTTCGCGTGGGGGCATTCTCCGTAGAGCCGAAGGATTTTCAATATGTGCGGCTGCCGGCGATCGCACACTGGGAATTCAATCATTTCGTAGTTGTGGAGCGGTGGTCACCAAAGTGGGTTGAGATTGTCGATCCGGCTGGCGGACTGCGCCGCCTGTCCGCCGCCGAGTTCGAGGCGGGTTTGACTGGCGTGGTTCTTACGTTCGAACCGGGCATCCACTTTGAATCGCTCGGGAACAGGACACAGCCGATCTGGCGCAACTACATGGCATCAATGCTCCGCGCCCCCGGCGCGGCCGGACTGATCGCTCAGGTGGTCGGCGCGTCACTGTGTCTGCTGATCTTGGGACTGGCGCTGCCGCTGTTCACCAAGGTAATTGTGGACCGCGTGCTCCCGCTCGGGAATGTGAGCGTGATGGGAATCCTCGCGACAGGCCTCGCGATGATATTCGCGGCTCAAGCAGTCGCTACTTTCCTACGCGGTGCTCTTCTGCTCTCGTTGCGCAGCCGGTTGGACATGCAGATGATGCTCGGGTTCTTCGAGCATCTGCTCAGCCTCCCTTTCCGATTTTTCCAACAGCGCAACAGCGGCGACCTACTGATGCGACTGGGAAGCAACACGATGATCCGCGAGGCGCTGACCAGTCAGACCTTGTCGGCGATCCTGGACGGCGCGCTGGTGGTAGGATACCTCGTGATTCTGGGCGCGCACGAGCCAGTGTTCTGCGCGCTGGCATTCGGCGTCGGGTGTCTTCAGATCGCGCTCCTGGTGGGGACAGCCCGCCGGCGCCGGGACCTGAACCAGCGTGAACTCGCGGCCCAGTCGGAGTCTCAGAGTTACCTGGTGGAGGCACTCAGCGGAGTGGCTGCTCTCAAGGCCTCCGGGACTGAGGATCATGCCCTCGAGCACTGGTCCAGCCTTTTTGCCGGCGAGATGAACGCCTCTCTACGGCGCGGGCAGTTGGCCGCCGTTGTGGACGCCGTGATGACTATGTTGCGCGCGCTCTCGCCGCTCATGTTGCTCTGGGTGGGGACCTTCCAAGTACTGAACGGCGGCATGAGCCTGGGAACCATGCTCGCGCTGATCGCACTCGCGACCGCGTTCCTCGAGCCGCTCTCCTCCCTAGTCTCCAATGGTGAACGCATGCAGTTGGCCGCCGCCCACCTGGAACGAATCTCCGACGTGGTGAGTGCCGAACCAGAACAGGATCCGCGCCGGGTGCAAGATGCCCCTCGGCTCACGGGACGAATCGAATTCCGGAACGTGAGCTTTCGCTATGATCCCAATGCTCCTTTCGTTCTGCGCAACATTTCTTTCTCAGTCGAGCAGGGCCACAAGGTCGCTCTCGTGGGGCGGACCGGCTCCGGCAAGAGCACTCTGGCCATGCTGCTTCTAGGACTGTATGAGCCCACCGAAGGCGAAATCCTGCTGGATGGAATTCCGTTGCGGCGGCTCAACTACCGCGCTATCCGCAGTCAGTTCGGGGTGGTTCTGCAAGAGCCGTTCCTGTTCAGTGGATCGCTGCGGCAGAACATCGCCTTCGGCCATCCAGATCTCGGATTCGACGCAGTGGTGGAGGCAGCGCAACTGGCGGAGATCCAGATGGAGATCGAACAGATGCCGATGGGTTATGAGACAAGAATTGCCGAAGGGGGAATCGGCCTGTCGGGCGGACAGCGGCAACGGGTATCGCTGGCGCGGGCCCTCGCTCGCAAACCGGCGGTTCTCCTCATGGACGAAGCGACCAGTCATCTGGACGTAGTCACGGAAAGACGGGTGGAACGGAATCTCAGCCAGCGGGCCTGCACTCGCTTGGTGATCGCACACCGGTTGAGTACGATCTGTGATGCCGACCAGATCCTGGTACTCGAAGGCGGCGTGATCGCGGAGCGAGGCTCGCACGAGGAACTGGTTTCGCGGAACGGCTGCTATGCTACGCTCGTTTCCAGCCAGATGGAACTGGCGCAGGGCAGAGTCACGTGCGGTGCACGTTAACGCATTATAAGACGGCGCCCCTTTCAGAGTAGGCTTTAGAAGCGTCGGCTCGCACTGGGAAGGCTGCTTTGAGATGTGGCTACTGGCCCCGGAAACGCTTCCACGCCCAAGCCAGCAGCAGCGCGACGCAAAGGCACACGAAAATTGGCATCGGGTGCAAAGCCACCGGCTCCATGCTCACCCCCCGGTTGCTTGCGAGTATGGCACAATGCGCCGATGGTGGCTGTAGTCATAAGTACCGCACGGGTCCATGTAGAGCCCAGTCGACACATCGCGCTCGACCGACAACAGAATGTGCTGTAGCACGGATCGGCTGAAACGGTTCAGCAGTTTATCCGGTACCTGAATCTTGGCGGCAGGCTCAGTCGCCTTTCGCCAGAAAGCAATTATCCTTTCTCGAGCTTCTCCATAATCCACTGCGGCAATGCGCTGCACGACAGCATTATCCGTGACAGTCCGGAACGTTATGCGCAAACTCACAACGGCGGAAGCGCCCGGCTGCAACTGGGACTCCCAATGCCCAGCCTTGCCGGAGTAGGGAGCGCAGCGTTCGTCGGCGATCTTGCCGGCGTCAATCCGCTCGGCAAAGTGGGTCGCCAGACTTCGCGCCCTGAAGAAGGACAAAACGCCTGCTGCTGAAGACGAATCGTCGTCGTCTCCGGCCCGCTACGAGCGCAACTGGAAACCACTTGTCTGTATGCGGGATGCTCCCAAGCTAAAACAGTGGTGCAAAAGGCTTCGCTGCCGCTGTCACGTTTTCTTCGATAAACGCACTACTATAACCAGAGCCGTGGCGCATATCGCTACGGGAAGGAGAAATCCATGCCGCAGCAAAAACACCCGTCCGGTCAGACGACGACAGCGAATTACGCGTCAACCTCGTATTCGAAAGCCAGATACGCTCACCCGTTCTTTCTACCCGCGCCTCCGGGACAGCGGCAGCCCATCAACGGAAATACCAGCATGACCGACTGGAGCAAACAGCAGCTCGGCCCGATTCCCCCAGTTGCCCGCGGAGGCAACCTGGATCTTTCCGAGGTGATCGGCGCGCAAGGTGTCAAGGAGATCGAAGACTTGGGCGAAATTCGATTCCACGCCCTGGGCGACAGCGGCGTGGGCAATGCTCATGAAGCCCAGCAGATCGGCGATGAGATGGCCACCGACTTCAAAGTCGGCGCCGGCGGGCTGAATCCGGCGTTTCTATTTCATCTGGGTGACGTGATCTACGGAAACGACAAAGGGAATCACTATGGCGAGCGTTTCTACATCCCTTACAAGCATTATCCCGGCAAGATCCTCGCCATCCCCGGGAATCATGACGGCGAAGTCAAATCTCCCGCCGACAATCCGTCGCTCACGGCCTACCGCGCCAACTTCTGCGCCGCTACCGCCGCCGTCCCGCCGCAGGCGTCGGGAAGCGGCATTTACCGCGAGACCATGACTCAGCCTGGAGTCTACTGGTTTCTCGACGCGCCATTCGTGCAAATCATCGGGCTCTATTCCAATTTGCTCGAGAATCCCGGGTATCTCGAGGGCATCACCGCCGGAAAGGGCGATACCTCGCAGCTTGACTGGCTCGGCCAGACGCTGCCCTCCATCGCCAAGGCGAAGCAGAAGAAGGCCCTGGTGATCGCCACACACCATCCGCCGTTCAGCCAGAGCGGCCACAGCGGAAGCACGGAAATGAGCCAGAGCATCGACGCTGTCTGCACCAAGGCCGGAGTCTTCCGGATTTGTTCCTCTCCGCCCACGCCCACAACTATCAGCGCTACACGCGTAGAATCGGCGGCAAGCAGGTACCCTACATTGTCGTGGGCACCGGCGGCATGCCGCCTCAGCCGGTCACGACGGCAACGGGACAGCCGGCTGACGCGACCCACGAAGTCACCTATGACGCCGCGATGTCTTCCCTCGGATATCTATTCGTGACCGCGTCGGCGAAGCAAATCACGGTCCAGTTCTGGCAATTGGGCAGCCAGCACACCAAACCGTTCGACCCGCTGACCATCGACCTGGCTACCCACACGGTGTCGTAAGTTGCAGGGCGGCGATCTGATGGCGGAGGACAACGATCTCAGCCTGCTGAGCAGCACGGGTCCGAAACGTAGAAGCGACCAGAGCCAGAAGGGCGATGAAAAATGGACTCATCGTGGAAACGATGATGGATCTCACGAACGGAGCGAAAACCTGCATTTTCAATCCGGACGGGGTTTTCGGTATCCACAACTCTGTTATTTCCTGTCCTGTCCCACACCCTTATCTGGGTGTTCTTCTGTTCGCAGTCGCCGCCATAGCGAGCTGGCGAGGCGAGCTTCGCGTGTGGACCCAATGGTCTCAGTGAGTCGGCGGCTGGCTTGCCGAGACGGGTTCTGTGGCCGAAGCCCCGCCGGAGTTGTTGACCACGTCTTTCAGTTCTTTACTAGGCTTGAAGTAGGGGATCTTCTTCGCGGGCACCTCGACGCGGGGTCCCGGTCTTCGGGTTGCGCCCGATGCGAGGTTGGCGATGACGCGTGCGGAAACTGCCGAAGCCCCGGATCTCGATCTTGTCGCCGCTGCGCAGGGCCTTCACGATGCTATCGAAGATGGACTCGACAATGACCTCGCATTCCTTGCGGGCCATCTCCACGGCACCCGAGACCTCCTCTATCAGATCCGCCTTGGTCATGTTCACGGCTCCTTCTCATGTCCGCTCGCCGTGTCCAGACGGCCTTCACGGGTTTTCGTGCGTACGCAGCGGTCTCGGTTTGCAATCCCAGCATTCCCCAATCACGCTTGCGGCTCCATAGCGCGGACCGCCGCACCAGCGGCTTCCTTCAAGTCGCCCCTATCGAAACTGCCTCGGCCCCAACGGATCACCGTACCGTATCTCTGCCGCCGAGGCAGTCCCGATAGGGCGCTAACGACTTCCCAGGACTAATACCGGCGTTCAAGGCCGATACTTGCGGTTGGCGAGGATTCTCCACAAAGTGTGGTCATCACGTTGCAAATCCCTCCTTAATTGTTTGGAGGAATTTATCCGACCCGTTCCTCCAGGGATATGGCCACTGCGTCACCCACATCCTTCCCGATCGCTCGGGGAATGTCTGCGCGTACAGGCAGTTTATGCGTGCCATTA
>Ga0210406_10000580_pt1 | contig 49343 bp, 47 predicted proteins | sample IncBWC30MmetaG_FD_155454 | JGI IMG/M metagenome (GOLD analysis project Ga0210406, IMG submission 155454) | Forest soil microbial communities from Barre Woods Harvard Forest LTER site, Petersham, Massachusetts, United States - Inc-BW-C-30-M | ecosystem: Environmental > Terrestrial > Soil >...
GTTAAGGAGAGGCATATGATTATCAGGGGCAAAGGCGTTCTGTTGGCGGTGAGTGCCCTGGGACTGATCCTGGCAGGCGGCGGGCCGGCATTCGCACAGCATGGCGGCGGTGGCGGCGGTGGCGGCGGTGGCGGCCACGGTGGCGGCGGAGGCGGTCACGGTGGCGGTGGTGGCGGTGGCGGCCATGCGTCCGGAGGCGGGGGCGGTCACTCCTTCAGCGGCGGCCATTCCGGCGGCGGCGCTCATTACGCAGGTTATGGCGGCCACGTTGCGGGAGGATTCCATGGCGGGGCCCCGGGCGGGTATCGCGGCGGAGCCTACTCCGGCCACGGCGGTACTGGATTCGCCGGCCATGGCTACTCCACTGGCTGGCGCGGCGGTTCCTGGGGCGGCGGCTGGCGCGGGGGCGGTTGGCGCGGAACCGGCTGGCGCGGCGGTTACTGGCGCGGCGGCTTCTGGCCCGGAGCGTACTACGGCTACGGCTTTTCGTGGTTCCTGCCCATCCTGCCGTTGGCCTATGCGACCTATTGGTACAGCGGCGTCCCGTACTACTACGCCAATGACGTCTATTACACCTGGAACCCGACTTACGACGGTTATGTCGTGACCGACCCGCCGCCCGTGGCGGATTCAAGCGGCTCGGCTGACGTCGGTTCGGGCCCCGCGCCAACCGGCGATGTGGGTGCCCCGGATCCCGGCCCCGGCCCTGGCGGCCCTGTAGCGGGGCAGATTTTCATGTACCCGAAAAATGGCCAGACTGCTGAGCAGCAGGCGAGCGACAGAGCCGAATGCCAACGATGGGCATCGGAACAGGCGGGCCAGGTTGCGCAGAATGGCTCAGATTACAATCGGGCCATGGTGGCCTGCGTCGAGGGGCGGGGGTATAGCGCTCGCTAAATTGAAATCGAAAATCGCGCTGATAGAAAAGCCGCGCTTCCGAGCGCGGCTTTTTTTTTCAATCGCCCCAGCAGGCCGCTACGGTTCCGGTGCCGCTCACCCTCTGCACGCCGAGCTGGTTGACGGAGAACGACCCGCACGTTGTATCGCCCGCCTGGCTGTTACCCGCAACGGGTGTCGCCGTCAGCAGGTAGCTGTTCGCAACCCCTGGCTGGTTGACGGCATCGGGCACAACGGCAGTCAACGTGTAGTAACGGTTGCCGAAAGTCATATTCGTCATCTGCGTCGATACGGTGGCGTATCCCAAGAAAGCCTCATCCTGCGAGTAGGTATTCGTGGTGCTGAAGAGGCGCTCCTCCCTGCCCGCAAGATCCAGCAGCGCGGACTTCGCTTCCGTGCGCCGCGACTTCTGCACCTGACTGGTGTACGAGGTGACGGCGATGGTTGCCAAGATGGTGACGATCGCGACAGTCACCATGAGCTCGATCAGGGTGAAGCCGGACGATGCATGTTTGCTCGTTTGCGTCGACATAAAAGATGGCTCCACAGGTTAGCGCTTTTCGACCCAGGTCAATCGCTTGGACTTGGTGTTCGGAGGAATGTTGACCTGTTGCGATGACGGGCTGCCCGTAACGGTCTGGTAAATAATATTGGCCGTCTTTTGCGCGGTGGTCACCACGTAAACGCTGCCCGTGGCATTCGTCTGGACGCCGGCCGCCAATGGATCGTTCGCCGGTACGTTGGCATAGGGGCCGGTCGTGGGGGCAAAAGTGGGAAATGCGTTGGTGAATATGCCGCCGTTGGTGACATTGAGTACGTACGTGAAGCCCGCGTCCAAGTTGTTGCTGCACGATGTCGGAATGTTGTTGGCCGGAACGGTGGTGTCCACAAGGATCGCGCCCTGGAAATAGACCGGACTGAAAATCACCTGCTCCTGGAGCCCCGCCGGGGTTGTAACTCCGCCCACCAAATTCGCATACCAGCCAAATTTGTTGTCTCCCGTCGAGCACGTCGTGCTGCCCTGCCAGCACACCGTCACATTGGTTCCTTCGACTATGCCCGCCGAGGCTGTGCTCGTCGTATTGACCGTAAACGTTTGCGCCGTGAGGCTGGACGTGGCAGGCGTCGTTGACGGAACCGGAATCGTATAGGGAGAGGAAAGCCCGGTCGCCGTCGCCGCGAGGCTGGCGTAATGCATACTCGACATGGCGTTCCAGGCAGACATGTTCCAATCCCAAATTCCGTAGATGGCCTGGGTACCGCTCGCGAAGTTCACCGTCACCGAATTGGTGACCTGGGTTCTCTGCCCGGTTGCAAATTCGAGCATGAGCTTCTGCGGACTTCCACTCGCCGTACTGGAGATGGCCAGCAATTGCGTGCTGATCGGCTGACCCGACGGCGTCGTGAACAGAGGCGCAGACGCGGCGGCCCAATTGGAGGGAGTCGCACTGGTCAGATCGAACCGCCAGACGTTGCCCTTCAAGTCGCCGGCATATACATAGTCGGTGATATGGTCGCCATCCAAGTCGACCGGCGTGACAAAGGCGATGCCATTGCCGCCCGCGTGGCCGGTGCTCAAGTAATAAAAGCTCGGCGTCAGCTTGCCGCTGCTGTTGAAACTGATCGTCATCACGTAGATGCCCGCATCCCCGGTCGAACTGCCGAAGCCGTTGCCGAAAATGACGCCCCATTGGCCGTTGTGCAGGCGCCGGATCTGCGGGGTGCCAAAGGTATTTCCGAGATTTCCCCCGCACGTGGTCGGCTGCGCGGCCGCACAGCCGATCGTGTTGATCGTGGACGGATTCCACTCGCCCATTACGATGGTCGATGCATTGGCCTCGCTGAAATTGGCGGGATTCGTGATGTCGAGGGCGTAGATCGCCGCGCCGCCGGCGCCCAGGCCACCGACCAGCCAGGTATGCCAGACACCGCCATAGAACAGGTCGCCGGTCTCCGGCGTTGCATCGACAAAGAAGTTGTGTCCGTATTGAGGGTTGGCGAAATCGATACTCGGGTCCACGCACAGCGGATTGCTGCCGATGGCCGGTGTTACGCCGTGTATATTCTGTACCTGCGATTGCGTGTGGTCGTGATTCGTGCCCGTGCAGTTATTGGATGTCGCCGAATTCGCCGCGCTCAGCAAGGTCGAACCCGGCATGTAAGCAATGACTTCCTTGCCGTCGTTGGGGGTCGTGCCGTTGTTGGTGGTCAAGTTTCCCTGACTATCCACCGCCCCGGCCTCAAAACCGTGCAGGAACCCATCGTTCGATCCCACGTAGACGACGTTCAGGCGATTGACTTCGGCGGCCATATATTGCGAGTAACTCTGGGTGCCGGAGTTCTCGACCATCGAATCGCCCGATGCAGCCGATGGCAGAAGATCCGCCCAGGTCACCGAGTAGGGTGATATGGCAGGTCCCACCCAAGTCGGGCTGGAGTCAACGATATCGCCCAGGATGTTGGAGCGCGGGCGATACAGACCGATTCCCGCGGAGTTGACCTCATTGGTGCGGCTGCCGCGCAGGTAAGACAATCTTGAAGATGTTTGCGTGCTATCCAGCGCATCCAGGTTGGCCTCCTGGCTGGCATTGAGATTGCCCAGGGTGTTCGACCATTCAAACGGTATGCCGACCTTAGTCGTCGGATCCCAGGTGAGGATGGTCCGGTTGACGGTGCCCGGTGTCGCGCTCGTCGGTCCGCTGGCGCCGGTCGTCACGCAACCGCCACCCGCGGCAACCGTTCCGGTGGCCGTGCCGCTCAACAGACATCCCGCATCCCAGGTCGCTGTGGTACTCACCGTGACCACGCCTGCCGTGTTGATCAGCTGATTCGCAGTCACCGTGCCGGTCCAAACGTTGGGGTCGTAGAAGGCGAAAAACGCCTGCGATGTGGATTGGACTTTCGCAGACTCCTTTTCGTTGACGGTCGCGGAGCTTCCCGAAGTAGTTTGCGGCGCGGCCTTGAAGCACATGATCTCGTGAATGTTGGTCGAGCCGCCGGTGGAGCCGGCGAAGCCGAACCGCAGAGTGGGGGGCATCGGGCCGCTGTAAGCAACGATGTTTTGATTGGTGATGACAGGCTGATAGGCCGCTCCGCTCAAGCTGTAGGCCAGACTCAGCAGGCCGTTCGCGGTAATTTTCAGATTGTAGAAAATCGGAGTGGCGGCACCGCGACTCATCGCGCTCTCGTTCGCGATATTCACTCCTGAGAGTATCGAATAGCCGCTCGGAATGGCTTGGTAGTCGGGTACGGGGATTTGCGGACTCGGGGTGGTGAACGTATCGCCAGTATGCGTTGTTGAACCGTTCACTGGGGACGACAGGGTGATGGTGTTCGTACCGATGGCGGTGATCGTGGTGCCGCTCGGGATGCGGGTGGAGCGGGTCGCGTCAGTGACGGTCGCGCCCGGGACCAAACCGATTGGAATAGAAGGAACCGACGAGATGATATTACTGCCACCCGTGATTGAACCGTTGAAGCTCACCGTCGAGCCGCCGTTGACCGTGACCACCACGGGGTTCGACGGGATGGTGTAGTTCGAGATAAAACCATTCTTACAGGTGTCCGCCACCGCGGCCTGCTGCAGTTGGACGGTGTTGAGCACCGCCGGAGGATAGTACTGCGGGTACGTGGTACTGAGATAAGGCCACGAGACATTGCCGGCGCCGCGCAATCCAATGCGATTCCCGCGGGCTCCAAAGCCGGTGGCGGTGCTATCGTTGGGGCCGTTCAGGAAGTTGCCGTACTCGTCGATGCCCAATCCGATGTAAGCGCCGGTGATGCCGTCGATGGTCGGGTGGCCGCCGGCCCCGCTCCCGGTGGTCACGGTCCCGTTGGAATTGTAATTCGGGAGGTTCCCCGCGTTCGAACAGGAGTAGCCCAGACTTCCGCCGGCGGACCCGATACTGGGAGTCACCGAGCCATTTATCATAAAGAAGCTCAAGCCGTCGGCGCCGTCGCCCACCGACCCGCCGGAGTCACCGCGGTAGGTCACCGTCTTGAAGGTGATCTGCACGCCATTCGTCGCATCGAACGGGGTCGAGGAGATGATGGCGCCGCCCTCGTTACTTCCGTACTTTTGTCCGTTGTTTTGGGCGGTTCCGTTGGCGTTGGTGAAGCGCAGGGCACCAGTCCCTGTTGACACACCATTAACTGTTATTGGCAGATCGGGAAGGGTCTGCGCGTTGCCGGCGACGCCGAGTGTGCCGCCGACCTGGGGCTCATTGTTGTAGTAGTTCGACTTGAGCGACGAGGACGTGCATCCGGGAAGGTTCGTGCTGGGACTGGAGCTTGCGCTGGACGTGCCTGCCGTGAGGCAGGCGCCGCGGATGAAGTACCAGCTATTGCTGGTGGATGTACCGTTGAAGTCTTCCGAGAATACGGCCTGCGCATCGCTTCTCGTCACGCTCAGCAACGCGAACAGGATGATCGATCCCGCCATCAGATGTTTGGTGTTCATCGTAATCCTAGTCACGGAAGTGACATTGAGCGGCATGTTAGAGCCCGCCTCTGTTGTTGGAACTCGAATAGACCGCGTAGGTGCTCTCCACCAACGCGGCAGTATTGCCGTTGCCGCCGTAGCCGACGGCATCGATTTGATAGACCTCGCCCGGCACATTGGGATCGAGCGATAGGCCGCCGTCGGAAATATAGAAGATCGGAGCGAAGGCGTAGGAGTTGTTGCTCGGCGCAGTTTGATTCACCGCCGCGACGTTCATGCCGGGCGGGGTGTAGGTCACGCCGACGTTATTTCCCCCGATCTGCCACGGCAAGGTCGTGACGGTTGTCACGTTCCACAGCTGGTTGGAGCAAATCTGTCCCTGCAGGGCATTGGCGTTTTGTACAGGAGCGGCGCACACCACCGGGGGGCTGGTCCCTGAATTCGCGATGAGCCATTGTTCGGCGTAGGTCTGCGCGCTCACGGCCGCCTGCAGGGCACGCTGCTTTTCCCGCATGTTGCCGGCCATCTTTTCCTGGATGCCGAAACCGCGGAACATGCTGAGCGCCATGATGGTGACCACCACCAGCAACAGAAGGCTGGTCACGAGAACGACGCCGCGCTGCAATTGAGGCGGCCGATAGGCTCGAGTGATCATGTGGAGGGCCCCGTCTGGTTCATCACATCGACGACCCGCTGGACGACGATGGTCGGCAGTTGACCCTGACCCGCACCGGTGTACAGGGGATTGGTGAAAGTGAGACTGATCAGTACCGAGATGACGTTTTGCCAGTAGGCGCCGGCGTTCACTTGGGCGGCGGTCATGTAGGTGTCGACATTGTTGCCGGCCGCCGCATTTGTTTTCACCCCATACAGCACGCTCAAGTTGGTCACGCCGCTCACCAAGAAGTAGATCGTGCCGTTCTGGTCCGTGCACTGCAGCTGGCCACCGACCACGGCAAATGTATTGACGTAGAGTATGTTGGCACCGCCGAGGGCATTGGTATTAGACGTTCCGCTGCAATTCAAGATGCCGTCTTGAGGTGCCGTCATGTAGCGCACCGAGATCGTATCCCCTGCGGTGCCGGTAATCGACTGCGAAGTCGCGAAGGGGGCGGCGGCGACGAGGGTACCGCTCAGGGTATTGTTCCAAGGTTGCGGGAAATAGCCGGCGGACTGGATCACGTCGGTCATCAGTGTCATCGCCATTCGCTGGCCATCCTGCATCTGTTCGAGCTGATTCTGATTGAGGAACACTTTCTTGTTGGTCTGAACGACGGTGACCAGCGCTGCCGCCAGGAACAGCCCGATGGTCATCGCGATCATGAGTTCCAGCAGCGTGAAGCCTTGATGAGCGGCTCGCATGGATTAGGGCTCCACGTACAAGATATAGGTGGGGGCGAAAGTGCCCGTCGGCCCGCCCGTCGTGCCGGCGACAGCCTGAGCATTCAGGGCAACCGACTTTTCATTCCAGGTGATCTGGATGACGCAGTTGATAGGCGGGATGTTGGGCGGGCACGTGATGGTCGTCGTGGGACTTGCACCCGGCAGCAGTGCAAATATTCCATTGGCCCACGCGTGCAAATCGTGCGCCGCGAGCACGGCGGGCGTGCATGGTAGCGTCACAGTGCTGCCGGTCAACTTACAATCGGCCACGTTCGTCGCCGTCGTATTCAGAGTGTTGGTGCTTTCGACGATCGTGGCATTGGTAATGACAATGGGAGACGGTGCCGCTCCCGCCGCCCAATATGCGCGATTCGCATGCATGACGGCAGCCAGACTCGATGCTTGGATCGCGACCAGCGACCGCACGCTGGCGGAACCGGTGTTGGCGTAAACCAGCGCCTGTATTTTGGCGATGCCCAGAAGCCCGATGGCGGTGATGATGAGCGCCACCAGCACCTCGATCAGCGTAAACCCGCGGGCACGCACGCGCGCCGCGGACCTCGAATCATTTTGTGGAATCATTGGCATTGGAATGTATTTGTGGTCGTGCCATAGGTCTGCGATGCGATCAGTCCCGACAGGGTGATTGCCAGGCACCGGGTCCAACTGTGGTTGTTGGTGCTGTCGTGCAGCTGGATCAAGGTGCCGTTGCCGATCCCATTGGCGTAACCGTCACGATTGAAGGTGATGGTGCCCACGGCATTGGTTGCGACGAAGGTGTCGGTACTCGTAAACGGCGCTTGAACCCGCAACACACCGGTGGCGGCCGCGCTCGAAATCACGATCCAGCCGTTCTGCCAGGTGTTCGTGCCGCCGCCGGCGCAGGTCGTCCCGTTCGTGGATATACAGGCGGAAACGGACACGCCTTCCTTGATTGCTTCAGAACGCGCGAACTGCAGATCGCCGAGAAGGCCGTTGATTTCGGCAGCGATGCGATTGGAATTGGTGACGTAGCGGAATGATGGAATGCCGACGGTCAGCAGGATCGCGCCTACCGCCACGGTCATGATCATTTCTACCATCGTAAAGCCGGACTGTCTGTTCAACGTCATCTCCACAGCATCGGGTCGCGGTGCTTACTGAGGGGCATCCTAGTCCCCGAGCCTTACGCGAAGTTGACGCGGGCGCTCCGATTGCATGGAATGAGACGCGGTTCGCAAAATGGGCCCACAGCAAATGCTTGGCACACGCCAGGCACGCCGTTTACGGGAATAGCAGCACTACTTTGGTGCCCAAGCCGCCCGCGCCTGGGCCGATGACCAGCGAAGCGCCATACAGCTGGGCGATCTCATCAACGATCGCCAGTCCCAGACCGCTGCCATGGCCCGGGGAATTCGGCATCCGATAGAACCTCTGCCGCACCCGTTGGCGTTCAGCCTCTGGAATGCCCGGACCGTTGTCCTCCACTGCGAGGTAGGGCCTGCCGCTCTGTTGTCCGGCGTTCACGGTCACGCTTCCGCCCGCCGGCGTATATTTCAATGCGTTGTCGACCAGATTGCTCAACAGGTCATCGAGCAGCGACGGATCGGCATGAATGCCGGCGGGCCGTGCCTCGAGACCCAGGTCGATATTGGCCAGTAAGGCGCGATCGAAGAATTTGGCGACGACCTCGCCGGCAATGGCGCTCAGATCCACCATTTGGTGCTTCGCCGCGATGTTCGCGGCGGGGTCGGCCCGCGCCAGAGTCAGCAGTTGATTGGCCGAGTGCGCCAATTGTCGTATCCCCACCTGCAAAGTAAGCAGACGCTCCTTGATCGGCTGCGCGTCGGGTTCGGCGGCCAGCAGGTCCAATTGCGCCTGCATGCCGGTGATCGGCGTGCGCAATTGGTGCGCCGTGTTGGCGATGAATTGCTGTTGCGACTGCGCCGTTGCACGCAGCGTCGTAAATAGCCGATTCAAGGTGATTACCACCGGAGCTACTTCGCGCGGAACCGTGGTATCGACAATGGGGCGCAGATCCTGCGGCGAACGCTCCGCGATCTCGTCGCGCAGTTTGCGAATCGGGCGAAGCCCGAGCTGAATCCCGATCCACACCAACACCAGCGTTACGTCGAGTTGCACGAAATCCCACAGCAGCGTGCTCATGAAGCCGTACTTGACCGCCGGCTCGGTTGGCGGATGCACGTCGGCGACTGTTATAAAGATGACACCGGCGCGCGTGTCGAAGCGAGTGGTTAGGGTACGCAAACTGCGCTGATCAACTTGCGACATTGAAACGAGCTGGCTGGTCGCGTTGTTCATCGGGACAAACGGAAGTTGCGCGTCGCCGGCGAGCAGACGCCCCTGCGTGTCGCGCAGCGCGAATCTTACCGATTCTGCTGCCGGCAGCGGCACCTTGCGGTCGGGGCTGCTGTCGAGCGTGACGGCGCCATCCTTGACGAGCACATGCAACATCAGAGAATTCGCTGCGTCTCTCAGGCGACGGTCGCTGCTGAGGACTCCGGGTGCGATGTTGTTGAAGTAGTGCACGAGCGATCCGCAAAGAGCCATCAGCATGAGCGGTACCGCCAGCCAAAAAATCAATCGACGGCTGATGGAGGAGGTCACGGCGATTTGGCTTCTTCGAGGCGGTAACCCAAACCCCGCAGGCTGCGCACCGTGGCGGCGCTGCCGAGCTTGGCCCGCAGGCGGGAGATGTGAACTTCCACGGCGTTCTGTGTGATGTCGTGGTCCGGACCGGCCACTGCTTGCAGAAGGCGATCCTTGGAGACGATCAATCCCAGGCGCCGCACCAGACACTCGAGCACCGCCCATTCGCGCGCGGTCAATTCGACTTCGGCGTCGTCGATGCGCAGCTGTCTGCCCACGAGATCAACACTCATGCGGTTGAATTTGATGATGCCGCTCGTCGCACCGTAGGAGCGCCGCATGAGCGCCCGGCATCGCGCCGCCAATTCCGCCGCCTCGAACGGTTTGCTCAAGAAATCATCGGCGCCCAAATCGAGCGCTTTCACCTTGTCGGTCAGCGTGCAGCGGGCGGTAAGAATGAGGGTGGGCAGCGACTTGCCGGCGCTGCGCAGCCGGCGCACCAAGGTCAAGCCGTCGGCGCCCGGCAGGCCCACATCGATCACGGCCAGCGCGAACTCTTCGTCGAGAATTGCCGCTTGCGCAGCCTCGGCGCTCGTCACGCGGTGCACGGAATAGTTGGCCGCGGTCAAACCCCGCAGAATGGCGTCGGCGACGATGTCATCATCTTCTACGAGTAGCAGCCGCACCAGTCACTCTACTACGGGCAATGCCGTACTTTAAGCGCCATGCCTGGGATACTCAGACAGGTTCCTAGGAGTCGCCGACCGCGTGACCGTTTGGATTGCCCGGCTCATCGCGATTGCCGCCGAAGGTGTTGCGGCGCGGTGGAACCAAGGCGCGCAGCTTGGCCTCGTAAGCCTTGGCGAAAGTTTCGGCGAACAAATGTGGAAATCCGTCGGCCGGACGTTGCGCCAGACCGGCAAACAGCTCGGCATACAGATCCCAGTACTTGGCCTTGCTTTGACCGCCAAAGACGCCGCGCTTGCCTGCGCGCTCGAAGCGCTCTTCCAGTTCTTTCGGATCCACGCGGTTTAAGAAATCCTCGAATGCGGCACGCATTGCGGCCACGGTTGCGCCGTTCTGCGCCTTCAGCTCGCGGAAATTCTCGCGGACGGCCTCCACCGATCCGGCGCGCGTCGACACCGTGGTCAGCAATCGCACCAATGCCTCATCGACTCCCTTGGAAAGGTTCAACGGCGACTCGGACGCTTCCGCCGCGGGCGCGGGAATCCTGAATCTGTTTCGAAACTCGTTGCGGCTTTGATTCAAGTCCATCAAACCCAACACGGTTTCGCGCAGCAACTGGCCGGCGAGTTGCAGCGCGGCGCCGCGCGCTTCCGGCGTGACGGTGCGAGGATCGATACCCGCGCCGCGACAGAATGAGGCGAGTCCGGTATCGAAATCACCTTCATAGAGGGAAACACTCTGTGAACGCGACTGGGAAGTACTCGGCGCGATCGGCGCAAGCGGCGCGCTTTCTCGTGCCGGTGGTTGCTGCGGAGTATCCTTTTTCAGAGGCCGCGTCATCATGTGCCAGGGAGTTCCGGCACCCTCCGCTGACCCTGCCGAGTGATCGACCGGCGGCAGGGACTGTCCGTACGCGTCGCGCGGCCGCACGCCGGAGTCCGCCGTCGACACGTCGCTGTTGCTGGGTTCCAGCAATGCGCTCAGGTCAAGGTCTGCTCCCAAGTCGTTGGCCGTGGATTTTTTTGCCGCAGAGGAGGGTGCCTGGCCGTCATAGGCGATGATGGCGCTCTCTTCGGGCGGGAAGTCATTGCTTTTGTCGATAGTGACCAAGAGCTCGTATTCGCCCAAGCGTACGTAGTCGCCATCCTTGAGCGCATAGTCGTGGTACTTGCCCAGCGGAACCTGCGCACCGTTGACGTACGTCCCATTGGAGCTGGTATCGACCAGTACGTACGCGCCCGCCCGAAAATCGATGCGGGCGTGTTTGCCCGAGAGGTAACGCTCCGGGTCGGGTAGAATCCACTCATTGTCAGTCGCGCGCCCAATGGTGCCTCCGTGCACACCGAAGATTTTGGTGCCAAGCGCTCCGAGGCGGGTTGAGTGTTCGCTGACGACGCGTAAGCGCAGGGCCATAGTCATTCCCTCCAGCGGGTCTCAAGGTTTGCGCTAAGTGCCGGTATAATATGGTGAAATACTAGCAATGGTTGGAGCCTACTAAATGGCAGCGAGTCACATTTTCAAAGTTCTGTTCGTAAATCAGGGCAAGGTCTATGAGATCTATGCCCGTAAGGTGAGTCACGGTAGCTTATTTGGCTTCATTGAGGTCGAGGAACTGGTGTTCGGGGAACGCTCCACGGTGGTGGTGGATCCCGCCGAGGAGAAAATAAAGGCGGAATTCAACGAAGTAAAGCGCACCTATCTGCCCATGCATTCGGTGCTGCGTATCGATGAAGTGAAGAAACAGGGCGTCAGCAAGATAGTGGCGCTCGAGGGCTCCAATGTCTCGCAATTCCCTGTACCAATCTACACCCCCGGCGGAGACTCCAGCGCTCGCAAATAAGCCGATTCCTGTAGAATGATGCATGTTTAGCCTTTTCGGCGCGCCGGCGCTGTCGCAATTCCGACTCGATGAGCTGCTGCGCACGCTCAAAACCGAAGATTCGCGCGTCACGGCGCTCAGCAGCCGCTGGATTCACTTCATCGATGCCACCCGCGTGTTGAGCGAGCCTGAGCTTGACGTGCTGGGCAAGCTTTTGACCTATGGCACCGCCGTTCCCGACGGCCTGCGCGTGGCCGATCCGCTGCGCGAGCCACGCGGCGGCCACCGGATCTTGGTCACGCCGCGCGTGGGCACGGAGTCGCCCTGGTCGAGCAAGGCGACCGACATCCTGCACGTCTGTGGATTGAGTGCCGTGACTCGCGTCGAGCGCGGCACGGTGTACTACGTCGAGTCCAGCGCAGCGTTGGGCATGGCGGATCTCAATAATTTGGCTGCTCGCTTGCACGATCGCATGACGGAATCGGTATGGGCAGACTCCGTGGAGCCTGTAGGACTGTTTCATGCAGCGCCACCGCGGCCCTTGCGCCATGTCGATTTGGGCGAGGGGGCTGAGGCCTTGGCGCGGGCCAACCGAGACTGGGGCCTCGCGCTGTCAAGCGGTGAGATCGAGTATCTGGTGCGGGCGTTTCACAAGTTCAAACGGGATCCCACCGATGTGGAATTGATGATGTTCGCCCAGGCGAACTCCGAGCATTGCCGGCACAAGATCTTCAATGCGGATTTCGTCATCGATGGTGAAACGATGCCGCGCTCGCTGATGGCCATGATTCGCGCCACCTACGCCCGCAATCCTGACGGCGTGCTGTCCGCCTATCGCGACAATGCGGCCGTGATCGAGGGCGCGACCGCCACCCGGTTTTTTGCGGATCCGCTCACGCAGCGCTACGTCGGCAGTTTGGAGCCGCTCGATATCTTGATGAAGGTCGAGACGCATAATCATCCCACCGCCATCTCGCCGTTTCCCGGGGCAGCGACGGGCTCCGGCGGTGAGATTCGAGACGAAGGGGCCACGGGAATCGGTGCCAAGCCCAAAGCCGGATTGACCGGCTTCTCGGTATCCAATCTGAAAATTCCCGGTATGACGCAGCCATGGGAAATCGACGGCGGCAAACCCGACAGAATTGCCTCCGCACTCGAAATCATGATCGCCGCACCCATAGGGGCGGCCTCGTTCAACAATGAATTCGGACGCCCGAACACCTGCGGATACTTCCGCGTGTTCGAGCAGCAAACCGCGGCAGCCGGACGATCGCTGATTCGCGGCTACCACAAGCCCATCATGGTCGCCGGCGGTCTGGGCAGTGTGCGTCGTCAGAACGTCGAGAAAAAGGACGTCGTTGTCGGCGCCCCGCTCATCGTGCTCGGCGGTCCCTCCATGTTGATTGGATTGGGCGGCGGCGCCGCCTCTTCGGTGGGCAGCGGCCAGAGTTCGTCCGATTTGGATTTCGCATCGGTGCAGCGCGGCAACGCCGAAATTCAGCGCCGTGCCCAGGAGGTGATCGATCGCTGCGTTGCGCTGGGCGATGCGAATCCCATCTTGTTGATTCATGACGTGGGCGCAGGCGGACTGTCGAATGCCTTGCCCGAAGCCATCGCACACAGTCAGCGCGGCGGGCGCATCGACCTGCGCAAGATTCCCAGCGCCGAATCGGAACTCTCGCCGATGGAGATTTGGTGCAACGAAGCGCAGGAACGCTACGTGCTCGCACTGTTACCCGGCAGCATCGCCCAATTTGCGGCACTGTGCGAACGCGAGCGCTGCCCCTTTGCGGTTGTGGGCGAAATCACGGGAGATGGGCGGCTTGTGGTATCCGATCCGCAGCTGCACGGCACGCCGGTCGACATGCCCATTGAGGTGCTGCTGGGAAAGGCACCGCGCATGACCCGCGATGTGCGATCGACGCCCAAGAGCACCTCGGCGCTCGCGACCGGAACCTCAACCCTCGCCGACTCGCTCGATCGCCTGCTGTGCCTGCCGACAATTGCCGACAAATCTTTCTTGATCACCATTGGCGATCGGACCGTCGGCGGCTTGATCAGCCGTGACCAAATGGTGGGGCCGTGGCAGGTGCCGGTCGCGGACGTCGCCGTAAGCTTGAGCAGTTACCACGAATACAGCGGCGAGGCGATGGCGATGGGGGAACGAACTCCCGTTGCGGTACTCGATGCGCCCGCATCGGGACGATTGGCCGTTGCCGAGGCGCTGACCAATATTCTGGCCGCAGACATTGGTCGTTTGACCGACATTCGCTTGTCGGCGAATTGGATGGCCGCCTGCGGAGAGCCCGGTGAAGACGCCGATTTGTACGCCACCGTGCGTGCCGTCAGCGAGCTCTGTACGACGCTCAGGCTGACCATTCCCGTGGGCAAGGACTCCTTGTCCATGAAGACCACGTGGCAGGATGCCGACGGCGAGCATGCCGTCATCGCGCCCATATCGTTGATCGTCTCGGCGTTCGCTCCGGTGGAGGACGCGCGTTCAACGCTGACGCCCGAGCTTGATTTATCGCAGCCCTCCCGCCTGCTGCTCATCGATTTAGGCGGCGGCAAGAATCGCCTGGGAGGATCGTGCTGGGCGCAGGTGCACCTGCGTAGCGGGGGGGCTCCTGCGGATCTGGACAGTCCGGGTCTCTTGAGCGCGCTCTTCGCAGCCATGCGCGAGCTCAAAGATCAAGGGCTGGTGCTGGCCTATCATGACCGTTCGGACGGCGGCTTGGCGGTCACCCTGCTCGAGATGGCGTTCGCCGCTCATTGCGGTCTGCGCATTGACTTGGGACATGCGGATGACACGATCGCCGCGTGCTTTTCCGAGGAGTTGGGCGCGGTCATTCAGGTGCCGCTGGCGCGCATTGCCGACGCGCGGCGTATTTTGGAGCGCCATGCCTTGGGTGCTCTCACCCGCGACATCGGCGAGCCTGTTGCGGGCTCCGAGGTGCGCTTGAGCGCCAATGGCAATGTCGTGTATTCCGGCTCGCGCATCGCCCTACATCGCCGCTGGAGCGAAGTGTCGTATCGCATGCAAGCGCTGCGCGATAATCCGCAGTGCGCGCAGGAGGAATATTCACGCCTCGAGGATGCCGGCGATCCCGGGCTGCATGCCGCCTTGAGTTACGATCCGCAGGCGGATGTCGCCGCTCCTTTTATCAACAGCGGCGTGCGGCCGGCGATTGCGGTGCTGCGCGAACAAGGGGTCAACAGCCACACCGAAATGGCCGCGGTGTTCACCCGCGCGGGGTTCGATGCCTACGACGTGCACATGACCGACATTTTGGCCGGTCGCGTGCGCTTGGGCAGATTCCACGGACTGGTGGCCTGCGGCGGCTTTTCGTACGGCGATGTCCTGGGTGCGGGCGAGGGTTGGGCCAAGTCCATCCTGTTCAATCCGCGCGCGCGCGAGGAGTTTGCCGCCTTCTTCGTCCGCGCGTCGACATTTACCTTGGGCGTGTGCAATGGCTGTCAAATGCTGTCGGCGCTCAAAGACCTGATTCCGGGCGCCGCGGCATGGCCGCGTTTCGTGCGCAACCGATCGGAGCAGTACGAGGCGCGCTTGTCGCTGGTGCGGGTCCCCAACTCCAATTCGGTGCTGTTCAGAGGCATGCAGGGTTCGGTCTTGCCCATTGCCGTGGCGCACGGCGAGGGACGGGCGGAATTCGACGGCGGCGGCAGCGCAGGCGCCCTGATGGCGCAGAACTTGGTGACGCTGCAATACGTGGACCACCGCGATCAGCCCACGGAGAAGTATCCCTTCAACCCCAACGGTTCCGCCCTGGGGTTGGCGGGACTGTGCAGCGCCGACGGGCGCGCGACGTCAATCATGCCGCACCCGGAACGGGTGTTTCGCAGCGTGCAAAATTCCTGGGTCTCCAAGGACTGGTCGGAAGACGGCGGCTGGACGCGCCTGTTCCGAAACGCGCGGGTATTCGTCGGCTAGGAGCGCCGGACTTTGCGCTCAGCGACCTGCGGCCTCAGCCCGCTTCCGCCTGGTTGGGTGCGACGAACCGGCGAAAGGTCATCGCCTGCACCAATCGCGCTTTGCGTACGAAGGTTTGATAGAGCAGGTCGCGCATGACTTCCAAGAGGATTCCCGCGAGTTCCGAGTTCAAGTTGGGTTGATTGGGCCACGGATCGCTGTCACTGCCGAATAGAACCCCGCGCAAGGTCGAGAAGGTGTCGTCGTCAAGATCCGCCAAGGCGCGAATTTCCTGCAGCGTGTCGAACAGCTCCAACTTGCCGCGCTCACCGAGTTCGCGAAACAGAGACTGAGCCGTGCGCCGGCTCATCGAGCCAAACGCGCTGAAACACGCCGCCGAATAGCAGTTGAGCGCCTCTTTGAACAAACCCTCCGCCTCTTCGGGCAGATACGTCAACGGGAAACTCTCGCGCGCGCGCTCGATTTCCATGAAGTTCGGCGCGAGTTCTATCCGCAGTGCCGTATAGGACTTGGCGGCAAACTTGAGGAATATCGGCTCCATACAGGTGTCGCAGCGGAACACGATGCCGATGTGCTTCGGCTTGCGCCGGCTGAGGTCATCGAATTTGGGTACCGCAACCGGTGTCAGATGGCTCAGGGTCTGGCAGTGCGGGCAGGTCAGGGCAATGCCTTGATAATCGACGTGTAGCTCGTCCTGCGGTGTGATGTAGATGCTCATAGGTCACCCCGTGAGTGGTTTGTAGCGGATTCGGTGAGGCTGATTGGCATCTTCGCCTTTGCGTTTTCGATAGTCCTCGACATATTCCTGATAGTTGCCCTCGAACCAAACAACTTGCGAGTCGCCTTCGAACGCCAGGATATGCGTCGCAATGCGGTCCAGGAACCATCGATCGTGAGAGATGACCACGGCACATCCCGGGAAGGCGACCAAGGCGTCTTCGAGTGCGCGCAGCGTTTCGATATCCAGATCGTTGGTAGGCTCGTCGAGCAGCAGCACATTGCCGCCCGCTTTCAATACCTTGGCGAGATGCACCCGGTTGCGCTCGCCGCCCGAGAGCTCGCCGATCATCTGTCCTTGCTGCACGCCCTTGAAATTGAAACGTCCGACATAACCGCGCGAGGAGGTCTCGTAGTTGCCGACCTTGATGAGGTCCAGTCCGCCGGAGATCTCCTGCCACACGGTATTTTTGTCGTTGAGTGCCTGCCGCGACTGATCCACGTAGGCCAGTTTGACGCTGGGTCCCAATCGAATCTCGCCGCTGTCCGGCTTCTCGATGCCCGACAGCATGCGGAACAGCGTGGTCTTGCCGGCCCCATTGGGACCGATGATGCCCACGATGCCGCCGGGGGGCAAATTGAAGCTCAGGGAATCAATCAGCAACCGGTCGTCATAGCCCTTTCGCAAGTTCTTGCACTCGATGACCAGATCGCCCAGGCGGTCGCCCGGCGGAATATAGATTTCGTTGGTCTCGTTGCGCTTTTGGAATTCCTGGGAAGCCAGCTCTTCAAAGCGTTGCAATCTGGCTTTGGATTTCGCCTGCCGTGCCTTGGGGTTGGTGCGCACCCACTCCAACTCGCGTTTCAAGGTTTTTGCCAGCGCGTCCTGCTGCCGCTCTTCCTGGGCGAGGCGCTGTCCTTTCTGCTCCAGCCACGAGGAATAATTGCCCTGCCATGGAATCCCGTGCCCGCGGTCCAACTCCAATATCCACTCGGCGACATTGTCGAGAAAGTATCGATCGTGCGTGACCGCAATCACGGTGCTCGGATATTCTTCCAGAAAATGTTCCAGCCATGCCACCGATTCGGCGTCCAGGTGATTGGTCGGCTCGTCGAGCAGCAGCATGTCAGGTTTGGACAAAAGCAAACGGCACAGGGCGACGCGGCGCTTCTCGCCGCCTGAAAGCTTGCCGACGAGCGCGTCCCAGGGCGGCAGACGCAGCGAGTCCGCGGCGATCTCGAGCTTGCGTTCCAGCTCCCATCCACCGACGGCGTCGATCTTATCCTGCATCTTGGCCTGTTCCTCCATGAGCTTGTTCATTTCATCGTCCGACAGGGGTTCCGCGAACTTGTCGCTGATGGCGTTGAAGCGATCAATCAAGCTCTGTACATCGCCGACGCCTTCGCCCACCACCTCGCGCACCGTCTTCGTTTCGTCGAGCAGCGGCTCTTGCGGCAGGTAGCCGACCTTGATGCCCGCCTGCGCCCGCGCTTCGCCCTCGATGTCCTTGTCGACTCCGGACATGATTTTGAGCAGCGTGGATTTTCCGGAACCGTTCAATCCCAGCACACCGATCTTGGCGCCGGGAAAAAAACTCAAGCTGATATCGCGCAAGATAATGCGCTTGGGCGGCACGACTTTGCCAACCCGGTTCATGGTGTAAATGAACTGAGCCATCTATTGCCTGTAATGAAGTAATCGCGTGAATTCGCGGGGAGCCGCGCGAATTATCCGCGACTCCCCCGGCGTTGTCACGACGCGGCTTTCTTCCTAGGGAACCCTGGCCGAATAAGCTACAATTGCCGGCTATCTTTGGAGAATCGTTCATGTTTAGCGCCAAAATGGCCATTGCCGGCTTCGATCCCGAACTTGCCCAGGCTCTGCTAAGCGAACGTGGCCGCCAAGAGGATCATATCGAACTGATCGCTTCCGAGAACTATGCCAGTCCGCGGGTTCTCGAAGCTCAAGGATCGGTGCTCACGAACAAGTATGCCGAAGGCTACCCCGGCAAGCGCTACTACGGCGGCTGTGAATTCGTCGATATCGCCGAATCGCTGGCCATCGATCGTGCAAAGCAGCTGTTTGGTGCGGCCTACGCCAACGTTCAGCCGCATTCGGGCTCCCAGGCCAATGCGGCCGTTTACTTGGCGCTGCTCAATCCCGGAGACACGATTTTGGGCATGAGCCTCGATCATGGCGGCCATTTGACCCACGGCGCCAAGGTCAATTTCTCCGGCAAACTTTTCAAGGCGGTTCAATACGGGATCGTGCCCGAGACCGGCATCATCGATTACGATCAAGTGGACCGTCTCGCGCAGGAGCATCGTCCCAAGATGATCGTGGCGGGATTCTCGGCATATTCGCGTGTCATCGATTGGGCGCGCTTTCGCGCCATCGCCGATTCGATCGGCGCGTACTTGTTCGTCGATATGGCGCATGTCGCGGGGCTGATCGCCGCCGGCCACTACCCCAATCCGGTGCCGATCGCCGACGTCGTGACCACGACCACGCACAAGACCTTGCGCGGCCCTCGCGGCGGCTTGATTCTGGCGCGGCCGCATGCCGACTTGCACAAGAAATTCAACTCCATGGTGTTCCCGGGAATACAAGGCGGCCCGCTGATGCATGTGATCGCCGCCAAAGCGGTTGCATTTCTCGAAGCCCTGCAGCCGGAATTCAAGGCCTATTCCGCGCAGGTCATTGCCAACGCGCGCGCGATGACCAAGGTGCTGCAGCAGCGCGGCTACAAAATCGTTTCCGGGGGCACCGACAATCATTTGTTCCTGCTCGATCTCATCGATAAGAACGTCACCGGCAAGGATGCCGACGCTGCCCTGGGCAGAGCGCACATGACGGTCAATAAGAACGCGGTGCCCAACGATCCGCGTCCGCCTTCGATCAGCAGCGGTCTGCGCATCGGCACGCCAGCCGTGACGACGCGCGGCTTCAAAGAACCCGAAGTACAGCAGCTATCCAACTGGATCGCCGATGTGCTGGATCATCTGGGTGATGAATCGGTGCTGCAGCGGGTCCGAGCCGAGGTGATGGCGATCTGCCGGCGATTCCCGGTCTACGGTTAGCGATCGATGAGCAGTTCAGATGCATTGCCCTTTTTGCGGTCACACCGAGACTAAGGTCATCGACTCTCGCCTCGCCGGCGAGGGGCGGCAGATTCGCAGGCGCCGCGAATGTCTGGCATGCACCGAACGATTCACCACCTTTGAAGCAGCGGAACTGCTGCTGCCGACCGTCGTCAAAGGCGATCGCAGCCGCGAGCCTTTCGATGAAAAAAAACTCCTCACCGGCATGCAAAAGGCGCTTGAAAAGCGTCCCGTGTCGCGCGAAGCGATTGAAGCCGCCGCGGCAAGGATTTGTCACAAGCTGCGCAGCCTGGGAGAGCGCGAAATCCCCTCGCGCAGTATCGGGGAAATGGTGATGGAGGAACTGCGCCATCTGGACGAAGTGGGGTATGTACGGTTCGCCTCCGTATACCGCAGCTTCCAGGATTTGGACGCCTTCCGCACTGAAATCGATCAGCTGCGCAAGCACCGCCGGCGCCGGGAACCGAGCAAGGATCAATTGCCGCTTCTGCCGGGCGATGCGGACGAAGATGAGGATGCATGAGCAAGGAATCCGCGTCGCAGGACCGGGCACATATGGAGCGTGCGCTGGAACTGGCCGCACTCGGTCTGTACACCACGGATCCTAATCCGCGCGTGGGATGCGTGGTGGCGAATGCCGACGGCATGTTGGGGGAAGGGTGGCATGTACGCGCCGGCGAGCCCCACGCGGAAGTGCTGGCGCTGCGTGCCGCCGGGCCGCAGGCACGCGGCGCGAGCCTTTATGTCACCCTGGAGCCGTGCAGTCATACCGGACGCACGCCGCCTTGCGCGGACGCCGTGATTGCCGCCGGCGTCGCGCGCGTCGTGTGCTGCACGCGTGATCCCAATCCCAAAGTCGCCGGCGCCGGGATCGAACGTTTGCTGCGCGCCGGCATTGCCGTGGAGGTGGGCCAGTTTGCCGATGAGGCGCGCAGGCTCAATGTCGGCTACTTTTCGCGGCACGAGCGGGGCCGGCCCTATGTACGGTTGAAGCTGGCGATGAGTCTGGATGGGCGCACGGCCCCCGCAGGCGGCGGCCAGATGTGGATCAGCGGGGAGGCGTCGCGTGCGGACGTGCAAGCATGGCGCGCCCGCAGTTCCGCCGTGCTCACGGGCGCCGGTACCGTGCGTAGCGACGATCCACAGCTCAACGTGCGCTTGCACTACGGCCCCTGGATTCGCCAGCCGCTTCGCGTGGTGCTCGATACCATGCTGACATCGCCGCGCAGCGCAAAGATATTCAGCAACAACGAGGCGCTGGTGTTTGCCGCGGCGGATGCGCCGCTGCGGCCGTTCAAGGATCTGAAGGTGGAACGAATTCCACGCGCCGGCGGCGGTTTGGATCTTGACGCCGTCATGCAGAACTTGACCGCGCGTGAAGTCAACGAGCTATTGCTTGAATGCGGGCCGACGCTGGCCGGGGCCTTCTTCGCCAAGCAGCTGGTCGACGAGCTGGTGCTGTACGTCGCGCCGAAGCTGCTCGGGTGTGATGCGGCGCCGCTGATGGACATCAAGCTCGGCGTCCAGGCGTTGCCGGACTTTGAATTCCGCGATGTGCAGCCGATGGGAGAGGACGTGCGCCTGATTCTGAAGCTAAAGAAGTCATAACCATGTTTACCGGAATTATCCTGGCAAAGGGCCGCGTCACGTCTCTCGCGGAGCGGGACGGTGATTTGGAATTGGGCGTCGATGCCGCGGGGCTTGACATGGCGCGCATCGCCATCGGCGACAGCGTCTGCGTCCAAGGCGTGTGCCTCACCGTGACCCGCAAACAGGACACGGGTTTTTATGCGGACGTGTCGCGCGAGACCATGGCCAAGACCACCTTGGGAAATCTGCAGGTCGGCTCAAACGTGAATCTGGAGCCCAGTCTGCGCGCCGGCGACCCGCTCGGCGGCCATATGGTCAGCGGCCACGTCGATGCCGTAGGCAATCTGAAGCGCATCGATCCGGACGCGCGCTCCTGGCGCCTGGAATTCGAATTGCCGCCCACGCTGTCGCGGTTCGTGGCCGCCAAAGGCTCGATCTGCCTCAACGGCGTCAGCCTGACCGTCAACAAGGTCGAGGGTGCGCGATTCGATGTCAACATCATCCCGCACACCCAGGCGGTCACGACACTGGGTGAGCTTCGAATCGGCGATGGCGTCAACGTCGAGATCGATGTGGTCGCGCGCTACTTGGATCGGCTTACGCGCTCCGGATAGCGCCGCCAACTCCGGCTACAATAGCGATTTGACCCAGGCCCAAGGCGACACATGGCTGCGTTTAACACCATCGATGAGATTCTAGAGGACCTGCGCCGCGGGAAAATGGCGGTCATCATGGACGATGAGGACCGGGAAAATGAGGGCGACCTGATCATGGCCGCGGAATGCGTTCGGCCCGAGGACGTGAATTTCATGGCGCGCTACGGCCGTGGCCTCATCTGCCTGACCTTGACGCGTGAGCGCTGCCGCCAGCTTCGGCTGCCGCTCATGGTGAGCGACACCGACTCCTCGCATCGTACGAATTTCACCCTGTCGATCGAGGCCGCGGAGGGCGTGACCACGGGAATCTCCGCGCACGACCGCGCGCACACGGTCAAAACCGCCGTGGCGCCCAACGCGAGGCCTGAAGATTTGCGCCAGCCCGGCCATATCTTCCCTCTGATGGCGCAACCGGGCGGCGTCCTGACGCGCGCCGGGCACACCGAGGCGGGTTGTGATCTTGCACGCCTGTCCGGGTTTTCCGCTGCCGCGATGATCGTGGAAATTTTGAATGATGACGGGACCATGGCTCGGCGGCCGGATCTCGAACTGTTCGCAAAGAATCACGGCCTGAAGATCGGCACCATCGCGGACTTGATCCGCTATCGATTGAAGAATGAACGGTCGGTGGAGCTCGTCTACGATGAGCCCGTCGATACCGAGTACGGCGGTTTCAGACTCTGCTGTTACGAGGATCATGTGAACAAGACCGTGCACATCGCGTTGGTGAAAGGCGATTTGAATTCCAGCCTGCCGCCGCTGGTGCGGGTGCATATCAAGGACACGTTGCGCGATGTGGTGGGCGTCTGCAGCGAGAGGCTCGGCTGGCCCCTGAGCGCGGCCATCCGCCGCGTGGCCAAGGAGGATTCGGGCGTCGTGGTGATACTGCGGTCGGAAGAATCCGCACGAGAATTCATGGACAGCCTGAGGCAGCTCGAGGCCAAGCCCGCCGCCCGTCCGCGAGCCGGTGCCACCGTGGTGCGTACCTACGGCATCGGTGCGCAAATTCTCAAGGATCTGGGATTGAAGCGTATGCGGGTTCTAAGCGCGCCCAAGCAGCTGCAGGGGCTGGCCGCCTTTGATCTTGAAATTACCAGCTATGTGGACGGCGATGAGTGAGCGCGGCGACGCGCAATACTTGAGACAGGATCCCCGGCTTATACTGACCGCCTGCCAACGCGAGGAATGATTTGTGCCCAATGACCAGCCGAAGATAGTCGAGGGAGAACTGCTCGCCCGTGATTTGCGCTTTGCGCTCATCGCCGCGCGGTTCAATGATTTTGTGGTCGAGCCGTTGCTGCGCGGTGCGCTCGATGCGTTGAAACGCCACGGTGTGGTCGAGAAGCAGATCGAAATCGTGCGCGTACCGGGGGCATTCGACATTCCCATCGTTGCCCGCAAGTTGGCGATGTCGCATCGCTATGAAGCGCTCATTGCGCTCGGCGCTGTGATCCGCGGTCAAACGCCGCATTTCGACTATGTTGCCGGTGAATGCGCCGGCGGCATTGCGCGCATCGCCCTGGAGACCGGCGTGCCGATCGCCTTCGGAGTCCTCACCACCGACACCGCGGAACAGGCAATTGATCGCGCCGGGGGCAAGGCCGGCAACAAGGGGGCCGATGCCGCACTGGTTGCCATCGAGATGGCAAATCTGTTGCGCCGCCTGGACAACTAGGAGCTTCGGTGATTTCAAGGGACTCAAGCCATCGAGCTCGAAGTCTCGCACGGCGCCTGGCGCTGCAAGCGCTCTATCAGATGCAGATCAATCCGCTTCCCTGGCAGGACGTGCAGCTGCAATTCGCCGCGGATCCTGAGGCGGACCGGGTCGATCGGGATTACTTTCGGCAATTGATCGAGGGGATCGCGCCCAATCGCGAGGCGCTGGATCTGCGATTGTCGACGTTGAGCGAGATTCCGCCTCAGGAGCTCGATCCGATCGAACATGCCGTCCTGTGGCTGGGGCTGCATGAGCTTGAGTCGTGCCCTGAATTGCCGTACCGGGTGGCGCTCGCGGAAGCCGTGCAACTGACCAAACAGTTTGGGGCGACGGATGGGCATAAGTTCGTCAACGCAGTGTTGGATCGAGCCGCCAAAGAATCGCGACCGCAGGAGTACGGTCGCCCGCTCGAGTGAGACGATGAGTTCGCCGCCCTCCGATTTCGGCGAATTTGACCTGATCCGCCGTTTTTTTGTCCGCGACGAAGGAACGCGCCGTGAACCGGGAGTGATCTTGGGTATAGGCGATGACGCCGCGCTCCTCGACCTTCCCAGGGGTGCGGACTTGGTGGCTGCCGTCGATACGATTGTCGCGGGCCGTCATTTTCCGGAAGGCGCCGACGCGCGTTCGATCGGCCATCGTGCCCTCGCAGTAAACTTGAGCGATATCGCAGCCATGGGCGCGACTCCGTTATGGGCAACGCTGGCATTGACCCTGCCCAGCGTGGACCTTGAATGGCTGGCCGGGTTTGCAGCCGGTTTTCTGGATCTTGCCGATGCGCACGCGGTGGCATTGGTCGGCGGCGATACCACGCGGGGTCCGCTGACCGTCAGCGTACAGATTTTGGGTCACGTACCGCACGGCGCCGCGCTGCGCCGAAGCGGCGCGCGGGCCGGAGATTTATTGGCGGTGAGCGGCACGCTGGGAGATGCCGCCGCGGGTCTGGCCATGCTCAAGGCATCATCGCCGAGCGCCGGCCGCCGCGACGTCGAGGAACTCATTCGCCGATTTGACTATGCGGAACCCAGGGTGCAGCTCGGCTTGTCCGCACGCGGCATTGCCACCGCGGCGATGGACTTATCCGACGGCTTGGTCGGAGACCTGCCGAAATTGGCGCAGGCCAGCGGCCTCGCCGCGCGCGTCAGCGTCGAACGGCTGCCGCTATCGGCCGCAATGCGCGCCGCGGTCAGCGCCGAACAAGCCCTCGATTGGGCCCTCGCCGGCGGCGATGACTACGAATTGCTGTTGGCCGTGCCGCCGACGCGATTCGCCGAACTCAAGGCTGCTGCCGATCGATTGAACTTATTGTTGACCACGATCGGTGAATTTTGTGACGGCGTGGGCGTGACGTGGTCGCGAAACGGCAGGGAATTTGTACCCGGCGTCTCAGGTTTCGACCACTTTGGCCGAGCCTCGACCCAAATCACAGTTTAGCGGGAGCAGCACCAGTATCCTCGCGTCATCGAAGTCGAAAGACGCCCGCTGCGCACGGTTACCCTTGACCAATACTCGCTCCACCAGTCTTGCGAAAGCCCAGTCCGGCCGCGGTTCTTTGCCGGAGAAAATCGGCAAGTACGTGATCATCAATGAAGTAGGGCGCGGCAGCACCGGCGTCGTCTACCTCTCGCACGATCCATACTACGGCCGCGACGTGGCCATCAAGGTCTACAACGTCGATGCCAGCGGCGATGAGAACCGCAAGCGCATCGCCCGCAAGATGTTTTTGTCCGAAGCGCACATGGTCGGCATGCTCCAGCATCCGAACATCCTGCCGATCTACGACGCCGGTGAGGAGAATGGTCACTGCTACATCGTGACCGAGCACGTGCACGGGGCACGCACCCTGGCTGCCTACTGCCGCCCCGACAATCTGCTGCGCATCGACGATGTCGTCGAACTGGTATACAAGGCAGCGCGCGCGCTGCACTACGCGCACAGCCGCGGCGTGATTCACCGCGACGTCAAACCCAGCAACATCATGCTTACCCTCGAGAGCGACGTGCGGATCATCGATTTCGGGATTGCGCTGGTGGCCGATTCGGAGATTTCGCGGATCGAAGGAATTGCCGGCAGCCCGTCTTACATGTCTCCCGAGCAGGTACAGTCGATCGAACTGACCAATCGTTCCGACCTGTATTCCCTGGGCGCCGTCATGTACGAGCTGCTGACGGGAAACCGGCCCTTCAGGGCCGGCAATCTGCAGAAATTGCTGCACCAGATCGTGTTTGCCACCCCGCCGCCGATTCATACGCTGCGTCCCGAGATTCCCGAGGAGCTCGAAAACGTAACGGCGATGGCGCTGCAAAAAGATCCGGAGAAGCGCTACAAAACGGGTCTGGACTTCGCCGCTGAACTGACCCGGGTGCACCAGAAGTTGCGCGCGCAGTACAACCGGATTGATCAGCAGGAACAGTTCAGCCTGCTGCGCAAATTGAAATTCTTCCATGAGTTTTCGCACGGCGAGATCTGGGAAGTGCTGCGCGCCAGCAGCTGGCAGGACTATGCGGACGCCGAGGAAATCGTCAAGGAAGGCGAGATGGACGACAGGTTCTACATCATCGTTCAGGGACGGGTCGGCGTGCAGCGCAATGCCAAGGCATTGGGCTATTTGGAAAGCGGTGATTGTTTCGGCGAAACCAGTTATGTGCGGGGTGCGAAGCGCACCGCCACGATCTTCGCATCCGGTTCCGTCACCGTGATGAAAGTGAGTTCAACGCTGCTCGAGCAGGTTTCCGCGGAGTGTCAGCTGCGATTCAACCAGGTGTTCCTGCGCAGCATGATCGGACGGCTGCAAAGCGCGGAGCGCAGCGCCTCCTAGGCGGCCGTTTCCTTGTCGAGTTCGATCATCGCATAGGCCGAATGATTGTGAATCGACTCGAAATTCTCCGCCTCGACGACATAAGCGCGAACGCGCTTGTCCTTGTTGAGCGCCACCGCCACGTCGCGCACCGTATCCTCGACGAATTTTGGATTGTCGTAGGCGCGCTCGGTGACGAATTTCTCGTCGGGCCGTTTCAAAATTCCGTAGACCTCGCATGAAGCTTCGCGCTCGGCGAGTTCGATCAGTTCTTCCAGCCACATGTGCTCGGCCAGCCGCGCCGTCAAGGTGATGTGCGATCGCTGATTGTGCGCGCCGTAGTCCGAGATCTCCTTCGAGCACGGGCACAAGCTGGTCGTCGGCACGACCACCTTGAGCCAGACTTCCGTCCTGCCGTCGCGGTGTTCGCCGAAAATCGTCGCCTGATAGTTCATCAGACTCTCGACGCCCGATACCGGGGCCTTTTTCATGACGAAGTAGGGGAAGGTCATTTCGATGTGGCCGGAAGTGGCAGCCAGGTGGTCGGTCATTTCCGCCAGCATCTTGCCGAATGATTCGACGGAGATTTCGCGCTCGTGACGATGCAGAATCTCCACGAAGCGCGACATGTGCGTGCCCTTGAAATTGTGCGGCAAATTGACGTACATGTTGAAATTCGCGATGGTGTGTTGTTCACCGCGCGCGCGATCCTTCACCTTTACGGGGTGAAAGATGTCCTTGATGCCGACCTTGTTGATCGGTATTTGCCGCGTGTCGGCGAACCCCTGGACGTCCTCCACGGGTGACGCGTTCGGTTTTTTGGCGGGCACAGCGACGTTCATATTTGATTCCTGATGATGCGATCAAGCCTGAGGATGGTGCCAAATTCGCATAACTCAAGAATCTTAGACTATTCGACCGGATTTGGCTGAAACCGTGACGGTTGCCGGCGACCGACAGGCGGAAATCGCTGCGGCGGCGCGGTTTTAGCGTTCATTTCCGCAAGGTCGGGGCCGGGGAGACAGGCTCCTAGGCCCGCCGCTCGATCACGTAAGAGGCCAGCCATGCCAGTACGTCGGCGGCCCCGCCCAGGGGCGCAAGCCGCTCGCAAGCGCGCTGTCGCAATTCGCGAGCGCGGATCTTGGCGGCCTCGAGACCCAGCACGCTGGGGTAGGTGGGCTTGGCGCGTGCCGCATCCGCGCCGCTGGTTTTGCCGATTTCTTCGGTCTTGCCCTCGATGTCGAGAATGTCATCCTGGATCTGAAAGGCGAGACCGATGTCCTGCGAATAGCCATCCAATGCATCCCATGCGGCGGCACTCAACGTCGGCGAGCAGGCGGCGGCCATCAGCACGCTGGCGCGGATCAGTGCGCCGGTCTTGAGCCGGTGCATGGCCTCCAGTTCCTCCAGAGTCAAGGCGCGTCCGACGGCCGCCAAGTCGATTGCCTGGCCGCCCGCCATGCCTGCGGTGCCGCTGGCATCCGCGAGGATTTGAATCATCTTCAGCCGCGCTTCGGCGGTCATGCCGGCAGTTCGATCGCGCGAGAGAAGCGAAAACGCCAGTACTTGCAGCGCGTCGCCCGCGAGGATGGCGGTTGCCTCGTCGAAGGCCCGGTGGGTCGTCGGTTGGCCGCGGCGCAAATCGTCGTCGTCCATTGCCGGCAGATCGTCGTGAACCAGTGAATAAGAATGAATGAGTTCCACCGCAGCGGCCGGCGCATCCAACATGATCACGGGAATATTCAGGGCTTCGCCCGTGCAATAGACGAGCAAGGGGCGCAGGCGCTTGCCGCCGCCTAGAACCGCATAGCGCTGCGCTGCGTGCAGCCGCTGCGGCACCAAATCGGCAGGCGGAAGTTGGGCGTCAAGAATGGCGTGTACGCGCGATTGATACCCGCGCATTCGCGCTTCCATCGCGTCCGCATTCACGTCGTGCTCAGCCGTTTTTTGATTCGTCGGGCATGAAGTCTTCAACCGCAGTTTCACCGGCTTTTTTCAGCAGGATCTCGACCTTCTGTTCCGCTTCCTTCAGTGCGCTCTGGCAGGCGCGCGTCAACATGACACCCCGCTCGAATGCCGCCAGCGATTCCTCCAGGGGTAAATCGCCGTGTTCCAAACGTTCGACCAGTTCCTCAAGGTCGCGCATGGCCGTCTCAAAGTCGGGAGTCTCTTGTTTTGTGGCTTTCGGCGTCGGCATGGTGAGGAACGGTACACATGCGCTTCGGCGGGGTCAAACGCACGTCCTGTGTAGGACGCGGGCAGGAACATTGTCAAGCCGTGAGACGCGTCACAACCATGGGGTCGCGTGACGGCGCATTTTGAGTAACATTGCCGGTGGGAAGCAATATGCCAATTTCAATCAAATCAACGATCGCCTGCGGCTGCCTCGTTGCCGTGGCTGTGCTCACCGCGGCCTGCAGCCCGCGGCGCATTCCCCCGATGACGGTGTCGGATCTGATGGAGGATCGGGTTTTGCTCGACGGCGTGCTCTTGAAGTGCAACCGTGATCCAGGCAACGCGCGCTCGAATTCAGACTGCTTGAACGCGCGAATCGCGATCGAACGTCTCGCAGCGCGAACCGACCCGGCCGCGGAAGCAAAGCGGGCGGAAGACTTTGAGAAAAGACGCGAGCAACTGCGGGCGCAGCAGGACAAGCAGCGTCAGGAACAAGAAGCCAAAAAACCCAGGGTGGACGTCTATAACATGCCGGTGATTCCGGTAGAGCCGGCCCCACCGCCCAAGGATGCGCAGCCGCCGACCTTGAGCCAGACGAACCCTTAAGATTCCGTCTCACTCCGCTGTTATGCGTCGTCTCGCTTTCAGCAACACGTCCACTGCCTCGGGTCGATCATCCCAGTAGTCCAACCGTATTCTGCCATCCGGCAACTGCGCCACGGTGGCGGGAGCAGCGCTGAACGTGCAGTACCACCCGGACGGCAGGACCACCGCATTGCGAGGTCTTCCCAGGCTGCGGTCGAAAACGAGATCCTCGCCTTCCAATCGGTAGCTCGCCGGCGCGGTATAGGTCTCCGCAATGCGCAGCCGCAATGTCTGTCCCTCCTTGAGAGGCGCAAATGGAATCACGACGACCCGGGCAGTCGGTGCGACGGTCTCGCCGACATTGATTTTGGATGCCGCGAGTTCCGCACCGCTCATTTCAAGCGTCTTCAGTTGTTCTCCCGTATCCAAGATGCTTGCGGAAGGGCGGCTTGCCACGCTGCCTTCGCGCACGACATTGGCATAGCCGCTCACGCCTGTTCTTGATTCCGTATAGTCGTGATACAGGCTGAATGCATGCGTTTCAGGCTGCTGTAGAAAGTAGGCGATCACTCGATCTTGATGCGCGCGCTCCGCGAGCCGTTCCTGCTCGGTCTCCCCGACGAACGGTGATTCCCAGCTGCGTTGCGCCGTCAACGGCTTCGGCAGCGCCGCCGCCCCCACTTGCGCTCCCTTGGCCGCCCGCAATACCAGCGGTGCCTCTCCGCTCCCTGCATGCAGGAAGCTGATGGCAATGCGTCCATCTTTCTCAGTCAGAACCTGCGAGGGCACCGTCAAGCCGACCACTTCATATCCGGGCGGCAGCACGACTTTATTGCGCTTGACGCCCAATGGCCGATTGAAGACGATCGTTTTGCCATCCAGGTAGTAGCTCTTCGGATCCTTATAAGTCTTGACGATCACCACGCGACCCTGGCCATGCTCCGGCACCGGGCGCGCCAGCGTTACTCTGATGTAGTCGGTCGCCGGCTCGGCGTCCGGCATCAGGGCGTCCATACGCGCCCGCGCACCGCTCACCACTTCAAAATGCAACGGCGTCCCGAGCATCGCGTCATAAGCGCTCTCATCACTTGCCGCACTGCCTTTGCGAATAGGGTTGTAGTAAAACCTGGCTCCCGGCGTGGTCGCGGTCACTTCGTAATAAATCTTGAAACTGGCGGTCTCAGGCGCCAATAACTCATAGCGCGTGTATTCGTCGGTCTGGGTCTGACCAATGGCCGCCGGAAAATACAGTCCATCCTTGGAAGGGGTTTCAGCGCCCGCAGCCGTATGACAGGCGAGCGAGCAAGTCAGCGCCAACTCGATGCAAATGATCGGCTTCATCCTCAAGTCCCCACTTTTTTGGCCAGTGTCGCATAAACCAGCCGGCCATCACCAGACGCCTCTAAGACGATTGAAGGACATCTCAGCAAAACCCCGGCTTACTTCGGCTCGGAGGTCCCGCTAGACTTCGCACGGCAAGAGCGACAAAAAATTCAATTGGAGGACGAACATGAGTCGATTCAAATTCGGTGCCTGGGTGGGTTTGGCTGTTGCGCTGGCATTACCTGCGTACTTGGCCGCCGCGCCGGGCGCGCCGAGCCCGCCGGATAAGAAAGACGGCGAATCCGAGAAAGCGGACGCCGGAAAATTCCAGCCCTTCAAGGCCGAGTCGGTCAGCAGCAATGGCACGGTCACGGTCGGCGGCCAGGCCATTTCCTATCAAGCGATTGCCGGCACTCTGGTCGTGCATCCCAAGGATTGGGACGACGTTCCGCGCGATCCGAAGTCTGATAAAGGCTCCGCGCCTGGCGAGGATGGCGCCGCCGACAAGAATCCGACTGCCGAAGCATCGATGTTCTATGTCGCCTACTTCAAGGCCGGCGCCGGCAGCTCGCGACCCGTGACATTCGTCTATAACGGCGGCCCAGGTTCCGCGACCGTGTGGCTGCACATGGGTGCGTTCGGGCCACGACGCATCGTCACCTCGACCGATGCCCACACTCCGGCGGCTCCGTATTCGCTGACCAACAACGGCTCGAGCCTGCTGGATGCAACCGATCTTGTCTTTATTGACGCGCCGGGCACCGGCTTTAGCCGCATCGCCGGCAAAGACAAGGAGAAGGCGTTTTTCGGCGTGGATCAGGATGCGTACGCCTTCTCAGAGTTCATTTCGCAATTTCTGTCCAAATACGGCCGCTGGAACTCGCCCAAGTATTTGTTCGGCGAGAGCTATGGAACGCCGCGCTCGGCGGTGCTCATCAATCAGCTCGAGGCTGATCGCGCAATTGACTTCAACGGCGTCATTCTGCTGTCGCAGATTCTCAATTTCGACCTGAGCCCTGATCGGCCGACCGGCAATCCGGGTATCGATCTTCCCTACCAGACCGTGCTGCCTACGTATGCGGCAACCGCCTGGTACCACAAAAAACTGCCGGGTGAGCACAAGAATCTCGAAGCGCTTCTGGCCGAAGTCGAACAGTTCGCCATGGGGGACTATGCCAAAGCGCTGGCGGCCGGGTCTGATCTTAGCGCCCCGGATCGCAGCGCCATCGCCGAGAAGCTTCACCAGTACACCGGTCTTCCGATCGATTACATTCTCAAGGCCGACCTGCGCATTGACGGCGGGGAATTTCGCCAGAATTTACAGGGCGACGCCGGCCTGACGACCGGCCGGCTGGACACCCGCTTTTCCGGACCCGACATCGATCCGTTGAGCCAGCGTGCGGATTATGACCCCCAGTCGACCGCGCTCGGATCCGCTTACGTCTCCGCGTTCAACGACTACGTGCGCAAGGATCTGCGTTATGGTGAAGGCAAGAGCTTCAAACACAGCATCCAGACCTTCGGCACCTGGAATTTCCAGCACAGCCAGCCGGGTCAAAATCAACGGCCGTCATCGGCGCGTCAGGGATCCAATGTCATGCCTGATCTTGCGAATGCCATGAAGATCAATCCGAACCTCAAGGTTCAATTGAATGCCGGCTATTTCGATCTCGCAACTCCCTTCTACCAAGGCATTTACGAGATGCATCACCTGCCGATTCCGGCGAATCTGCACGCCAACATAGAGTACAAGTTCTATGACTCAGGCCATATGGTCTACGCAAAGGACTCGTCGCTGAAGTTGCTGCACGACAATGTCGTGGGATTCATTCGCCGAACCAGCACGGGTGGGTGATGAGGCCCGGAAACTGACAAAGGCAGGTCGCGCTCGTTCTCGCTGCGCGACCTGCTTGATCAGCCGGCGGGCGCGCCGTCCTTCAGATACGTGGCGAGCCACTGGTGAACTTCTTCATAGAAGTGCCGGCTGTCCTCCGGCTTCGTTATCCAGTGCCAGGCGTCCGGCCACACCAAAAGGCGGCTTGGCACGTGCATGCGCTGCAGCGTGCTCCAATTCTCGAGCGTGTTATTGATGGGCACGCGAAAGTCGCGCTCTCCGATGCTGAGCAGCATCGGTGTTTTCCAGTTGGCCGCATAGGTGATGGGGCTCTGGTCACGCCACACGGGATTTCCTCCCCAAGGCGGTCCGCCATTGGTTACTTCGCGGCCGTATATGCCATCGCTGGTACCCCACTGGCTCAGGAGATCGACTTCGCCGGCATGGCTGACGATGCATTTGTAACGCGTGGTGGTGGCCTCGATCCAATTCGCCAGATGCCCGCCGTAACTGGCGCCCGCGGCGCATAGCCGCGATCCATCGATGAATGGGTAGCGTTTGACGGCCTCATCGACCGCCTGATTGATTTCATCGCCGGGCGTCTTCAGCGGGTCGAGCTTGATGGCCTGCGCGAATTTCTCGCCGAAACTGGTCGACCCGGTGTAGTCCGTCATGAGAATCACATAGCCGGGGGCGGCCAGCAGATGATAATTCCAGCGCAGTCCAATCTGATCGGGATTGTTGCTCGCCGCTCCCCCGTGAATCAGCACCAGCATCGGATATTTCTTGGTTGCATCGAAGGCAGGCGGCAGCACAATCATATTGTGAATGTTGCGGCCCTTGGCGCTGGTGAAATAGAAATGCTGCGGCGGCTGCCAATCGATGGCCGCCGCTGCCGCAGTATTTACATGGGTGAGATTGACATGCGAGTGCCGGATGGCATCGATGCGCACAATCTCTGTCGGACTGACCGAACTGCCGTAGCCGGCAATCAGCAGGGGCTTTGCGGCCTTCTCGGGAATCTCCAGCGACGTATAGCCGCCCGTGGCAGGCTCGATCACCAACTCCGGCTTGCCGCCTTGTGCCGCAACTCGATACAGGTTCTCTTTGCCGGCCTCCGGCACCAGCAGGTAGACGAGCCTGCCGTCGGAGCTCAACGCATAACGTGCCGCGTCCCGGTCGAAATCGCGCGTCACGAGCGACGGCGGTCCCGCGGCAGGCCACGCCACTTTGTAGAGCCGCGCCAGGTGGTAAACCTCCGAGTCCTGCACCTCGTACTTGAAGAACAGCGACTTGCCGTCGGGACTGAACCCGGCCTCCTGATATTCGCCCGAAGCGGGGCTGATGACGGCCGGTTCGCCGCCCTCGGCGTTCAACCGATAGAGGTGATAACCCACGTGAGCGAAGGCGGCATGCCATCTCTCCGTCGTCGCGGTAAACACCACGTCATGTCCGTCGGGACTCCACAGCGGGGCGAGGGTGACGCTGCTTTCGGTTTCACGGCCGGAAAATCCAGCGGTACGCGCCAGGGTGGTGGCGGAAAGGATGTCTTTTGGAGCCGATCCCGGCTCGATCGACTGCACCATGAGGGTGGGTTGGCGATCATCCAGCCATTGATTCCAAAAGCGGATCGGAAAATGTTCATAAGTGCGCACGTTGTATTTGTGTGCCTTGCGGTCGGCTGCAATCTTTTTATTGGCTTCATCGTCGGTGGTATTCGGATAAACGACCGACTCGAACAGTATTGCCTTGCCGTCCGGCCGCCATTTCGGACTTGATGCTCCGGTGGAGATATTGGTGAGCCGGCGCGCTTCCCCGCCCTCGGCGAGATTGAGGAGGTAGATTTGGTCGGCATCGTCAGTTTCGCGCTTGGTGGTGAACGCAATGCTGCTGCTATCGGGCGACCACACCACGTCGCCCTCAGGGGCTTTGGTATTGGTGATCCGGCGCGGCGCCTTGAGTCCGTCGGCGGCCGCCAGCCACAGATCGCTGACGCTTTTGTCGGCGTCGTAGGACGGCTCGAGCACGGAATACACCACCCACTTGCCGTCCGGACTCACACTGGGCGCACCCACGCGTTTCATCATCCAAAGCGATTCGTGCGTAATGGGTTTGGCTTGTGTGCCGGAGGCGGCCATCGGCTGAAGCGGCGCGAAAAGACACGCCGCCATCACGGTTGCGCAAAACTTTGTCTGAAAGCTCATGGTCTCTGCTCACGCTTAAGGGAAGCGTAGTCTAGCGTCTAACAGCCGGCCGCCGCGCTCAATTCGCATGGCCGATCAACAACACGTTGGCGAATCGCGTGCCCCCGCTCATGGGAACTGTCTGGACTTCGAATCCACATTCCCGCAAGAGATCACGCCACTGCGCGGCGCTGCGACAGTGCGTGTTCACGGACGAATGCCCGCGGAAAAGCATCGCCAGTTTGTCGACCCATTGACCGTAGCGAAATCGCAGTCCGCCATCGGCATCGCCGATGCGCATCAGCAGCAAGCCGCGCACCGGCAGCGCGGTGCGCACCCGTTTGAGCACCTGAAGCTGTTCTTCCTTCTTCATGTAGTGCAGCACATCGAGGATGACCACGGCGTCCGTGGTGCCAAAATCGGCACTGCGAATGTCGCCCTGTGATATGTCGCAGAATGGCCCAAGCGCCGCGCGCGCACGCTCAACGTCGCGAACCATCAATTCGATTCCGCGAGTCGAGCGCGGCGTCGGCGCCGGCGGCCAGCCTTGGGGCCAACTGCCGCTCTCGTAGCACAGCAGGGCGGCGCGCAGCCAGGACGCCAGCAGTCCTTGACCGCAGCCCAAGTCGAGAATGTGGCCGCGCCCCAGCAATAATCCCCGTTCCAGCATGGCACGGAACACCGGGTCGCCACTCAATTTGCCGCGGGCAAAATTGTAGGCAAACAGCCCGGCGCCGCGATAGGGCTCGCTGGCCCGGTCGATCAGCGATGGGTGCTCGCAAGCTGCGCCGCGGTTACGGCTTGAGCTGCGTGCGAATTTCGCCGCCCTTGTGTTCTGCGCTGTGTACATTGACGTACAGATTTCCCTCTTTGAAGCTCTTGTACTGATCGTCCGTTAGCCTGGAGCCTTCCGGTACGGACCAGGTGTTATCTGCCGTCTTGTTCAGGGTGATGATCGGTGGTCCGTTCTTTCCCGGCTCGGCAAGATGGATATGGGCCATCGTGCCTTCCATTCCGGACGTCTTGATACTGCCGCTGACCGATTTGTCATTCTTGACGGCGATCGTTCCCACGCCGGTGGCAGCGGATGCCACTGCGGGAACTTCTTGGTCGCCCGTCAATTTAACCGCAACATCCGCGGCATTCGCCGATAAACCGCCTAAAGCAAATCCCGCCGCCAGGGCAAGCGGAGCGAATCGAAAGGTTCGTGTGAATTTCACGGTGGTCTCCCCATGCAGATAGACAAACGTGATCTTACTCTCTCAGGCCAATGGAAGATGATGCGGCCGCACCAGCATGTGCCAGTCTTGATGCTCCTCGAGGATCAATTCGATGGCCGCCCGGATCGAGTCCTTGATCGGGGCCGGGTTTGGCGACGCGTCCGGCTGCTCCAGTGTCGCGCGAATGCCGCCGATGGCCCGTTGCAATTCCACCTCAAGGCGCTCGGACGTGGTACCGAGCCGGTAGGATTCGGATTGTGCCAGAGCGCCATGCAGCGAAGCGCCGAGCGCCGGAAAAAAAGTGGTGATCAACGACAGCCAGACGGTATGCAGCACCAGATGCAGCAGCGCTCCGATGGCTGTAAGCCCAAACAGTCCGATGTTCACCGCATGGACCCGGTGCAACAGAGCATGCTGCCTCAAGGCAACGCGATGATGATAGTGCGTCTGAGCCTCGAGCACGCCCACCGTCCACAGCGCGTAGTTCGAGATGAACGCCGGGTCCGACCAGGCTCCGTCGAGCAGGGTTTGCGCCAAGCGCTCGTTTTTCGTGCAGATCGCCTCAAGATCATCGCCGCTTCGCAGGTGGTTGCCCGGATCGAATACCCGCATGTACCAGTTTGCGGATGCTTCCGGCTGCATGAAGTCGAGCAGCGGCGCGACGAGCGGCAGATACCAGATCAATTCTGCGGTGGTGCGCGCATGCAGCCATTGTCCCTGCCAATCTCGCCGATGGCCCAACCAATAGATCGTGCTCACAGTGCCGATGACCAGGACTTCGGCAACAGCCCACAGGCCGGCCACGGGATGCTGCAAGTGACGGCGATCGTCCCAACCGAGCGCGAGAGGCAGCACCGCGAAGAGCACGGCAAGCGCACTCAAGAGATAAATGGCCCAGAAACCGCTCCGATAGCGGTGTCCATAGTGCAGGGCACGCGCATCGAACTTAAGGTGGGCGGGAGCGAGAGCCTCGATGAGGGGCAGCAATCGCTCGGGCGGCCTCACCACGGGCGGCGGCGGCGGAATCTTCAGTCGAGCCCCGATCAGCAGCACACGTTGAACCAGCTGGTGGAACGCCATGTGCGCTAGCTCAAGATTTCGTAAGTGGTTGCAAAGATATCTTGGGTGACGATGCCGAGACTGCCGTCTCCATAGTCCACCAGCCAATCGCCGGCATGGCCGCTCAAGCCGGAGACCCCGTCTGCGAGCTGCACCTCGAAGGGCTCCTGCATCCGCAGCGCCAGAATATGGTACGGCAGGCTCATGTAGCGCCCGGACTCGCCCGCGACGGTCGGCGGTATAGGCCGGTATTTGTGCGCAAATTTTCCATGCGATACCCGCCAATGATGACCGCCGTTGCCAGTCAAGATCGCGTCTCCCGCATGCGCATGGACCGCGCCCTCGGGCGTCCGCACAATGCAGGGAACGTCTGTGAAGCGAACCGAAACCTCGCGTTCGAGCTTGCGCGCCTCGACGCGCTGCGGATGGCCGGAAATCTCGGCGGAGAATCCGCTCTTTCCGCTGCAGCGAAATATCAACGCATTGCATCCTTTGTTGTTTTGTCTACGGCTTAAGATCATACACAACGCGGCAGCCGGCGGTTGGAATCGAATTGCGCCGATTGAATTCAGTCCTTGCTGATCTCGATCGACCAGTCCGGGCCGGATTCTATTTTGTGAAGCCCGGCATAGCTTTGTTGATTGAGCGCAATCGCGAGATTCAAAAGGCTGTTGATGTACACCAGCGGCTTGCCTATCGGCACGTCGCCGAAGGTGCGCTGGTAGGGGGCGAGCGTCTCGTCGGCCAGCTTGTCCCCGTGATAGATACGCACATGCAGCGGCGTGCCCAAGGCAAGATGCAACTCATCGAACAGCGATTTAGGGATGTTCGTCCACACATTGCCGTACTGCACATCCAGCACCGGGATGATTCCCGACAGCTTTGCGCCCACGCGCAGCGGCTTTCTGTAGGCCAGGGCAATCAGGCTCTGCGCGGGCAGCGACGGCCCCACCTGTTCGAATGTGATCACATCGGCCGCGAGCCTTGCGCCCGTAAAACCAAATACGTCACGGCCGTGAAAGGTATGCGAATCGTCGGAACCCGGCCGCCGATTCACCCGTTCATCGATTTGGCGCAGGCCCTCGATGCCGTCGCGTTCCGCGACCAATGACAATAGGCCATTGTTGGGGCCCACGAACAAGTGACCGGTACGGGTCTTCAATACGACCGACAAGCGCTCGGTTCCCACGCCGGGATCCACCACGGCAACAAAAACCGTGCCTTGCGGCCAAAACTGCTCGGTTTGGTAGAGCCGGTACGCGCCGTCGAAAATGGTCGGATTCTCGTGACTCAGGTCGGATATCAGCAAGTCCTGTGACACGCCGTACGCGACACCCTTCATCGCGGATACCGCGCCATCCTGGGTTCCGAAGTCGGTCAAGAACACCAAGGGTGCGCGTGCCTGCGCGAGGGCGGTGAAAAGCACGCACAAGAGCGGCAAAATCCGCGTCGACCGCGAGCTTGCGCGGCTGACGGGACCGCCCAGACTCACTTCTTCTGTTCTTCCAACGGATACGTGCGTGCAGGTTCGGCCGTGGGCGCTACCGTTGCTTGTCCGGCAGTCGCGGGCACATCCGCCTGCGGAACGGGTGAGGGCCGCACCGCCGTTCCGGTCGCCTGAGCCAATCGCTCGAGAAAACGCTGCGCGGTGGCCGGAGCCGCCGGAGCTTGCCCCGAGAAGATCTCCGTCGCCGTGATGCCGCTCTTATGATACAGGGACGCATTCGCTGAGCGGTCAATGGAAATGACGCTGCCGTCCAAGGCAACGCCGCCGAACAACCCACGCGTGCGCGCGTAGGAATAAATCTCTGCGTTGAAACTCATATCGGTGGCGGCGGAGCCTTGTCGCCCGACCGGCCCGGTCGCAACCGAGGCATCAGCGCCCAATGTGAGCTTGCCCCCGGCAATGCCTTCGACGCCGGTCTTCGTGGTGAAGACCAAGATGATATCGGAGGACTGTGCGCCGGCTTGGAATCCCCAGCTGCCGCCGGTCAAGGAAATGAAAACCGGATTGCTCCAGGGGCCCGTTAATTTATCCCGCACCGACAGCACACCGTTGCCGTGCCGCCCGCCGAAGATGAATGCCACCTTGGTGACGTCGGGTATCACGGCGATTCCGTAGGCGTGCGCCAGGAGCGTATCGGGCAGCCGCACGTCAGGCATGGCCCTGACCTCTTCCAACACTTCGGTGGCTGTGAGCAGGCGGCCTTCTTCGCGCGCACCCGCTTGCGCAATATTTACAATTGCGGCGGCGAATATCGCCGCCAGCAGCGCGGCAATCGGCTTTCTTCCGTTTGGCATCGAGGAGCCCTCCCAAATTGCGCGTAGTCTACCGCAACGGTGAGGTGTCCTTCAGTTCGATGAAAGAATCTTCACCGCTTCGGCTTCGCGGTGATGCTGGCGATAGTATTCGGCCAGCCGCGAGGTCGCCAACATGACTTCCGGATGCTGCGGCCCCAGGGTCGCGAGCAGCTGCTTATGCGCCGCCACCAGCATCGGTTCACCCTCGGTCGCCTTATTTTCAGAAATCAACAGCCAGCCCAGGCTCGCCTCGGTTCGCGCGGCCCGCCAATTGCCGACACCTACCAAACTCACATCAATATCCAATGCAGCGCGAAGCTCGACCTCCGCCGCCGCAAATTGTCCGCGACGCAACAGCACTTCGCCGATGAGGTGTCGCGTTGCGGATACATATGCATGGCGCACAGGCAACGTCTGCGCGTAGATCGCGAGCGCTTGATGCGCGTAGTTCTCGGCGGCGGTCCAATTGTCCGCCGTGAGATACAGATTCGCGAGCGCGTCCAAATAGTAGCCAACCAGGTAGTGGCTGGGCCCCAGACGGGTGGTGACGATTCTCAATGCGTCTTCGGTCACCGCCATGGCGCGCACACGGTTGCCTTCGCGTTGGTAAATCGTGCCCAAATTGGCTTCGATGGACGCCACCCGCTGATTGTCCTCGCCGAAATCGCCACGCGCGATTTGCAAGGCCTCGTTAAGTATCTGTTCCGCTTCGTCGTATTTTCCGCGTTCCGTCAGGATGTAGCCGAGCCCTTCCAGCGACGTCGCATAGTCCGGATAGTTGTGGCTGACGGTGGAGCGCAGCAGATTCAGACCTTCGCGCTGGTACTGCTCGGCAACCACGAAATCGCCGGACCAGATTGCCGGGCTCGCGAGTGAGCTCAAAGTCGAGGCGATCGCCAGATGCTGATCGCCGGGAACGCTGCGGTATATCCCCAAGGCCTCAGTGAACAACTTGCTGGCGCGCTGCGGATCGCTCTTCGCTGTAAGCAAGAAGTGGCCGTATTGAAACAAGATGTCGGCGGTTTCCGTGGTCGGCGGCGCATTGCCACCCTGCGAGAGTGACAGGGCTTGCTGGATATTGTTTTCCGCACCGACAAAACGCCCTGCGTCGGTTTGCGCCTGGGCCAGATTGGCCAGTGCGGCGGCAAGCCTGCGGCTGTCGAGGGGGTGCGCCTCGCGGCGAATGCCTACCGCCTGCTCGAACAAGGGAATGGCCGTTTCACTCAGACCCTGTCGCCGGTCGGCGAGTCCAATGCTCTCGAGAAGCTGCGCGCGGACCTCGGGCTGCAGGCTCAAGTTGGCCTTGATTTTTTCGGCACCTTGAGCGAGCAGGTCTTTGGCGGTGTCCTGCCGGCCGAGCGCGTTGAACGGATCTGCACGCGAAAACACATCAACCATGAATGCCGACACCTGCTGCGCCCGGTCGCGCTCCTGGGCGGTGGCGTCGCGTGCAATTCCAATGCGATGGTTCTGCCAGAGCGTTACGCCTGCGATGATCACGAGGCCTATGAAAAGGGAAGCCGTTGCGATGACCGGCAACAGGTTGCGGCGCAGGAACTTGGCGGAGTTGTAACGCCAGTCGCCTTGGCGCGCCCGTACCGGCTGGCCCGATAGGTGCCTTCGCAAATCCTCGGCGAGCGCTTCCACCGATGTGTAGCGCCGGTCCGGTTCCTTGCGCATGGCCATGGCGACGATGGCGTCCAGGTCCCCGCTCAAGCGGGTGCGCAGGCGCTGCGGCGACAGACCGCGCCGATCCGAGATGCGGCTGCGATCGGCGTCGCTTTCGCCCTTCAGTTTGGAAACCACCATCTGACTCGGACGCACCGGGTCGTCCATGCAGATCGCCCGCTCGAGTTGCAGTTGGCTATAGCTCAGCAGGCGATAAGGTGAGCGGCCCGTCAACAGCAGATAAAGGAGAACGCCCAGGGAATAGGTGTCCGTCGCCGTGGTGATCGGGCGGCCCAGCACCTGCTCCGGCGCCGCGTTTTCGGGCGTCAGAATCCGCTCCTGCAGGCGGGTCACCGGCAGCGTGTGCGACAGACTCTCCGGCGCGAGCAGTTTCGCAATTCCAAAATCCAGCAGCTTGGGCGCACCTTCCTCGGTGACGAAGATATTCGAAGCCTTGATGTCCCGATGCACCACCAAATTGCGGTGTGCATAGTGCACGGCGCCGCAGACTGCGATGAACAGCTCGATGCGTTCGCGAATGAACAGGGTTCGGGTATCGCAGTAGACATCGATGGGCTCGCCATCGACAAACTCCATCACGAGGTAGGGCGTCCCGTCCTCGAGGTCGCCGCTGTCTATCAATCGTGCGATGGAGGGATTATCCAGCGTCGCGAGGATGTGGCGTTCACTGTGCAATCTGCTGCGTAAGCGCGGATGCACCGACGCATGCTGCAGGACCTTGATGGCAACGGTCTGATGATATTGCGAATCATCGCGCTCGCCGCGATACACCGTGCTCATGCCGCCGTGACCCAGGATCGACACGATTCGATAGGGACCGACGCGAGTGCCGATCAAGCGATCGCGATGATCGTCGAGCAGCGATTCGGCAGCTGCCCCGACTGCGTTCAGGAGCGGGTCTTCGCCGGCCGCATCCAAAGTCAGCAGGGACTGGACCGACATGCGCAGGTCCGTGTCGCTGCCGCAGCTCTTGTCCAAATGCGCGGTGCGCTCGGCGCCTTCCATGTCCACCAATTGCTCGAACAAGGACTGAATTTGCTGCCAACGTACGCGCGGAATCATGGTGCAGTTCCGCCGATTTCGCTGAGAAGCCAGGCCCTGGCGAGGCGTATGTCGCGGTGAACGGTGGCTGCGGATGCACCCACCGCGGCCGCAATTTCGTCGTAGGTCATGCCCCCGAAATAATGCAGCTCGATCACCTGTGCGAGTCTTGGCTCGAGCTGCAGCAGGCTCTCCAGCGCATCATCGAGCGCCACGACATCGACCGCGAGCTCCGGCAGTGCCAGTGCCGATTCCTCGGTCGCCAGATCGCGAATGCCGGCGTTGCGCTTGACCCGCGCGCGCGACTTCGCATGATCCACCAGCACCCGGCGCATCAGCCGCGAGGCCAATGCAAAAAAGTGTCCACGATCTTGAAGATCAACATTCGCCTGGATCAAGCGTAGAAATGCCTCGTGCACCACCGCGGTGGCTTGCAAGGTATGGCTGCCGCGTTCGGCGCGCATATAACCGCGCGCCAAGCGGCGCAATTCGTCGTATACCAGGGGAGTCAGACGGTCCAGCGCTTGAGGTTGACCGGAACGCCATTCAGTCAGTAGCTGCGTGAAATTAGCCGGCACCTGCATTGTCATCACTCACAACCGCAGAATGTTTCGGGTCCCGCTGTCGTGTCAGGTTTTCCCCTAATCATACTTCGTCAGGCAACGTGAGGGGAATCACGACGGATTGTCGCTTAAACAAACACACCACCCGTGTGGCGTGTGTTTTTGTCGTCTTTGTCAATTTTTCAAATCGGGAGCATTTCATTATGAAGGTAAGTCTAATCGCTTTGGTCGCAGGCTGTGCAGTGGCTAGTTCCGCTTTTGCAGCATCCGACCTGCCGCCGGTCAATCCGCCGCATGCCGCCGCGTTCGATTTACCGCCCGTCAATCCGCCGCATGCCGCCGCGTTCGACCTGCCGCCCGTCAATCCGCCGCATGCCGCCGCGTTCGACCTGCCGCCCGTCAATCCGCCGCATGCCGCTGCGTTCGACCTGCCGCCCGTCAATCCGCCGCATGCCGCTGCGTTCGACCTGCCGCCCGTCAATCCGCCGCACAGCGCGTAACGAGGTAGAAAGGTATGGATCGTCGAAGAGTTACGGTTGCTGCCGCGGCTGCCTTCGCATTCTGTGCCGCGTTTGCGGCTCAGCCCACCTCGCTTCGCGAGGATTGGGGACTGGGACGCGTGGAACAGCGGTCGCCGTGGATTCCCGGCTCCGCCAGCCCGATGTCGGCACACGAGCCGTATGAGCTGCTAGCGCCACCGCGATAGGCAGGAAAATCGACTCGAGGGAAAGGCTCCGCTGCAACGGAGCCTTGTCTCTTAAGTGCGCACAAGACTTGCGCTAGACTTCCGCATCGATGGGTAATCCCTCCCTTGAATAGAATAGTCGTCATCGCGCACCGAGGCGCCAGCGGCGAGCGTCCCGAGCACACGATCGAGTCCTATCGGCTGGCGATTGAAGAAGGCGCGGACTACATCGAGCCTGATTTGGTGATGACCCGCGACGGCGTGCTCATCGCCCGGCACGAAAATGAAATCGGCGGCACCACCGACGTGGCGCAACATGCGGAGTTTGCCTCGCGCCGCCGCACCCAGATCATCGATGGCGAATCCATGACAGGGTGGTTTACTGAAGACTTTTCACTGTCGGAGATCAAACGCCTGCGCGCACGCGAGCGCCTGGGCAGTTTGCGGCCGCAAAACTTGGCGTACGACGGCCGATTCAGCGTGCCCACCTTCGATGAAATCATGCAGCTGGTTGTAAGCGCAAATGGCCGAGCCGGCAGAAATCGGCCCGTCGGCGTCTATCCGGAAACCAAGCATCCGGCTCATTTCACGCGCATCGGCCTGCCGCTGGAACTGGCGCTATTGGATACTTTGAAGCGCTATGGCTATGCGAATAGCGGCTCCCCGGTATTCCTTCAATCCTTCGATCCGCGCAATCTGCGACAGCTGCGCGACATGACGAGGTTGCCGCTCGTGCAGTTGTTGGAACATGAACTCGGTGACTTGGGCGAGATTGCAAAACATGCCGATGTGATCGGTATCGACAAGGCGCTGGCCACGCCTGAAGCAATACAGTGGGCCCATGCCGTCAATCTGCGCGTACACGCCTGGACGTTCCGCGCCGAAAATGAGTTCCTGCCGGACGATCTGAAAATCGGCACGGCGCCTGCCGCCAAGGGCGACCTTGAAGGCGAGATTCGGCGATACTTGAATCGCGGTATCGACGGCTTCTTCGTCGACTTCCCCGCCGTTGGCGTGCGGGTTCGTGATGCCTATATCTCGGCGCTCCAGCCGCTGCACCAGCCGCTGGCCGAAACGAGTTTGCCCGGGAACAAGTCGCAGGGCCGATAGTGGGCGCCGCTGGTGCCTTGCAATAGCAGACAGTTCTCGCAATTCGAACCCTTCACATATGCCGGGTATTTCTTGACGTCGACCTGACGCGCATTCTCGACGTAGCCCAGCTTCAGAGCTGCGGGATCTTTGACGTCAAGATGAGGCGGCTCGGCTGCCGGCGATTGCCGAGGCGGCAGCAGCGCGCTTGCCACGGCTGCCATACTCAAGTTTTTCACGACCGCCCTGCGTGTGACGGCGGCGCCTGAAAGTGTGGATCGGCTCATACGCGTTCTTCCTGTTATCCTAAACTTTTGCGGGACCTTAAGTGCCAAGCATATCGCTATTGATGAAAGTTGCGCGAGTCGCTTTCGTGGCCGCCCTGATCTTCACTTTTTACAACGCCGTGATGCCGCCATCGCATGTCTTGCACCTGACGCCCTGGGATAAGGCGACGCACTTCGTTGCATTCTATGTCCTCACGGGCCTGGCGGTCGCTGCATTTCCGAAGCAAAATTTATTTGTTGTTGCCGCGCTGCTATCGGCGTTCGGAGCTCTGATAGAGATTGTGCAGGGGCTGCCGATGGTGCACCGGGACAAGGATTTTTGGGACTGGGTGGCGGATACGATTGCCATTTGTTCCGCGCTCGCTCCGATGCTGCTCTCTTGGTGGCGTGGCCAGGTCAGTTCGGGTCAGAAATACATCGACACATAAAGCTGGTAGACCGTAGCGTTGAATTGATACAGGGGCTCGGTACCCGGAGCGAACCCCTGCGCAACACCAAAATCCTTGATGTCGCGGAAGTCCCGGTAGTTGAAGCGAATTCGGCTCACGTCGCCTGTCACGGTGCCGCGCTTGAAAACCTTCCAGCCGTCGGGCAGGAACGCGTAGGTGACCTTGGCGCCGATCGTCGTGTTGTCCAATGCGGCAAGATTCTGGTCGCGCGCCGTGAAATTCTGCGAGAACGCAAAAGGGAATAAATCGCTGTAAAAAGTGGCCGCGCTTTGCTTGTAGTAGCGCACCCGTCCTTCGAAAATCCATTGGTTGCGGATCGGATGAGTGTAGTCGAGCTCATAGGTGTTGCCGACCACACCCCAGGTATCGGTGTAGTAGCGATACAAGCCGGTCACAGCGGCGCGGTAGGGCAGGTAATATTTCGCCTGGACCTGCACCGCCGTACTGGTATGCGTATCGGGATACACCTGGCTGGCCAGGCTGTAGCCTACAGTGCTGCCGTCGAGAAAACGGATCGATCGATACGGGTTCGCCAGATATCCCGCATCGGTAATGACCTGAAGATTCACGCCGGCAATGAAATCCTTGGTGATGATTTGCGACAGGCCGCCGCTGTACGCACGGGTCAGAGAGTGTCCCAGCCACGCCACATTGGGCTTATCTGCCGTGCCGTTGTTTTCCCCGACCTTGTTGTGCGTGTTGGCGAATCCCAGCGTCACCGTGGTCAAATCGCCGAACATGCTCTGGCTCAACGAGAAGCTCGCCGTATCCGATATGTAGTCGCGCTCCACGCTCGACATGTACGACGCCGTGTAAGTGGTCTTGTCGTGCAGGTACTCCAGGGTGCCGCTTTTTTGCTTGCGTGTATCTTTGATGACGCTCGCCTGGCTCAAGACATCGACCGAGGCGCCGCTGACCTTGTCTATGAAATAATTGGCCTCGACGGCGAAATTCTCCGTGATCTTCGCACGCGCCGTCGCGGAATATCCCGTGATGTCCATGCCGCCGCCGCTGTACTTGCTGTAAAAAACATCCGCCCGATTGTCGGGGAGCACATCGGCGCTCGTGCTGCGAATCAGCAGCAACGCGGCGATTACTGCTGCGCGGGCGAAAATGTGCTTACTAGCCCTGGACGGCATGCCCGATCTTCAATTGCAGCCGCAGCCGCCGCCCGCGCCGCCGGTCGCGCCGCGCGATCCTTCTCTGGATTCACGAATGTGGTCCAAATAAGCGTTGGAGATGGCGTCGCGGTCCCATGCCATGATGGGATCCGCCAACCGGTCACGCTCGTAGGGCTTCACCCAGGGCTGAATGCCGCACGCGCTACACAGCAGCAGGGTGCCCGACAGGGTGGCGATGAGCAAAATTGGTCGGAGCCGCACGAGTTACTCCCGAATGAGCTGACGAATGCGATCTTGATAATCGTTTTCGTCGCCCGGCTTGTAGCCGCGATGAATGTAGCGAATCTGCCCTTTGCGGTCGATGATGACCGAACTCGGCATTTCATCCACGTGATAGGCCTTGCTCACCTGGTTCGCAGGATCGAGCAGCACGGGGAAGCTGACCGGCTTGCGCTCCAGCAATTGCTTGACCGCCGGCGCCTCCTTGTCGACATTGACGCCGATGAGAGTGAATCCCGCCGGTTTGTACTTTTTGTACATCTGATCCAGCAGCGGCATTTCCTGCTGGCACGGCCCGCACCAGGTCGCCCAGAAATTGACCATCACAACCTGGCCCTTGTATGCGCTCAGGCCGCTTGGCTGTCCGCTCAAGCTCGTCAGCGTGAAGGCGGGCGCCGGCCCCGAGGCATCGCCGCTCGCCGCGAATGCTGTCGAGGCGACGACAATCGCCGCCATCGCACAGCGTTTCAATAGTGTCGAAGTGTTAAGCATGAATCGTGCTCCTATCAATAAAAAATGGTAAATCCGATGGTGGCTTCAATGTTGTCGACATTCTTGGTGCGTCCGGTCAGGCTGGTCTCAAAGATGTGGTCGCGTACGTCCACATGCAGAGCCAGCCAGTCGGTAATCAGAAGCCGCTCACCCACGCCAAAGTTCAACGCGAACTGGTCCTTATCGGCAAATTTCACATCGCCCATGCCGACCGTCACGTATAGGGCCGAGTTGAATGCGCGGCCTCGTCCGAGAAAGATCTCGCCGGGAAGTACGTTGTAGCCTACGTCCAGGTCGTAATACGTGAAGCGTCTCCCAGAGTCGCTGACAACCGTAATATTCGGGAATACGTCCTCGAGACTGGTGGTGCCGGCCTTGGATCTGGCCAGAAATCCTTCCAGGAAAATGTCCTCCGAGACGTGATAGGCGGCGCGCACGCCATACAGCGGATTGGTGCCGAAATCCTGGATGCTGAGTACACCGTAGTAGCCGCCCAATTCGAAATCCTTGGCCTTGATGTGCGGGGTTTTTACGGCGCGCCGGGTGACCTGGGGCTCGACGATGGACGGTTCCCCCTGCGGCTCCTCGGCGACGATTTCCGGCGGCGCCTTGTTGCCGCGGTGGAACCAGCTACAACCGCAGAGCAGCGTGGCGGCTAGAAGAATACAGCTAAGCCGAATTTCCATTCTTCTAAATCCTCGTACACATTCTGATTGTTGAAGACGACGTAGTGGCGCCAATCGACGCGCCACAGGAATCGCCTGGTGATGAAGCCGCGCGCGCCCAATGAAACGTAGGCCATCTCGTTGCTCTTTTGCAGCGGCGCGGGCGGAACTTTGTCCTGCAAATATTGATAGCCGGTGCCGATGCCGGCCGTGGGCGAGAACCACCTCCACTCCGGAATGAAGGTGTGCCGCACACCGATGGTCGCTATATATCGGTTGTCGATTGTGCCGAAGGCCTGTTGCACGGCGAATTCCACATCGAGGCTGGTTGTCAATCCAAAGTCGGCATAGGCCGTGACGAGATTCTCGCGGTTGTAGACGCCGTACCCGGCGCCCAGTTCCCAGCGATGCGAGGCGAAATCTGGGTACGGCGGTATCGGCGCCGGATCGCCCGACTCCGACAGCGTTCGGGCAAGATCGGCGCGCCGCACCCACCCTTCATTGCCGTTCAGCGAACGCACCTTGTACCAATCGGTGCGGCTGTAGAGCACCGTCACCAGCTCGTCGCGGCCGATGACGTAGACAACCGGGAATCCGCGCCCCGGCCCCGAGTGCATTTCCAGGTACGGATCGGTGACGACCAGCACCAGGTTCTTCGCCGCCGCATTCGCTAGACCCACATTTAACGCCTGCACCAACAGCACCAGCGCGAGCAGACGACGCATCAGGTCAGTTCGCTACGGGCGCAACAAACGGATCGTTGTAGTACTGGGCGCCAATATCCAACCATTCGGCGATCAATCGCAGCTCCGAGGGAGACAAGTAACCTGTGTGGTCGAGTACCGGGTCATGAAAACTACCGTCAAACATCCTGAAGAAAGGGGTCGAACCCGCGGCGCTGCCGGCAGCCATCGGCGGCGCCAATGGGACCGGCACCATGATCGTCGTCGGCAAGCCGGTCACCGGGTCCGGAGGTCCGGGCACCGGCACCAGCAAGTCTTGCAGCACGCCCATATTAAGCGTCTGTGCGTTATGTGCAAACAGCAGTTGCTCATAAGAAGTAATGACAGTCGGGTCGAGATTGGATGCCGTGGCGGTCAAGTCGAGCTGCCCCTGGGGAACTTGCACCATCTTCATGGCATTCACCGGGTCGTGACAGACCGAGCAGGTGGTCGAGGTCGTCATGCCGTTGACCACGTTGGTGCGGCTCGCCTTCTCCCATATGGATTGCAGGAACAGATTGGGGGTCGCGACGCCGGCAAGCGTTACAGCATAGTGGATGGTGCTGCGGCACTGCGCGCTCCAGGTCGCGCAATTCGCGTTGGTAGGAGCCGTCGGCGTGGCAAGCGCATAGGTATACGCGAAGGGCGCGTCTGCCTGCGGCGGCGTGGTGTTTAGCGTCCAGATGCCATCGTAAACCACGTCCGAGCTCAAGATCTGCGAGCAGGGCGTGGTGGCGCCGTTCGGGGTCTTGCCGTCTGCCGTACAGGTGCTCAGGCTGAGCGTTTGCGCCATGGTTGCGCCGGCGTTGGTCAAGGCGATCGAGGGGTTGGTATTCGGGAACGGTGAGCCGGTGGCCGGCGCGCCCGGATTCACGGCGGTCGTCAAGCCCGCGCGGCCATGCGAGGTGTTGTTCACCGTGGTATGGCAGCCATTGCAGCTTTTCGTTTCTCCCGGCACCAGTTGCAGCCAGCTGGTGTGCTGCGCCGTGATGCGCTTGGCGTTGACATCGACGATGTCGATGGTAAAGGGGACGTTTGCCGGTACTTGGATCTGTACCGATCCGTCGGGCTGGATGGGCGCATAACCCAGAATTTCCCGCATGCCCATGCCTGCGGGTCCAAATGCCGAATTATTGATTTTGCGAACGGTCTTGCCGGGGATCTCCACCGACTTGACGACACGGATGAAGCGGTAAGGCCGCGAATAAAAAGGTGCCTGGCCGGGATCGGAAAC
>Ga0210406_10000581_pt1 | contig 49332 bp, 67 predicted proteins | sample IncBWC30MmetaG_FD_155454 | JGI IMG/M metagenome (GOLD analysis project Ga0210406, IMG submission 155454) | Forest soil microbial communities from Barre Woods Harvard Forest LTER site, Petersham, Massachusetts, United States - Inc-BW-C-30-M | ecosystem: Environmental > Terrestrial > Soil >...
TACCTGACCCACCACCTGACAATCCTGTTCCAGCTGCAATGACGATTGTATCTGCTGTCAGAGCAGCAATCGCAATCGACCCCGCAGGAAAAGTGATGGCACCAGAGAAGGTCGTGGTACTACCACTGCGCCCAACACCAATAGAGAGGGCGTTGGTTGCACCTATCGTTATACTGCCATTGACAGTCCCACCAGCACCCGAGTCGAGTACGAGATTTCCGCCTCGGGCCGCAGCACCACCTCCGAGCGCGTTCAATCCGGCTGCGCCCGCAATAATGCTGATGTCACCACCAGAACCCGCAGCCTGCGTTGAACTTGAAGTGCCGCCGACGCCACCAACCAGCGCGAGCAAGCCAGCTTGTCCAGCTGCGGCTCCTGCGCTAGCAGCGGCTGAAGTAGCGCCATTGATTGATAGCGTCGGGCCGGCGGCGCCGATCGTGGTTGATGTGGCAATTCCGAGATTGCGTGCAGTCTCCTTGACGAAAGAGAGGTCGCTTGCGATCACTCCACTGAGCGTCGTCGAGGACGAAGAGTTACCGATTGAAATGTTTGTAGCAGTGGTGGTACCGAGCTGGAGATTAGAGGCTGAATCGATCGCACCAGTCATCGTGCCGCCTGCAAGCGGCAAATATCCTCCAGCAGGACTTACAGCGAGATCGTTCCAGCCGGTTCCGTCCGAAAAGCTGAAAGTATTCTTTGTCGTATCACGAATGACGACGCCGATTGCAACTGTAGTAGCTGCGGGTCGGCCAGAAGTCGCATACGACTCGAACAGAGGAGTAATCTCGGCACCAGCATTGGGCGCCATAGATGATCTAGTTGATGGATCGAAAACAGTCCAAACCGGGTGATTGGCAGCAAGGGTGGTCCAGGTTCCAGCGCGCCGGCCTACAGCCCAATCTCCAAGTGTTCCAGTGATCGTCAGGGTCCCAGTGGTTGGAACATGACCGGATTGAAAAAAGGCAGAACCACCCGCCTGGATTTCGAGTCCATAACCCTGATTGCCACTGCCACCAACGTTGCCGCCATCGCCTGCAATATCAAGAACGCCGCCGCCAAAGACTATGATTCCGCTTCCGTTTGGATTTTGGTGCGGAGACCCGCCATTAGTCGCATTGTCGACTTTGATATCAGCGATCGAACATTGGCCCATAACCAACAGGCCCTGTCCGACCATATGAAGACCAAAAATGTCGACGAATGGCGGCGAGCTTGTTGTTGCGTCAGCGAACCGGACATTCTCTAGGCCGCAAAATGTGAAATTTACTGATTGACACGTAAACGATGGAGTCGAGTTCCGAATATAGCTCCGTTGAATATCGATAGTTCCAGACGTAATGATCATATCCGTGAGGCTGGTGCCGCTTGCCCCAAGAATGAATGATCCAAATATGAGAATACTGTCACAGGCGCCGTTCAAGCCAATGATCAGTTCGTTGGTGATGCATGCGTCTAGAACAACGAAGTCACAGCTGTTTGCTTGAATGGCTCCAGTGTTGGCGTTTGCGTTCTGTACACTTATGCCGCTAATGACGAATGGTGCATGGACATTGGTGATTGATATCGTCGGAACATTGCTTGCTCCGGTAAGCGTCGCTCCTGGAGTCAAGAGGTGTACCGGAGTTGAGAACACAGACCCAGCTATAAAGAGCTGGGTAGCCGTATTGTGCTCAACGATGCCGCCCTCGAAAAGGCTACCTCCAGCAACGAGCGAATTCTTCCATTGATCTACAGTCCATGACTGCGATGTATCGGTGACGATACTCATCCCAGTAATAGGATCGCTGGAGATCGTGGTTGTCCCAGTATTAAGCGTCGCAGCAACCGTTGGCTGAGCTAAGAGGGTGACGTATCCCTCATATAGCTGCATTGGTGACGGAGGCGAGAAATTGAAGGAGATCTGCTTATCAGATGCATAAGGGGGAACCTTGATCGCCTGGTTCGCGTCATTGATTCCGGTGATATCAACGACGTAGCTAACGCTACGTTGGAGAACGGGGATCGTGTCGAGCGCAAATTGTACAGTGCGGAAGGCGGTTCCTGGTGTTTTGCCATCTCCAGTGGTGTCATTTCCAGTGGGGCGGACGTAGATGACTTGGCGTGATCCAGCCTGAGAAGGAACCTGAATAGCTCCGTTGGCGATCGGAAAGGTTCCGTCAGCAGTGAGCGTACCCTGAATAGGGATCTTGCCGTTCATTATGAAACTCCCGCGTTGACTGCGCCGACAACGGCAAAGTCACTGCCCCACAAATCGTAATTGATCGTGACGCCAAAGGTACTAGTGACAGAAACAGCTGACCCCACTTTGGAGAACGGGATCGCGAAGCCCGTATCGATGTTCAAAAAGCGTGCAGGTGTTCCAAAGGACGTAGGAAACGCGTAGTACATCTTCTTGGTGCCACCGCCAGCTCCAAAAGCAATCGTTCGGGCGAAGCCAGGCTCTAATGCGTTTCCTGTCAGCGAGGTAATGAAGGCTGCTGTATATCCTCCAATGCCTGGATCAACTGCGGTATCCCAATATGCTCGGGCTTCCCATTGGACACTAGCTGACGAGGTTTTGCTGGGACCACCCGTCTCGTTTGCGGTTAGCGTCCAAGTAACAACGGCATTGATCCCTGTTCTGGTGTAACTCCGCGGCGGTAGCGTTCCAGATCCATACGCAAATGCCGTGAATGGCGACGTAAGGCCAATAGCTCCAGTCCCATCGTTTAACGTTGCTGCCGCTGCCGGACGATTGTATGAGGCTGTGAACGCTGGATTGACGACCGTCGATCCGACTTCGACAGGAGAAGCCGGCCCGCTCAGAGTTGGGATGAACGCCGCTGCGATCATATCCGCTGTGAGAGTGACCCAGTTCAGAGCGGTTGCTGCGTCATTTACTCTCAGAAACTGATCGGGACTAGAACTAAAATCAGGAACAGGCGATCCGCCATGCTGTGCGATATAAGCCCAATCTGGAGAAAGGACGCCTCCTGTAATGGGAGGAACATTCAGATTGGCAATAAGGCAACGGAAGCTCGATATAAGCGGAATGCCGCCGCCGGTCGGATCTAGGAATGAGACTGCATCGTTTGCCTCGTATGGGACACTGGACGACCAAGTTCCAACCCAGTTGAGGCCTGGATCTCCTTCAATGGCAACGGGAATTACACCGTTGTTGTCGATCAGCCCCCAGCCATAATGAATTTTTAGATCGTGGATCGTTAGAGGGCCGCTGACTCCCTGAGGAACAAGACCCATCCACCGAGAACCATCTGGAAGAGTGATGATCCAATTAGCTAGCGCAGGGTCCTGCTCGCTTGGCCATGGAAGAAGGAATGTGAATTGTCCATTCACGTCCGTCGAAGCAACACGTCGACCCATGAAGGGTTCGCGAAAAATGCTGCTGCTTAGGATGAAGACAGGAATTACCGATGGCTCGGCAAAGACCGAAACATAAGGAATTGGCTGCGGAATATTGCCAGGATCAAACTTCGCAACCAGATCCACAATTTGACATGCCATCGCTGCCCTCTAGGGAATCGAAGATCAGTTACGGAATCGGAGTATTGCCGCGGAGCGCATAAACAGCAGCAGCAAGCCGATCAAGTGCTTCTTGTGGTGTCGACGGCACAGGCGACTGCCATTGCAAAGGAGCCGATGGCGTATAAGGGCCGAGTGGACCAGGAGGCCCTTGGACTGCGACGGGGAGCAAGTTGAGGTTAGTCGCCGAGATCAGGCCCCAGCCATATGTATTCTTCAGCGTATGAAGTGACAGCGGTCCATTTACCCCCTGTGGAATCAGCCCCATCCATCTTGAGTTGTCGGGCAGAGTGATGATCCACTGAGTCAACGCCGGATCTTGCTCGCTTGGCCACGGCAAAGTGAAAGACCACTGACCCGTCTGATCAGTGGACGTGGCCCGCTTCGTAAAGCTTTGCTCGTGAAACAAGCTAGACGAAGACAAAAACAAAGGAGTCGTCGCTGGTTCGGCAAATACCGTTACCAGAGGGACCGGGATCGGGGCATTCAACGAATTGAAGTTGAATACCAAGTCAGTGATTATGCATGCCATTTCGTCTTTGACCGCATATACTTATTTCGATATTTGAGTTTACCGATCAAAGTTTATGGTGTCAAAGACGGGAGAGACACGCACTGGTTACGACAATGTCACCAGGTGATAAAGATCGTAGATCGGCGTACTCATTCGATCTCTTGCGATAGTCATGCTTGACAAGCGTGGTCGTCGCCCTTAGGATCAGAGCACATCATCTATGTGCTTCAGTAAGATCATTACAGCCCGTGTGGCTCTCGGTATCGCCTCCCAGGACGAAGTGTCCAGGGTGCGTGCTCACGCTCTGACGTGCGTGGGCTGTCGGGAGAAGATCCAGAAATTGACCGAGGCCGCTACCGCCGTCGCCGGTCCATTCTGCATGTCGAAGGAAGATCTTCTCCGATCCGCCGAGGCTCCCGTCGTGTCCGACGAAGAAGATGAGCACCTACGTTCATGTCGGCGCTGCTCTGAAATCGGATTCACCATCTTCCATCTTCCCTCTACAGAAGACAACGGTTTGATCTCGCTATCCTGATCGTCTAACATACGATCAGATCTTCGCTTTCTCAAAAACTTCAAGCGTCCCTAGACAATCAGGATCAACACGCGTACGGTTCCTCATAACACGAGGAAACAGCTGGTCTTATGTCTGGTCGCCGATTCATTGTCATTAATGTCGAGGAGAACCGGGCAGACGAGCTGATCTCCGCGCTCGGGAAGCGGAGCTATCTCCAGGTAGTGAATCTAGACCGCGAGGAACGGCAGCGTCTGGGTAAATGTCCAGCTTGCTTGAAACCATTCTCCGAAGAGAAGGCATTACCGATCTCGGGGAAGCTAGTCGAGAAGCTCGTGGCTATTGCCGAGACGATGAAAATCACCCGTTCGGTCCTCCTCTACAACTCGAAGACGCCTCTCTCATCGATCATCGAGCACGAGCATCCCCGATGTGTTGAGTTAGATCCGCTCTCCATCGACTACGCTGTGAATGCTGGGCTGCTACAGGTTGTACAAGATGGTCGCCATAGAGCGTTCCATCTCACCGGCAAGGCACTGAAGTACCTATCCGGTGAGTCAATATCACCATCCAGACTGATCTTCGCTGATGGGAAACTGGTTGCAACAGATGACGCGCAGACTGACATCACGAAGCTAAAGATCAAGGATCGCGTGGCTTTGGACAAGCTAGTGGCGAGCGCGAAGCGCGCTGTTCATCAAATCCCAAAGCCGGTTCTTGATTTCATTGAAAACGGACAAGTGTCGATACTCATATAAGAAAGGGGACAGCATGACGAAGTCGGATTTGATTCGCGTCATTTCGGTGAAGAATGGGTTGGCGATCGACAAGGCGGAGGCCGCGGTAAACGGCTTCTTCGAGACCTTGTCGCTTGGTCTGAAATCTGGTCGCCGCGTCGAGCTGCGCGGGTTCGGAAGCTTTCAGATTCGGGACTACGATGGATACATGGGACGGAATCCGCGCACTGGCGAGAACGTGCCTATCGCGCCCAAGCGTCTTCCGTTCTTCAAGCCAGGCAAGGAAGCCAAGAAAGCTCTCAACGACGGAGTAACTCCATGACGACGGAAGCAACCACCGACGACCAGAACATCACGAGACAGGACATCACCAAGCGTCTTCTAGATCAGCTTCCGGGACTGACACAGAAGGATGCCAATGCTGTGGTCGACAGCATCATCGACACCATGCGAGATACCTTGGCCAAGGGCGAGGAGGTCAAGATCTCAGGCTTCGGGAAGTTCGTCGTGAAAGCCAAGAACGCGCGTGTCGGGCGTAACCCACAGACTGGCGAACCCGTCCATATCTCGGCTCGACGAGTTCTGAAGTTCAAACCATCGGACGTACTCAAGAGCATCCTGAATGACTCCATCTGAGCAAAAGGAGCTGCCCGCGGAGAAGATGACTCTGCGCTTCCTGGAGATCCTGGAGGCAGAGCATGGAATCGCTGGCGTGGAAACAGCCATGGCTGTCATCAAAGCTCGTATCGATTGCGTTCGTGCCGAAGATCTCACCGCTCCACGTCCTGAATAGTCCTAAGCTTTCCGTACAGTCAGTCGAATGTGGGCTAAGTCATGCCATGGCCATGGTTTTCATGTAAGAAAAATCGTACATTCAACGTGTTTACAATCTGGTAGCTAACTGTTAGTCCAGTAGCTATGGCAGCGGTAATCGCCTGCTTAATGCTTCGTACAACAGGACATGGCAATGGGTGGACCGAAGAGAATCATTGAGCTGGCCGAAGATCCCAGTCAGTGGGAGGGTCTCGACCGCAACGCGCACCTCATGCACAACGGCCGGCTATGGATATGGATGCCTGCTGGCTGCGTACAATGCGTGGAGTCATCGCAGCCGAAAGATCAGACCTTGAGAGCAGTGGACGATTTCGATGTGTTCGTCTGCCAGAACCACGGTCCGCTTGAGAAGGTGTCCTACGTATTCGAGCAGCACTACACGATCCAGCTTGGCAGCCGGACCGTTACTGGTTCTCGTCGGACCGAGGACTTCTTGCTCTTTGCCAAGAATCAGACTGTTGAGGAGCGGGAAGCCTTAATCACCAGAATTCTGGCTGAGGCCGAAGATCACGAAGTTGAACACGATCCGACGATGGGAGACGACTAGCAACGATGGTACTGCCGAGATTCATGAGACGTGAAAGGAAGGCCCAAATGGCAACGCATCGCCATGAGCCATGCGACGATGAAATCGAAGCCGCAGCACGGGCTATCGTCGAGTGGCAATTCCCAAAGAGGGAGAGCCCGTGGGAAGCCATTCCAGAGGAGATGAAGAATAAGTTTCGGGACGCTGCACGTCGCGCCCTGGAGGCTGCTCACGTAGTAGCCACCGCGAAACGGCTCGCCGTCTCTTAGGTCTTAGCCGCCAGCTTTCGTCTCTGTCCCATTCTCTATGGGATTTGGCATGTTATTGCGCCATCGTTTGACAATCAAGTGATCGGCCGATAGTCTGATTTTACCGCGCAGACGCTTGCGTGGATCAAGATATGGCCAATCAAAAGAAAAATGATCCGACGCAATGCCTCGGCTGTCCGAAGCCGATTATCCGATCGTCATCTCGTAGGAAGCCTGGAGATGAAGTCGTCGAGATCCAAATAGGTTTGCTCATGCCCGATGAAGGCAAAGAGAAGGCTCCATTCCACAAGCGCCGTGTTTGGGGTAGGATGCATCTCTCGTGTTTTCGTCGAGCTATTGGTGGTATTGATCTACTCGAAGATCTAGAATCTATCTTGGAATCCTGATGGCCGACGAAGAAGAACCAGCCTCCCTGCTTAGTCAGTTAGAAGCCTCGGTCACTCAAGAAGGCCATGATCCTTCATCTCCGCAGTTCCAACATCGTCTCGACCAGCTGAAAGTCATCAAATGCCGCGAGATGCGGGGTCATCCAGTTTGCTCGGACTGCGAGGTGTTTGATTTCTGCGAGCTGGTGAAGCGCGTCATGCGGCACAACCAGGGATACGATGAAGAGCCATGACCCCATCTGAAGTCCTCGCGCGAATGCTCAACAGTTACTCCGGTCAATGGGAAATCAACGACGAACGAATCAAGGCAATCTTCGCCGTCGGCGGATTAGCGCCTGAACAGCACCAGGCAATTCTGCTCCAAATGATCAACGAAGCCAAGCAGGGCTCGACGGTTTGGGAAGTGGTCGCAGACCGCATTCTGGCAGTGAAAGCTTGTTTAATTGGCGCTCGACGACCGACAGCTGATGGACTTCGTAAAGTTGCCCAGCAAGTAAGGACAGGCGCCGCGGTGGACGGGATGTCCGACCGAGCCTGGGTCGAAGCTGCTATTCGAGCGCTGGAGACCTTGGCCAATCTCATGCCGTAGGAGGCACGCGATGAAGGCATTCGTTTGCCCGAAGTGCAAGTCTCGCAACATCCGCGTCGGGACGATGTACAACTTCAGCACGTTTCTTCCTGAGCATCTCCGCGGCGCTGTTGCACGCGAGCGACGTGAGTGCAAATGCAGGCTCTGCCATCATCAATGGGAGTCGAACCACCCGCTGGCCATGCAAGCCCCAGAACCCGTAAATCCTTTCGATCGATGGACGGAGCATTAGTGGACAAGAGCCCGATCCGGGATAATGTTACAACCATCATCACCACGGCTCTCACCAAGTACGCAGCAGGAAAGGTTAATGATGGAGATCCCGGAGAGATCCTCTCCGATAAGGAATCGCAATTGCTTGCTGAAAGGGTTCTGAGTAAGCTAGGTATTGACAATCGGATCAAACTTTACGTCGATGTCTTCTGCTCGGAGATCGAGACGCTGGCCCTCCAGATTGGAGAGGAAGCAGTCTCCGACAAAGTCAAGAAGGCGATACGGAAAGGATGATGCCGAAATTGGAATTGATAGAATTGGCGACTAAGCAAGTAAAGCGTACTGAGTATACGAAGCATCCCTTCTCAAAGAAGAGACTGCGTGTTCTGGATATATTTTCTCCAGTAAAACGCGTACAGCTTATCCAGGAAGATATCGTCAGCCTAGATCCAGAGCTTGCTATTTCCTGTCCGACCTGCACTGCGCCAGCTGACAAGATCATGGTCGTCGAGTCAGATATTTCAGCCACTACATCTGACCTGTCTGACGCATTGCCGCCGACGCCTCCAGCGCCGCCGTACTATGTCATCTCCTGTGCAACTTGTAATTCACAGACCTGGTACGTCATCCTCTCGTGAAAGGTCGGAGACGTTCTGGCGTAGAACGAGGCACCTTGAACTTCCGCGACCACACTGACAAGCTAACGGAGTACAAGCAGCAGACTGCAAGGGCACTGCCTCCAGGGCTTCGTGCATTCCTCGATAAGGTGCATTCGGACTTCGAGGCTCACAGGAAGAATGGGATGCGTACAGAGCAGGTAGCAAATCTGGTCTTTCCAGGGATCTGGGTAGGAGAACACGCGGCGGTCTTCATGCCCATCTTCTTCGTCGATGACGAGGTCAAATCGATTTTGAATATGGCCAAGGAGATCGATTATGAGCCTTGGCCAGGTATCTTTCTTGCCAAGGTGGGTATCGAGGATGGCGAGCTATCTCCCGTCGGAGCCTTCGAGAAGGCGGCTCTGGAGATCCATCTAGCGAAGAAGAAGGGGCTCAATCTGATCGTTCACTGCGCAGCTGGTATTTCGCGCTCGGTTGCCGCGACGATTTCGTACCTCATGCTGTACGAAGGGATGGGCTTCGTCGAAGCTCTCGGATTGATCCGCAAGGGAAGGCCACAGGCAAATCCACATCCACATCTCGTCCGATCGATGATACGCGACTTCGGTCCTCGCTTCAAAAAGTAGATCTCCTAGACAATCAGGTATCTAGCTTCTAGCGTTTGATCGTCCCTCATGGCGACGACGACGTACGTATATTTCATTCAAGAAAAAGCCGGCGGCCCGATCAAGATCGGCTTTTCCAAAGATCCCCAAAAACGTCTTTCCGAGATCCAAACTGGCTATCCTCGCGAGCTGATGATCCTCGCGATCATGCCTGGTGGTCGTGTTCAGGAACGCGAGATCCACCGTCGCTTCGGTATGAACAGGATGTTCGGGGAATGGTTCAAGGATGACGAAAAGCTGATGAAGTTCGTTTTGGAAGTTCGCAGCAAGATGGAGACAGATTGATGCCGCCTGACAGCCTAGAGGACGAACACAAGGTCTTGCAATGGCCTGCTGCTCCGCAGCGGGCTGCCGAGGTTATTCCAGGGCCTTGGGCTCCCATAAGTCTGCTCCATATGACTGACAGCCGTCTCGGCGACTCGGAGAAGGTGCTGCTGGCCGTCATTTCTGTGCGGTCTGTCAAGCATGGCTATACCTTCGCCTCGTGGGCGACAATTGCCGCTGACATGGGCAAGTCGCTCCGACGGGTAGAGCAGCTTGCAGCTCGACTTATAAGATTGGGACTGGTCAGGACCGAGGCTGATAAGGCTTTGAAAGCAGACAAAAAGTGGGTTGTCGCAGCGTCTGATGTATACGGACATGCTCAGCTATTCGGATGGAAGCTACTCGAAGCTGATCGTGATGACCTCGACTTGAAAATACTGAGGACCGAGATTCCTCCTACCGAAATAAACGACGGGTCGATCCGTGAGAAATTTCGGGTCGGACCGAAACAAGCTTCGGGTCGACCCGTGGCGAATTTCGGACAAATGAAAAGAAAAGAAAGAAAAGAATTTAATGAAAAAGAAATAAAGGATTGTCCGGCTTCGCCGGCAGCTGCCCCTACAGGTGATTTACCAACTCAAGATCAGAAGATTGCAGATGACAATCAGGATCGGATCGACGATGTTCTAGTACAAGAGCAGATGACAAAGGTAGACGAAAACACTAGGGATTCTATAAATCCCAGCGAAACACAAGGGGAAGGGACTAGCGTCGTTGATCAGAAGAAGAAACTGGTCGACGAGAGAGCTGAACGGCTAAGAAACCTGTCACGCCAGACGATGGAGCAGACCGATGCCAAATCGCGCGCGAAGGCTGCCAAGGCTGAGGAGAAGCGCCGCCGCCGTGAAGAGGCTGGCGGGTCCGTTGAGCGCCGTTCGAGCTACCAGGAGCAGAAGGACGCTGCTGGCGTGGTCAATGCTGGCAACGTGCGCAGCTGGTGGGATGAGGCCTATCGCGACTCGTTCAATGGGCGTCCGAATCCACGTTGGACGAAGCAGGAGATGGTCCTAGTCAAGCGTATGCTGGAGGATTTTGGGCCGGAGCTTGTTGAGGAAGGGGTTCGGGATTTCATCTCAAGCTGGGAAAGCAAGTGGAGCCGCAAGTATAAGGCGGAGGGCTTGCCGGAGATCTCGTTGCTCTACTACAAGCGCTCCGAGGTGCTCGGCAAGATCTCGCGCAACGATTCCTCGCCGGCCAATAAGAAGCCAGAGCCGAAGTTCTTCTGAGGAGCCGCGCAAGCGTCTGCGTTGATCGATGAGTGATGAGAAAAAGCCGCTGATTTCCCGCGATGACCCAGACACCCAGCCAGTCACGCAAGCTGTCGTGTCGAGATGGCAGAGGCGGGATCAGCTTGTCGAGTTCGATTTCAAGCTAATGAACCTCGGCAGGCTCTATCGGGGAGTAAAGGCGAAGGGCATACAGGACGAAGACGCTAGGAATACTGTCATCAATTACTGTCACGATATCGTCAAGTATGTGCAAAGTGGAAATGGTTTCGTCTTCACGGGTGAGCCTGGCGTAGGAAAATCAGCTGCTGCTGCGATCATCGCAATGGAAGCGCGGCGGTGGACCTTCACTGTTCGCGTCACCTTCCACGAGGAGCTGCAAGAGCTTCAATTCAATGATCGTCCGTTCGATGACTCCATGTCGATGATGGAACGCATCCGCGCCGTAGACTTGCTCGTTCTCGACAACTTCAACGAGGACTTTATCGAAGACAATCGGTTCGGTCCGAAGCATATGGAGAAGCTGGTCACTCGACGCCAGGCGGACGGGAAGGTCACGATGCTCACCACAAGAATCCCGGGATCATCATGGGGGAACGATCGGCGGCTCAAGAGCCTGTGGGGAGTCTTCCAGGGAACGAATATTGGCGTCACGATCGAGGGAGAGAATCTCAGACAGAAATCATCGGACGCATTTCAGGCTCGGATCAAATCAAGGGAGAACAAGTAGATGGTTGGCGAGGAGGTCAGGGATATCTGCGAGATCTGCCAGGAAGAGATTGTCTTTGGCGTTCCGCAGATTCGGGTTGTTGCTGATGCCATGATCGCTAACGGGCCGGCTGAATACAACTCCCTGATCCAGAACAAGGTTTTGATCTTCGCGTCATTTCATTGCTCGTGCCTTGAGGCGGCAGAAGGCGATCCTCTCATGGATGATGTGCCGTACATCTGGGAAGCCCGCGCTCTGCTGGAGGAGCTACGAGATATCGGAGAGGAAGCGCGTCGCGAAGCTTCTTCTAAGAAGAAAATTGATCGTCGGTCTCATCTGCACCTGAAGGTTATCCGGGGCGGGATTCGGTAAGCAGCCGTGGATCTGGATAAGGAATTTGTTCTCTCCGTTTCATTGGGCGGAGCCAAAGCGCTGTCGCAGGCGCTTGATAAGGGCATTACCCCAGATCATTTGTTTGGGGATGGGCGCAACGCGTTCGAGTATTTGCTGCTCCATCGCAAGGAATATGGGTCTCTGCCGACGCCAGATGTGATCTTGCAGAAGACGGGTGTCGACTTGCCTGTCATTACAAGCGAGACGCCAGTATTCTGGATCAACGAAGTTATCAGCAGACGGCTATTTCAGGGTTTACGTGAAGGTGCTGCCAAGGTCACAGAGAAGCTAGAGGGACGTGATCCTCAGGCGGCAGCAGAGGTCTGGCGAGAGATCAACCGAAAGATTATGCGTGAGTGCAACTCGGTCTCGAAGATCGAATCACTCTTCGCACTTGGCAAGGAAGTGCTCCAGCAATACGACAACATCAAAGCTGGAAAACGGGGGATTGCAACTCCATGGCCGACCATGGACGACCAGACCATGGGGTGGTGGCCCGAAGATCTCGTCTTGTTCGCCGGTAGACTTGGAACCGGAAAGACCTGGACACTGCTTGTTGTGACGCATGCAGCTTGGAAGGACGGGGCGAGAGTCATGATCGTCTCGACAGAAATGAACAAGATCAAGATGGCAATGCGCTTTTTTGCATTGCACTTCCGGCTTCCGTACGATGATGTTCGCAGGGGGAAGCTTGGCGAATTTGCAGAGCAGAAACTGCGCTCAGGTATTGCGTCTATACTCAACGAGCAGGGGATCTACATCGTCGGTGGCGATTTCGATTTCTCTATCGACAACGTTGGAACTGCAATTGAGGACTCAGAGTGTCAACTTGCAGCCGTCGACGGTGCCTACCTGATCAAGAATACCGGGAAGGATCGCCACGAGAGGGTGTCGAATACGTTCGATGACCTCAAGAGAATAGCGAAGCGTGGGAAGTTGACAACTGTCGCAAACACGCAATTCAACCGTTCTGCGAAGAAGGGGGAGTCCTCGACTATCACCGCGGATAACGTTGGAATCACCGACGTAGCAGGCTGGAACTCGGACATCATGTACGGAATCCATCAGTCTGACGAGATGCGTACCGATGCAAAGATGGAAATCGTCTCGATGAAAATCCGTGAGGGGAAGCCAGGAAATATCAGAATCCGTTGGGATCTTGATCGTATGGACTTTTCCGAGGTCGATGAATCTGGCATGGATGTCAGCTCGTCTAGCGGTGGGGCGGTTTCACCCAGTGGAAGTTTTGAGCCGCGCGAGCCAGGAGCCGATGACGATGTGGCGCCAACCGCTGTGCAGAACGATCCAGATAAGCTAGACGATCTTCCTTTCTGACAGGAGTACGGATGATGGGCAGATGTGTTAGGTGCAGGCAAAAGATCAATCCTAACGAGAGTGCCTACATCGCATTGCTCGACAAACGTGCTGGCAAGCTCGAATACAGGATCGAGAGAGCTGCGAAAGCCCAAGCGGATATCTACGTAATTCATCTCAACGGAGATCCGCAATGCGGCAAGGAAGTGTCCGGGTTTAGGTTGCAACTGCTTAAATCTTTAGGGTTATCTGACGAAGTAGATACCGAGTTTCTAGATTACGTCTAGCTTGACACTTGGTTCATCTCTAAATAATCTCCAGATTGTTTTGTAATGTCTGCCTAATTCATTCGTAGAACTGGGTGAGACAACGGCCGGACTATCCGGCGAGATGGAGGACGAGATGGATCGGAAGCAGGCAGCCAAGCAGCTCGCGGACAGCGTGGCCAAGATGTTCACGGAAGTCGTGGACTCGGTGGTCGCTGTGGAGGTGCAGAAGCGCCTCTCCAGGCTCGCCCAGGGCGTGGGCAGCGTCCCGTTGGCCCGGAAGCCGAGGCCGCGCAAGCCGTGCATTGCGCCGGACTGCAAGGAGCCTGGGGCTCCTCGCTATGGCATGTGCTGCGCGGCTCACGACGGGTCCTATACCCACGAGCAGAAGTTGGTCTTGCGGGATCGCGCGAGACAGCCGGGTGGCAAGTGGAACCCCGGTGTGAAGAAGGAGAGCACGAAGAAGGCCAATGCCAAGAAGGCGAACCCGAAGAAAGAAAAGAGCGCCTCCGCGGCCAGCTAGCTGTTACTCGTGCTACGATCGAGTCATGCCGGGCTGGCGTGACATCCCTCCTCTCTTTCGGCATTGCGTCGTAGCGATCTTCAACAAAGGTGTCACCGGCGGTGGGGCCGACGGGGTAGTCCGGGCAATGAAAATTGCTCGTGCTCAGCTGGGTAAGCAGGGATACCTCTATCCGGCCGCCGGGCAAGAGGTTCTTGAAGGTATCAGGCTTACTGGCAAAGGCTGGACCCGGAACCAGCAGCATATTCGTGAAGGCTTTCAGGGCTCGAATAAAGATCTCCAGTTTGAGCGCTTGTTCAAAATGATCGAGCCCAAGCTTTATGAGCTGGATGGGCCTGGTGGACGGCAGCCACCAAAGCCAGCCAACGCCAAGGACAGTCAAGATCAAGAACGAGCGGGGATCAATCCAGCCGCGCCGCAGCCACAATCACCTTCTAAGAAGTAGACAATCTCGTCGACGAACGCGACACTGATCGTCGGTGAAGGCTGATAAAATCGAACGAATTCTACGTGCTCTGCATGTGGATCGGATCACCACGACAGCCACGGCAACGGGGCAGATCGTTCGTTCGTCTTGTCCTTTGGCACCATGGACTCATAAGATGGGGCGGGACAAGAGGCCGTCGTTCGCTGTATTTGCCGTCGATAACGATGAGAGCAAATGCAAGTGCCTGTCGGGAACATGCATGTTCCGCGGGACGATGAAAGACCTGCTTTATCGAATCAAACGACAGCACACTGAAAGGAAATCGAAAGATAAGATTGATCGTCTCATCAATGAACTTCAGGACGGGGACCAGCGCAATCCACTTCCACAGCTGGAACGTTTGAAACACGGATCCGGTATCTACGCGATGCCAGATCCGAATGATAGCATTTCAAAGCTCTACACGCAGGGGCGCGACTACGGTGACGTTCTTTCAGTAGCTGATGCATTGCCGAGCTTACCAGATACGCATGTCAAAGCCATGGATGATATGCGTGCGATGCTCGTTGATCGTAGCTGGGTCGAAGCAACTGGAGTGGACCCTCTTCTATATTTGGAGAAGGGCCGAAATCTCTCTCTCGCTGCGATACAGAAATGGAAGCTTGGTTGGCATCCAGTCGCTAAACGCATAGCGATCCCGCAGTATGATCGTAACGGGAGGCTGGTGAATATTGGCGGACGATTTCTGCCGTGTTCCCTTGATAACTGGGAGCCACCGCCATGGATGCACGCTACCGGCTTCAAGAAGGAGGTGTATCTCTTCGGTGAGGACCATCTCACGTATGATGGCTCAGGTCGTGGAACAGTGTTTTTGGTGGAGGGGATGTTCGATGTGATTTGGCTCGATGACCGAGGGATACAGAATGTAACCGGAATGCTCGGATCAGACCTTGGTAGGTACCAGCGTGAGAAGATAGTACGATGGTTTGATCGTCTGGTGATAATTCCCGACGGAGACGCAGCTGGCAGGAAGGTCGCAAATCAGATCGCGGATTCGTTAGGAAAACGAATAAACACCCAGATTTTTCCGACACCTGATGGGCTCGATCCAGATCAGCTAAGTGACCATCATCTAGACGAGATCCGATCTAAGTTTGTCGGTTGACATTCGATCGTCATACGCGCTTAATGGAATTCGTTTCGCCTAAGATCTGATCTTGGGCTTTACCACGGGTCACCATAAGGGACCCCCTACAGCGCGGAGGGCGCATATGAGTGCAAACAAGTCGTGGTACGAAACCGGATATGCCGGCGCAGAGAAGGAACAGGAGCGAAGAGATCTTGGTGCCGCTCCGCGTCGCTTCTGGTTGAAGGTTGGTGCCTCCAAGGAGATCGTATTCATCGACGATTCTCCGTTCTGCATCTGGGAGCACAGCTGGCGCGTTGGTGATGACAAGAACTTCCAATACGCGACCTGCATCTCCAAGATCAATCCCGAAGGTTGTCCAGGCGATGCCGCCAAGGGTGTTCAAAAGGCTGAGTATATCGGTCACTACACGATCGTGGACGTGACCGGATACGTCTCGAAGGACGGCAAGGAACACAAGTACGAGCTGGTCGAGCTGTCGCCGAAGACCAAGGTCTTGAACAAGCTCAAGGCCAAGAAGGAAGCAAAAGGAAGCTTGGTCGGACAGCTGTTCCAGGTTCTTCGTACGGACGACAACTCGGCGAGCACCGGCGATGACTTCGAGCACAAGCGTGAAGTCGATATGGTCAAGCTCTACGAAGTCGTTTCGTACAAGGGCAAGAAGCTGAAGGACATGATCGACGCAGCGAACAACCCGTCGGACCCAACCTCGGCACGAGTTCGCCGCTATCTTGCTCATCACTTCCAGATCCCAGAGACGGGAGAGATCCCAGCTTCCGTTCCGCCATTCAACTATGCCAACGTTCATGCCCCGATGGAGCCGGCTGCAATGAGGGCAGCTATGTCTGGCGCCCGTGGGTTCCAGGCAAATGGCTCGTCCGGCGGCAGCTCGGGCGGCACGCAGACGGACGACGTTCCGTTCTAGGCCCTGTTGGGCTGAAACTGGGCCTCAGGCCTTCTGAGCGGATTGGTCGAGTCAAGGCTTTGCGTTGCCGCCAGAGGCCTGAGGCCTTGTTCCTTTTTGGTGAGGCCTCAGGCTATGGAAGTCGTCATCGCTGGATATGCATGGATCTCGACATCGGAGCTTGAGCCTGTTCAGCTTGGCTGGCTCAAGAGTCAACTGGCCGTACCCCGCGTCGGGCAGGATTGCTCTCTCGTCAACTGCTTCCTTGAACAGGAAGGTCGACTCGGGATCGCTCGTGAATTCTTCTACAGTAAGCTCACGCGCAAGCACGAGATCCGATTGGCTCATAGCACCGGAACCGAGTTCGCTGATGTAGAGCCGGCACTAAAGGTTGTAGATGAGAACGAGACTGCTTTGCGAATGCTGATTGCGTCGCTTGCATCTCGTGAGGTCACGGGAGGAATCGTCTACGCCCCGCCGGGCTGGGGGAAGATTAACACCACCATCGAAGCAATCACACGCCTGAAGACAACGACGGTGATTCTGGTCAATAGCACTCAGCGACTTGCGTTGTGGAAAAAGCGATTGAACGAGCGTTGCCCAACAATGAAGGTCGGCCAGCTCGCAAATCGTAAGTGGGAGATTGATGGATGTCATGTGGTCGTGGCGCCGATTGATGGCGTGGCGTCGCAAGTCGTCAAGGAAACGATGCCCGAGTCGATAGAGCGAAGCTTTGGATTAGTCGTGGTCGACCAGTGTCACTCCGTAGACCCAGCCAACTTTTCAAGGGCTATTGGCTTCTTCCACGCGGGGAAGCGCCTGGGCTTATCTTCCAAGCCTGCACGCGATGACAAGGCAGACAAGGTCTTTGAGTATCACCTTGGCCGTCGTCTATATACGAGCCAAGTGCAGCGACTGACGCCGAAAATCAGAAGGGTTTTCACGTCGTTTAGGATCACGCATCCATACTTCAATCCGCAGCTGGCGTCGCGTGAGCTTGTGGTTGAAGTGGTCTCTAAGAACACTAATTACAACCAAGAGGTTACAAATCAGATTGTTCAGGCACTAGCAGCCCGTCGGAAGATTGTCGTGTTTTCGGAGACGTTCGATCATCTGAAGCGTCTCAGGACTGAGGTAGAGACGCAGTTTAAGGATCGGATTATCAAAACGGATCATATCACTGAAGACATGCTTGACTCTGACATTGAGGCAGCTTCAGTGGCAGATGTGATCTTTGCGTCCTACAAGACTTCGGCGAAGACTCTCGACATCCCGGCGATTGACACAGTTGTGCTGGCGTCTCCAATAAAGACTCCAGAAGCTCCTGTCGGCTGGGCACTGACGGCCTATCCAGGCAAGAAGGACCCAGTGATCGTTGATATCCGAGCAGACCAGATCCCGCTCTGTAAGGAATATGCCGAGTGTAGAGATCGCGCATATGCGAGGTTCTATCCTCAGCAAGCAGTGGCTGTTAATGGGTGAAGTGGATACGGAGTCTTTCTTGACAACAGGAGAGCGCCCCGCAAAGGTTGATCGCGGAGTATGTGATGAAAAACGGTAAGGACGATCAGACGACTTGGAGTTACAAGGATTGGTATGCAAAGCATGCCGCCGAGTTGGCCGAGAAGCGTCGTCAGCGGTATGAGAACGATCCTGAATACAAACAGAAAGTTCTCGAACAAAATCGTGCTTATCGCGAGAAGAAGTCGGCTGAGGCCAAGAAGATCCCTAAGCCGAGGGTGCGTATCCCACGCCATCGGAAGCCAGTCGCTATCAATGTGCCGATCAACGGTGTACTAACGCTAAAGCAACTCGTGCACGTGGGCTATTTTGCTCGTGCAATCAGCAGAAGCGTTCCAACTGTACATCAATGGGAAAGATCAGGGGTTCTGCCAAGGACACCGTTTACGCTGGTTGGAAGGAACAAGCAGGAGCGCCTCTATACGTCTGAAATGATCGCAGTGGTCCGATCTGCGATGGAAGCAAGGAGTGGCACCATTTCGATCTCCGACCGTACCTTCCACGAAGAGATCGTAAATGGATGGAAGGGTATAGGCGTTGATATCGACGCAACTTTAGAGATTGGAGAGAACGATGGAAAAGTCGCCAATGGATGAGCTAATCGCTCGTGCTTCGACGGCTATTGTCAATAGGACTGTCTCTCGAAATGGAGACAAAGCTGCCGATCCAGAATCCACAGCCGAAGAGGAAATGCTGGCGGTCCATAGGTTCGTCACTGAGCCGGCGAAGGTCAGTGTTGCTGTTGGGCTGACCATCAACCTGGGTAATTGGGAGTCAGCGAAGATCAACATTCAGCTCACGATGCCTTGTTACAAAGAAGAGGTGGAAGAGACTGCGAAATTTGTGCAGTCCTGGGTTGAGAAAAAGATCGAGCACGAGAAGTCGCTCATCAGGACATTTCAGGACAAGTCCAAGAAAGTCAACCCTCTGTAAGGGGATAGTATGGCGAAGAAGAAGGCGGCAGAAGTAGACCAGGGAACAGAGGCGCTTGACCCGATCAAGGCACGAGAGGCGAAGCTCTCGGAGCTGATCAAAGCAACTACCAAGAAGTTCGGTGAGCGCGCCATCTACCAGGCCAATGATTTCGACGTGAAGGAGCTGGCGCGGATCCCGACCGGCATCTTTCAGGTCGACTATGCGCTCGGCGGTGGCCTACCTGTTGGCCGCGTCAGCCTTCTTTTTGGTCCGAAATCCTCATCCAAGAGCACGAAGTATCTTCGCGCAGGAGGGATCGCCCAGCGGCTGTGTTCGCTGTGCTGGACGTTCCCCAAAGCCGATGTCGAAGGTGGCAAGCCGAAGTGCAAGTGCGGCGATAATCGAAAGGTTGTCATCGGCTGGCTCGATGTCGAAGGAGTGTGGGATCACCAATGGGCGGCAAAATTTCTCAAGGCCGAAGATGTGATCCTCACACAGCCATCGACGGCTGAGCAGACGATCGACACAGCTGATTCAATGCTGCGTACTGGCGAGGTCGATATCATCGTGATTGATTCCATTGCTTTTATGACACCGTTCGTCGAGACGGAGAAGTCGTCGACCGAGCAGACCGTCGGAACACAGGCTCGATTGAATGGCGTCATGTTCCGCAAGTTTGTCAGTGGTGTAAACCTGATTGCCCAACAGGAAGGGCGTCGCCCAACGATCTGGCTGACGAATCAGCTACGCATGAAGGTGGGCGTTATGTTTGGGAACCCGGAGACGGTGCCTGGCGGAATGGCCCAAGGCTTCGCCACGTCTGTTGAGGTGCGCTGCTCATCTGGCAAGTACGTGATGGATGAGATCACAGGGAAGCCGCTTTCTGCTGAGATGCGCTTCAAGATCGAAAAGAACAAGACAGCGCCAGCCAAGATGGAAGGCGAATACAAGCTCGTCCTGTCGAAGACAGAGGTAAAGAACGTTGGTGATGTCCTTGACGAAGAGTGGGCAATTGATATGGGCGAGAAGGCTGGTCTCGTCGATGTCAATGGTTCCATGAGGTCGTGGAAGGGAGAGCCCTATCGAGGTGGATCTGCGCTCGCGAAGCACTTCATGCAGAATCGTGGAGCCTACGAAGAGTTTCGCAATGAGCTGATGCCCGTGCTGTTGGCAGTTTAACATGGGCTTGCCGACATACATGAAGGATGATCCGAACTACCAGAAACGAAAGAAATCAAAGTTTCAGGAAAAGCGGGTCGCGAAGAAACTGGGAGGCAAGGTCCAAAAAGGCTCGGGTGCGCTTGTCTTCCATAAGGGCGATGTGAAGACGACTGAGCTGCTGACTGAGTGCAAGAGAACGGAACAAGAGACTATTCGAGTAGACAAGAAGTGGCTGATCAAGATCAGCCGTGAGGCTATGGGTTCTGGTCGTGTTCCGGCATTGTCTCTAGAATTTAATGCCATGCCGCCGCTGATTGAGAAGGACTGGGTTGCTGTTCCAGCTCCATTTCTCAAAGAGCTGATCGACTGGTACAAGGAACAAGGCGAATGAAGACAAAGATCAGAGTTGCTGGCGGGAGCTATGGAGAAGAGGGCAAGGTAATATGGAGCGGAGATCTGCCGCTCGTTGACAATCCTGGGACGCGCGTTCTCGATGAGACGAGCGAGAACGGGGAAGTGATCGCGTACACGGTGAGCCAGATCGCGGTGCATTTCAATTCCAGCGAGATGTGGCAGACGCTGTTCGTGATTCCCATTGGCCCTACAGGAAGGATCAAGGCTGGCTAATGTTCTCCGGTCTGAAGCGATGGTGGGCAGCAGGGAAGAAGCTTCGTATTCTCAAGCGTCTTCAACAGGAAGCTCTGATCGCGCTTCAGGCCGGAGAAGGATTCGGAGTACCCGTTGAGATGATCGGAACGGCCGACGATATCCAGTATTTCATCGAGCAACTGACAAATCTCGCCGGGGATCACATTCGCGCCAGTGTGTGGTCAGGCATGTGTTTCGTTTATCCAGATGGAGCCGAGTCTGCACCGACTCAGTTCACGATGATGGGGATCAAACGATGAATCCGCTGTTGAAATGGCCTGGCGGTAAGCGCCGAATTGCTGAGAATATTGCACAACGTATTCGTCCCTATATGGACGACAGGGGACGATATGTCGAGTGCTTTGCTGGCGGGGCAGCTGTCTTCTTTCACCTGGAACCTAAGAAGGCAGTCTTGGTTGATATCTGCAAGCCTCTTATGGCGTTTTATGAGGCGCTTCGTCGTGAGCCAGACGCGGTAAGTGACGAGCTAGATCGCTTACAGGAGTTGCCTTTCTGTAAAGAGACCTATGACGCTCTCAAGAAGGAGTGGAACGGTCACGACTACGGAGTGAAGTTTGCGGCTCGACTGCTGTATCTTAATCGCACTTGTTTCAACGGCTTGTTCCGGTTGAACGAGGAGCTGTGGTTCAACGCCGCCTGGGGCAAGATGGAGAAGATGCCGACGTTTCCTCCTCGCGAGGAGCTACGTCGGGCTTCTGATTTGCTCGGGCGCGCTTCGCTGTATTCCAACGGGTACAGCTTAGTACTCCGTGCAACGCACAAGGGCGATGTGGTTTTTGCTGATCCTCCATACTGGGGGACGTATGACAGATACGCTGGTCGTAGCTTTACGGAGAAAGATCAGCGTCAGCTAGCACGTCGTCTTCAGTCCGCCGTGAAGAGAGGCGTGAGCGTGTTCTCATCCAACATCGACTGCGAGAGTATCCGTGGCCTGTATAGCAGCTGGTCTCAGATCGATATCATCAAGGTCAGACATAAGATCGGGAAAACCGCAGAGAGTCGAAAAGATGTTGACGAGGTGATTATCACCGCGATCCCACCAATGCAGGATCGTCGACAGCTCGGGTTGTTCAATGGAGCCGTCAGTGGCTGATCTCGTGAAGTACCGAGAGAGATTCATGGTCAAGCCGCACGCGGCTGTCGAGATCCGTGTGACCTATTTGCCACCCGAGGAGGGTAATCCTGGCCTTGCGCCATGGTACCAGTGCGTGACATGTGCTGATCGGCTGGAGTGGCGAGAGAGCGAGCGATTCTTTGAGTGCCTGAGCTGTGGATACCAGCTGACCGCAGAGGAGGCGACGATCCTCTGCGATGACACGATCCGAAGTGTCCAGACACTTGCTTCGATCACGAGGAAAAAGAGAGGGTTCCTATGGCGCTTGTCACGGTTATTCGTCGGAAGAACGAAACGGATGTCAGCCTTGTAGCTCTGATCCATGGGGCGTTGGCTGAGCACCGGGTCAAACATCCGCTTCGGGAAGATGACTGGATACGCGTCTCGGGAATCGGTTCTATGTGTCCTCGCGAAGAAGTGCTCGTGGCTAAGCACGACATCATGCGCGAGGAAGACATCACTGGCGATCAGGGGATCAACTTCGCTCTCGGCCATGCAGTCCATTGGATGATGCAGAATCGCGCCGTAGGACCAACCGGGCTGCTCGTGGGGGCTTGGCGGTGCACATGGTGCGGCGAGATCTACGGGGGAAGAGAACGTGGCCTAGTGGCGATGCCAACGCGATGCATCCGCTGTGGTGCCGTTGCTGGAGATGCGCCTCGGGTCAATGGCCGTCCTGAGCAAGGATCACATCCGAACGCCTTCTTGTATGTCGAAGAATTTGTTGGCAATGACGAGTGGAAGATCGGCGGTCACCCAGATGGATACCTTGCGGTCGGCGAGGACGTGTGGCTCTTGGAGTTCAAGAGCGCCAATGACAGGAATTTCTATAAGTACAAAGATTCTCCAGACTTCGTACATGTGATCCAAGCTCAGTGTTATCTGTGGCTGACGGGTCTGAAGAAGGCGAAGATCGTCTACTTCAACAAAAACGGCGCGAAGGGGACCTTCATCGTTGAGCACGATATGAATTTCGATCCAGAGGTGATCGAGCGTGTTCACCAGGCGATTAAGCAGATCAGAGGGGGTATTGTCGGCGGGATAGCTCCCGAGCGGATGGTCTGCGCTGATTACAGCTGCCCGCGTGCGATCGGCTGCAAGGCGCGGGATTATTGCTTTGAGATCAAGACGTGACCATGGTTTTGTTTATTGATCCTAGGCATTTAACTCCGCTAGAAGGCAAAGAGCCGGAGATCTGCATGCGCTGTCTTCAAAAGAGAGCGCGGTGGCGAGTGGGTCAGGATGGTCCGTATATCCAGACCGAGTGCTCATTTTGCATCCTCAGGAAGACTGAATGGGGACGGCAGAACAAATTCTCGATCATGAAGCTTGTGGCTGCGGTTGAGCAGGAGCTTGGCCGAAAAATCTCTGATGAGGACGGACTCGTTTTAGAGGAGGAAGCTGATCGTATTCTGGTGGCAATCAGACAGACTTCCGCTGCCAAGATAGTTTTCGAGAAGCTACGTAATCGCTGAAATGATTGTCATTGGTATTGATCTCAGTCTGCTTTCGACCGGGATCTGTATTCTTCAAGGTGATAGTAATGCTTCGCCGGTGGTCAACACCTTCCTCGTTGAACAAGTGCAGGTCAAGGGAGAGAAGGCGGAGCTAGATCGGCTTGTCTCGATCTGCTCAAGGATCATTCGCGTTGTAAAAGATCATCCACCAAATCTAGTTGTAATCGAGGCGCCAGCCATGAACCAAGTATGGCAAATGGCAAGGATAGGAGGCCTCCATTACTGCGTAAGGATGCAGCTATATCTGGCATGTGGCATCGTCCCGTCGGTTGAGCAGGCCACAAAACTGCGAAGTCATGTGGTAGGTTCGATCTCGTTCAAGGTCGATCAGGTGTTGGACGCGAAGGGCAAAGCGAAGAAGAAGAGGGATTACGGGAAGATTGCCGGGAAGAATGGAAAGATGCGACCGGCTACCGTGAAAGATGTGATCGGGATGAGGTTAAAGGATCAAGGCCTTACCTTTCAAAGCCAGGATGAAATGGATGCGTATGTCTGTGCTCGTTTCGGCTGGGATCAGCTAGCAGGTGGATCGTGAGAGGACACAATATCGTCCTCGTAAGCGGGAATGTTGGTGGGCCGATCGTTGCTGGTCAGACGCGAGACAATAACCCTGCGTGTTCGTTCTCTCTTGCTGCTGAGGAGCTGGGGCGAGGTACAACGTGGGTCCGCATCAATGTCTATGGAGCGCTTGCGCAGAAGTGTCAGCAAAATGTCTCCAAGGGTCTCTACGTATCGATCATCGGCGAGTTGATGAACAGGCAGGGGAAACATGGCGAGCTGACCGAGGTTCGGGCAAGAGATATTCTCTTTTTTCCGACCCTATCCTCAGATTCAAAGGAGGCAAATGATGGACCAGCGGACACGTAAATGCACAAAGTGCGGATCAGAGCAGGAGATGCTGACCGAGGACATGAATGCGCCGAAGCGCTGTGCGGGCTGCGGCAGCACCAAGTGCAATCCGCTTTCCGAACCTGAGGACTTCGTCCTTCCAGCCAAGGAGTAATCCGAACATGGGAAACTGGACAATTTTGATCAATGGACAGGGCTGCCATCACAACAGTCGTGAGGATATCGATGCGGATCTCGCGACTAAGAAGTTTATCGAGCTTTTGAAGGCGCAGGGCCATAGCATCGAACAGGCGGACTTCATCGTTCATGGTCGACGCGACAGTCTGCTTCCGATCGAAAAAAAGCCTGAAGAGAAGTAGACAATCGCCTGGTAGCCAGCAACGCTTCTTCCTAATAGGAGATCAATTCGATGAGCACGGACACAACGGGTCTGGCAATTCTCACTGGCGACGATGACGACAAGAACAAGCCGAAGGCTATGAATGGCTCGATCGTCGTTGTTCCCAAGCGAGAAGTCTCCGTCGAGGAGCTAGAGCGAGCGGAGAACGAGCTAAGGGCCAAGGCCAAGAAGCTGTTCAAGGATATCGAGGAGAGCTACTGGGATTTGGGCCAGTGTCTCTACGATGTGTTTGACGGCGTGCCCGGTGGCTATCGTGCTCTCATGAATGGCGAAGGTGCGCGGGCGACAAGGAAGGCGCTGTTCGACAAGTGGGGATTCAAGTCGTTTGCCGAGTATTGCGAACAGGAGATCGGCATCCTGAAGCGTTCGGCAGAGAATATGCGCTATGCCTACTACTGGTTCGAGATCAAGTTGCACTTGCCGAAGGAAGTCAAAGAGCGGATCAAGGCTCTAGGTCGCTCGAAGTGTTACCTCCTTTCTGGGTTCGTCGGCGAAGACGATGTTATGTCGTGGCTAGAGAAGGCCCAGGAGATGACGCATGACGAGCTGAAGAAGGCGATCAGGGTTGCCAAGGCTGCGAAAGCAGATCGCAATGAGATGGAGGGTGATACCGACCTTGCTCTTGCGGGCGGGACGCGCCCTGGCGGAAGTGCCACGGGTGGGAGCGATGGCAATGACGACGAGCCCAATGCACCGCCAAAGCCAGAGGAGATGCACCAGTTCCATACGAGTCTCTACAAAGGCCAGTGGGATACGGTTCAGGCAGCGCTCGACCGCGCCAAAGGGATGTCTCACTCCGACAAGATCGGTCACAATCTGGAGATGATCTGCACTGATTTCTTGTCGAACAATGAGTTTGGTAAGAAGCCAGAAACAGATCTCAAGCAGTACATCCACAAGATGGAGAAGCTGCTGGGTCTCAAGCTGGTGGCGGTAGACCTCAAGGCTGGCAAGCCGGTATACGGCGGAGATCTGCTCTGGAAGTTAGTCCAGGAGCGAGTGATGGCAGAGAAAAATGGTGCCGGTGAGATTGCTGAGGAACCGAGCAATGTCACTCCGATCCGCGGCAAGAAGCGAAAGAAGAAGGAAAATGTCCTGGAAGCTAAAGCGGACGAGATCCTAGAAGCTCACGGCGATGTAGAGCTGGTCGAAGATCCCGGGTTTGTCGAGGCTCCAGAGGACAACGACGAGGAGTAGACGATGGGCTTCGGCAAGGAGCGGAATCGGATCAAGGATAAGATTCCGAGCTGGCAGTGCAACGGATATTTTGGCTATGGGCATGGACGTGCCATCCGTGAATTCACCGAAAAGCCACTCCATAATAGGTCTGTCTGTCTCGATATCTGCCAGAAGTCGCAAGAATGCAGGAAGACTCACCATGGCCGGATGGATTCTCGGTTCCCAGCTGTCGCCCATGTAGTTCATCAGGCTGCTCAGGTAGCTGACAAGCTGGGTCGGCCGGTTGTTCGATCAGTCGGGGTCGCGATGCAGATTGCTGAGAGTCGGCAGATTCCTGGCACCGCTGAGATCAGGCGCACGCTAAAGAAGCTTCGGATTGCAGATATGGTCGATCACTACGTCTGCGGGCAGTTCGAGAACATCCAAAACGGCCTTGACGGCGTGGCGCCGGCTGCTCCGTGCTCACTTCATGGCGAATCGCAGGCGCCTGAGCAAGAGGAGAAACGAACGTCATGAAGGATCAGGAAACAGATTCGCTCACCCAGGAGAAGATTGCTCAGCGACTGGAGAAGTTAAAGCCGCAATACAAGGTCGACGTACAGACGCCTGATGATGTCGCCAAGATCCTCGAAAACATCCAACGTCAAAAAGACTCTGAGACCCGTAAGGTCATCGCTCAACGAGTCCCGACGCCGTGGGATAAGGTCGATCGAGCTATCCAATTCTGGAAGAAGGTCTACTTCTCAGAACAGAAGGATGGACGCTGCCTGAACGGAATCGAAGCCTATGAGCTAGGCGATCCGAAAATCACGGCAAAGCCAAATAAGGCGCCATTCATTGCTCAGTGCAATCTGATGGCACTTGAGGCGCTGAAGATAATGGGCGACCACTGGCCGACTACGGAAGATGCAGCGCTCCTGGCATTCGCCACGGACCAGGAGAGGGAGGTTGCCGATTTCTGGCATGTCCAATTTGCGCCTCTAGCTTTTCAGGCTGAATGGGCATGGAAGGCTTGTCTTGCGGTCATGGCTGGCGAGCCATTATCAACAAAAGATCTTCTCGACTCGTATCAAGATCAGCTTCCTTAATCACCACAACCCTTCCTCTTTTACAGATAAAACGATCAGAAGTTCGTCCGTGGTAGTTTAACGGCGATACGCTAGTATTTGCGCTCACCGATATGCTGGTATAGGATCGGCGACAAGATGAGATTCAAACTCCGGGCTTCTGGTAGGCGCAGCACCTGGACGGAGGATGAGCTGACCAAGCTTAGAGAGCTATGGGGCACGATGCGTGATGCCGACGTGGCCAAGGCGTTGAACAAGACCGTGTCCGTGGTTCGGTTCAAAGCAAGTGTTCTCAAGCTGAGAGAGGAAAAGGGTCGTCGCGCCGGTTGTAGGCCAGGGCGTGTAACCTATCCGTGGAGCCGAGAGGAAGATCTAGTACTTGTCAAGAATGTTGGGCATCTGTCGATTTTTGAATTGATGGATCTTCTTCCTCGGCGGAACCGCGTAGCAATCGAACGTCGTTGTTATGAACTTGGGTTCTCACCGACGCAGGGGACATTTACACGTGGTCGTATCGAGCGAGAAACTGGTTATGACTGGCGTCAGATTCGTCGGGCGCGCGATGCGATAGGTCAGACCTGGAAACGCTATGGCCTACGGAAGTACATGATTACCGATGACCAGGTTCATGAAATCATCGAGTATCTAAAGAACGAGAAGAGGAAGTGGTCTCGCCAATACGACATCGACAGGTGCATTCAGTGCAGTGCTAGTGGCACTGGCGAGCGCGAGCGGCATTCTGGAGATGGGCTGTGCAAGCGCTGTTGGGATCGTCGTCGTCATACCAGGTCTTGGATCGTTGCTGCATTTTCCAAAAATCGACCAGTGCTTTTGACCGAGGATATCTGGAGAACGATATCTTCGGATACTTCTGAAGTCGTAGAAATCCACATCGAAGAACCGATCTTGTTTGTTAGCGTGGGAGAAATCGCCAAGTAATACCGACGATTTCTCTTTACTGGACAACAGCGATCAGATTTTGGGATAGGATGGCCGTCATGGCGATGAAGCTGCGGGCGGAGACCCTTCGATCAGAGATGTCACAGATCCTTGACATCATTTCCAAATGGAAAGAGAGACTTGAAGAGGGAATCCCCGGCGAAGATCTTCCGGCCAATGACTTGGATGCGGAGGTCTTCGAGATGCAGCTGCGCGGCGAGCTGATGCTAGCGGCGAATCGTCTTACATCGATCGTCGAGGTGTTGGATGAATAAGCAGGATGACCAAAAGCGCGCCGCGGGAGACGAGAACGGGGAAGCAGAGATCAAGGCAGAGGATCTTCTGGATACTTACAGGATCATTCTCTCTCCAGATGAGCTGATCCCTACGGAATATAACCCAAATGAAATGAAGCCAGATAAGTATGCGAAGCTCAAAGATAACATCGCAGAATGCGGTTTCATCGATCCAGTTATCGCTGTCCCTCACGAGGATGGGGAACATCACATCATCATCGGCGGACATCATCGTTGGCAGGCTGCTAAGGAGCTGGGTCTAAAAAAGATTCCAGTCGATGTCCCCAAGAACGCGAAGTGGAAGGATCTCGACTATCAAAAACTCCAGAACCTGCGTCTCAATATCATCCATGGCGAGATGAACCCGGAAAAAATGGCCAAACTCTACACAGAGATGGCGGACAAGTACGGGAAGGATAAAGTCGCTGGAATGATGGGATATACCAGCGATGCGCCGCTGAAGAAGATCATCAAGCAAATCTCGAAAGAGATGAAGGCGACGCTTCCCCCTGAGATGGCTCAGCAGTTTGAGGCACAAGCCAAGGAAGCCCGTACCATCAATGACCTGGAGCGTATCATTCAGCACCTCTTCCAGGAGCATGGGGATTCAATCAGGTTCAACTTCATGGTCTTTGCATGGGGCGGCAAGGAACACACCTATATCGCCATGTCCAAGAAAGTTCATGATGCAATGAAGAAGATCATGACTAAGTGCCGAACGGCGAATGTCGATATCAATGAATTGATTGGAGAAGCGATTCAGAAGGCAGCTGATTCGTTCGATGAGAAGAAGGCGAACGGAAAGACAGGCGCAGCGAGGGCGTAAATGGCTAACATGGATGCGCCGGCTGATTCTTCGGGGGAAGCTCAGGATCCTGCAATGGCAGACACGCCGCAAGAGCCTGGTCCTGAGGATTTGCCTCCAGAGGATCAAGACCAATCGGAACAGCCTCAAGAGCCGCAAAGCGTGCCCGATGAGGAACAAGAGCCGGATGAATATTCGGGACCAACAGAAGATCAGGCAGTAGGCGATAGTCGACACCTGATGGTCTACGCTCTCCGGCCAGATTACGAGCCCGGTGAAGCACCCCTTGGTGACGCATGGCAGGATGACGCTGGCCAGATCCAGGGCTCTGGGATGGTTGCTGTGATGCTATTTGAGCCCCAAGCAAAGCAGCGATATTTGAATGCGTCACTGGCCAGGGATCTTTCTCCATTGGCAATCTTGGAGAAGCGATTGGCTCGTGCAAGCTGGTTCAGGACGGAACTTCTGGAAGGCGAAAATGAGCCAGAGTGAGAAGGTGGTGTCTGAGGATCTGGCCGCAGGGCTTCACCGTGTCATTCGCAAGCTGAAGCGCAAGGGACCTGACGGCAAGACGTATGAGTATGAGCAGTCATTCCACGTGAAGAAGGCTGCTCCCGGCGATCGTTATGCTCAACGGAAGGAACATGAGCTTCCGGCGGCGAGTGGGCCAGCAACTCAACAGTCACAGGTTCCTGACGAGGAACCACAGCCGGCAGATCAGATTGCCTCTGACCAAGCAGCTGCGCAGTCTCCTCAGGAGCAGATTCAAGCGCCTCTACCATCTCGCGTGAGCGTGAAGGTTTTGGACCTAGCCTGGGAGCTTGGTGACGGCAAAGACGCAGAAGACCCAGTCCCGCCGGAGGTCCGTCGTCGCTACGATGTAAATAACAAGACGGCGCGGGCAACGAATCCGCTGTCGATGTACGTCCCTGCAAACACTGTAACTGCTGGCGAGCAGATGCTGTGGGGCGTTACAGAGCCAGAATTAGTTGGACGGCTACGTACGGGAAGGATGACTCAGTTCCGGGTGGCTGGCAGCTCAACGGGTTGTATGCTCGTCAAGATCGAAGGTGGTGATGGGTACATCCATAAAGGATATCTGAAGATCGAAGGTCTCAACGACCCGTACCTTTATGATGTCTGGGGTGACCTGTATGACGCTGAGCAAAAAGAAGGTGGTTTTGCTCGTCGGGCCGCAGCAGCGTATGAGATCGCCAAGGCATCTGGATTTGACGATATCGTGCCACCGACAGTGCTCCGTCATGATGAGTTCGGTGGTCTCGATGCCATTATGTCTGACGAGCTGATCGAGAGGAAGCAACGCTTCGAGGAGTCAATTTCTCGTGTGGTTGGCGATCAGCCTGACAAGATTCGCCGCCATCTCCAGGGCTATGCCGCTGTGCAGTTCTATGTAGATGGAATTCATGGCATAGATGGAGAAAAGTGGTTCCATGAATTATTCGAGGAGCCAGAAGGGGTAGAAAACGACGCTCTGAATCGTCTTTTTGAAGTGATGCCGACAGAACGACGCATGGCGATTTTGCGGGCTGCTGTATTCGATTTCATCCTTTGGACTGGAGATCGAACATTCGGCAGCATTGGGTGGGGAGGTGGGATCAATAATCGACATGCCATTGTCTTGAGAGACAACGAGCTGTCGCTGCCCAATCCGCATGGTCTTGTGCTTCTGCGATCGAAGTATGGTCAGACCTATCTTGATCCACCAGTGGAGGCCAATGCGTTTCCGCTCTTATGGAGCGATCCGGTGATGATGGTTGCTACTCGTGGTGGTGACCAAGAGCTTCGTGACTATGAGGAGATCGCTGTAACAGCTGTCCGTCACCTCCGTAATGACCGATCGCCAGAGCTTGTGCGGTCGCTTATGGAACATCAGATTCCATTGCTGAGCATTGCTGGCATGCTTGCTCGTGTCGGGATGCTGTGGACTCATCACCAGCAGCTCGCGAGGAATCCATTCTTGGTGCTCGACTACTTTACCGCCCTGGCAGAAAGCATAGATCCAACGCCGATTGAAGCTGAGTTCATGGAAGTTGAGGACTATGTGAACGAGGTGATGTCGAACGTGGTAGGCCGAACGTTCGACTTCTCAGCTGAAATGCGTGCGGAAGACAAGGAAGAAGATGCCAGCGATCAGTGATACGAGACGCCTTCGTATATTCAGGGCGAAGCTCGTCAGAGGCGAGATGATACTGGATCAAGGTTGCGATGCTTGGCAGACGCTCGATGGCAAGATTGCTGTATCCAGCGTCTGGGAAGGGTTGCTGGTACCTTCGCAAGAAGATCTAGAGATTAAGGCCAGGGAGATGCTTGTCTCCCCACTAGAGCTACTACGCCAAAAACTGGCTTGCTGCCCTGGTGTGTCCGTCGAGGTTATGGGGTATGCGCGCGCCTAAGTTGCCGCTAATGCCTGTATCGGCATTGTTCGAGGAAACACCAGATCTCTCCTATTTGCGGGACATGCCAAGGAAAGAGCCAAAGGCGCCAGCACCGCCAATGGCGGATTTTAGAACAAATGCCGCGGCTCCAAAGGCTAGGAAGAAGGCAATTGCGACGGGAGTTCCGGGAGGAGCGCCTGCTGTTGAGCCTATGGCATCACCTATTCAGCCTGTCCGACAGCCATTTATGGCTCATGACACGGGGCAGCCGACGCTTGCACAGCAGACGCGCCCAGATTTGCCGCATGGCCATATCCGCCAGCAGCAGCACATGGAGCGATATAACGATCAGCAAGCCAGTGCTGAAAATGTCCGACATCTCGGTGACTCACGGAATGCTGTTTTTCATTCCCGAATGAGCAACGGTCACCAGGCCATCTTGAAGCCGTTGGCCACGATTGATCCAACTCATCAGCCCGAGAGAATCGGGGCTAAGAACGCCCATCTCTATGACTTCCTATCTGCGGTCGGTGCTCATCACATGGGTACGCCGAATTTCGTCGGTACGTTTCATGGTCACGGACAGTTGACGAAGCGCCACCCATATCCCGACGAGAGTGATACGCCTGAAAAGCAGTTGAAGATGGCAAGGTCGCATGCAGGCCAGCCGGCGCATGTTGTCGAATTTTCTCCAGGCGAAAATCTCTCTCATTCGAGCCAGGGGGATATTGATGCGGTTGATGATCAGCATCGAATGATCGGCGCCGTCGCTCATGTTCTTCACAGTCAGACAGATGGTCACGGTGGGAATATTCGTTTGTCCCGCGGACAGAATGGGAAGGTGCACCCAGTTCTCTTCGACAACGATATCGGCGGCGAATCGCATGCGCAGCGTGCGTGGAGAGAGATGCATGGCAAGGAGAGCGTCCGTTCTCACTTCTTGCCAGGGGGAAAGCTGGCGTATGACAAGAACGGGATGCAGTGGGGGACGAATTTCCCTCCCGAGGTCCAAGCTCAACTACACTCCTACGTGCGTGGAGAGCATTTTGGGCAACATGGCATCCATCCCGATGACGCCTCGTTGATCCAACGAAATGCGCATGAGCTTTTAACTCATGGATTGGAAGGCACGCTTGCCAATCGCGCAATAAATCAACCAGATAGATTCCGGCAGAACGATGCAACACAGACAGATCATGGGAACCAAAGCCGGTAATCCGTGTGATTATCGTTCGTATAATAGGCCAGGAGACTGGTAACAGATGACGGTGATGTTTGGATATTCAGGGGATTTTTCAAAGGTTTCGGCTGTCTATTACATCGACGACGAAGGGATGGTCGCTGTTAGGCGGTTGATGTCGGACGGGAAGATCGCGCAGGAGGAGCTGCCATATGATTCTCTCCAGGCGGCTCATGACGATCTTCGGTCGTCGATGAACCCTTTGTACGTTGCTCAGGTGAATGACGTGCGCACCGCTTTCAAGTACCTTGGGAAGTCGTCGGAACTGATCGAACTTCTCCCGGAGGCTGAACTTGTCGCAGAGCAAGAGACCGCTGTCTGAGCTGAGCAACGTCTTCGGCACTCTCAGCCACTCCCCGCCAGCTCCAATCCCAACCGAGATCGAAGCTCAAAGCCAGGAACCTCCTGCGGAGGGCATAGTTGAGCTACCGGAGCACCCAACGATTTCGCCGCACACGGGTATGGTTCTTTTCCCAGCTGTTCGGTTCGATGGCGACGCAGGAGCACCTCCGTGGAATCAGCCGGAGGCTGATCTCTGGGAGATGCTTCTAGAGGCTCCTATCGAGCTTGTCGAAGAGAGGGTGCTAGATGGCTCTGGTGGTGTCTTCTGGGCACGCGTGCGGCTCGGGGAAGCTCTCAGAAGCTGTTGGCTCAAGTTCGAGGACCCATCAGACGGCCTTCAGAAGCGGTGGGGTGAGGAGTACCAGCTCGATGAAGACTATGCCTTGCTACGTCGCGAGCAGGCTGCATACGAGGTTGTAAAGGCCCTCGGGTCCGAAGATCTAGTACCACCACTGGTGGTGAGGGATATCGATCCCGTCCCGCTTATTTCGGATGCGGTTCGTGAACGCATGGCTCGCCAGCTGCGCACTTCTCCTATCGAAATTGATGAGCGTTTAGGGATGGCAGCAATACTCCAGCTCTGTCCCACGGATGCGGATGATTTTGTTGAATACTGGGGAACTCTTGGAGTCTCAGACCAAGAGAGGTGGGCGCGGTCAAGCGATCGGCTGCGCCACAGCATCTATCGCGCCTATGCAATCGATTTCGTACTCGGCGTACAAGAGCGCCCGCTCAGTAGTTACATGTACAACATGAATACCGATCGTTTAGTGATTCCGAATCTTCAGCTATCGTTTCCGCATCCTGGAATGACAGCTGAGGCCTATGCGAACCAACGGGCTAAGGGCTGGGGCAGGAAGAATTACTCAGGACTGGACAGGGCTGCGTCAGCTCAGCCAGCAAGCTCGTGGGATCTTCCTTTTTTGCTAGAGAGTCTTTCGCCGATAAACGTCCAGGAGGCACTCGTAACGTTTGATCAAGTATGCGAAGCTCTTAGCGACGACATTGCCCTCCATGCTGGACGTGTCCTGGCGGCTCTGGATATCCCTCTTCAGGGCATCGCAGGTTTCTATGCAAGGATGGCATACCTCCAGATGGAATCTCGTTCTGTTTTGGAGAGACCGATCGAGTTTGTATCCAATGTCCTTGTACCTCTGCGTCGAGGGTATGGTGCAGATGGCCCTACGAACGTCAATATCATCGAATATGTCAATGCGATGATTGGCCAAATCAGCGATGAAGGATTTGATTTTCTTTCGATCATCCAAGAACAGCCCGCGGATGATATGCCTCCCCAGCAGTAGCTTCCGCGCAGACACTTGCGTCGAAGATCTCCCCTACCTAGCGCCAGGTTGCGATAAGTCTCGTTATTGATATAGGATTGTCTATATAACCCGATCGATTTATATCGGGTAAGGACATTCCTGATGAATGATGAGCCGAGAAAGCCAAGGATCACTCCGATCAGCCGTGGCGGCGGCGGTGGGATGGGACGGCTTGGTGATCTTGAGTGTTTTAGCGAGATTGATCGTAGGCTTCGTCTTGGATGGACGACGCCAGCCTTGACGAAGGCGATTCAGCAAGAGTTTGGCGAGTGGACCGACCTATCGGCCACGTACATCAAGAAGCTCATTGATACTTACCGCGGTACGATTCCAGCAGCTGAGCTGTCGATGGTCTCGGCAAATTCTTTGGTGGCTCGTAACGCTACGAGAAAGCTAGCTGACGGGATCAGCGAGCTGGATGAGCTAGAGAAGCTCTACAAACTTCAGGAAGAACGTATCCAGATCGACTTTCAGAACGAAAAAAAGCTGGGCAAGCTGTTTGCGACGACGGGCAGAGAAGTCTTCGTTGCAATGAAGATCCTGCGGCAATCAGCTGAGCTGAAGATGGACCTTGGGCTTGTAAAACGACAGCTTGGAACGATGGAAGTCACCGGCCAGGTCGCCGCAGAAGTTACTGAGCGTTACGGCAAGGATTCCATTGGGAAGGTCATTTCCGATCCAGACTCGCGGCGTAAGGTCTTAGGTCTTGCAGAGCGTCTGTTTCAGCTCGGAGCAAAGGCCAGCTTGGATGTCGTCGATGTGCTGGGGAGAGTTAGCGACGTTCAGCAACCTGACGTGATCGATGCGAAGCCAATAGACGATGCGGAGGGGAACGAGAACGAAGGTGGATCTGCACCGGTGTTGCCGCCTGGTGCGCCGTGATCAAGGACAAAGGGGGCCGGGTACATTCTGAGAGGACAAACGAGGAGTATCTTTCGATGCTTCTCAAGGAGTTTCAGAAGCTATCTCCGTCCGAGCAGGAGGCGCTTGTTCTCACGATTCGAGAGATGGGCGATCCTGCGATGCGAAGTCCGATTGAGGCTCAGACCGGGGGTGGTCCAGTTCGCATCTACGATGCGCTCAGCGACGGAGAATACCTCCGCCCAATGGTGGATATCGAGACTTTCATCAAGGACCCCTATTACCTCGGCACCACATGCGACAACCTGTATCCTCAGTTAGTCGAGGATCTTAAAGAGCTTTTTGATGGTGGCTACAGGGAGGCTATTCTCACTGGATCGATCGGTTGGGGAAAAACCTTCTTTGCATCGATCGCATTGATCCGAGTGTTGTACGAGATCTCTTGTCTTCGCGATCCACACCGTAGCTTTGGTATTGCTAAAGACACCAACATTGCTCTGATCGCAATCTCCGTCAGTGAACAGCTGGCGATGAAGGTTGTGTTCGAGAATATTGTCACGAAAATCAAGCAGTCCCCATATTTTATGGAGAATTTCCCGTTCGAGGTAACGAAACGCGAAATTCGATTCCCGCACAACGTCTGGGTCGCTCCGCGAGCATCCACTGATACGGCTGCCCTGGGTTTGAACGTCTTTGGCGGCATCATGGACGAAGGTAACTTTTTCGAGAATCTCAAGCGTGGAGCGTCAGCAAACGAAAGATGGGGCAACAGAGATAAAGCACAAGCGCTATACGATCAGCTAGTCCGACGTATGAAGTCCCGCTTCATGAGAGGCGGCCGTATGCCGGGCCTCATGATCGTAGTGTCATCGAAGCGCACGAAAGAAGACTTTACTGCGAAGAGGATTCGGGACTCAAAGGATGACCCCGAGGTCTTTGTCCGCGATTACGCTATGTGGGACGTAAAGCGGGAAGCTTACGGGCAGAAGACATTCCACGTATTGGTCGGTAACGAGACGGTTCCATCACGCATTTTGAAGGACGAGGAAGTCGAGCCAGTCCGTGAAAAGCTGAAGGAGAGCGGTCAGTTTGACAGTGTCATCATCATCTCGGTACCAGAAGACTTTCGCAAAGACTTCGAGGCAGATCTAGAAGGGTCCATTCGAGACGTTGCTGGTGTTGAAACCGTATCGATCAGCCCGTTCATTCAGCAGCGTGATCTTCTCGAAAAGTGTCTTTCGCTTAGCGATTCGCCACATCAACATCCATTTTCAGTAGAGGAATGGGATCAGAAAGGTAGTGGCAAGTTCCTGTGGGACCGGGTTGCAAGCCAGGTAAGGGTACGCGATGGGGCCGAATTATTCGATGGGTGGGCTCCGAAATTCCATCCTGGCACTACGCGGCATGTCCATATCGACCCATCTCTTACAAGTGACGCAACTGGTTTTTGCTGTGGCTGCGTGGTGGGATTCAAAAATGTTCAGCGACGGAACATGGAGACTGGCGAGACATATACGGAGCCTGCTCCGATCATTTGGATCGACCTGATGTTGAGAATCATTCCGCCCATTGGCGGGGAAATCGATCAGGCGCAAGTTAGAGGACTGGTCCATCAGATGAGGCAACACGGATTCGCGGTCGGATATCTCTCTATGGATCAATATAACTCGGCTGCGTCTCTCCAGATTTTTACAACACAAGGGATCGAAGCAGAACGGGTGTCTGTCGATAAGCCGATGGATGCCTATGACACACTCAAGGCTGCTATCTACGAAAATAGATTGATGATGTACAGATATGAGCCTGTTCTCAAAGAACTTCGCGCTCTGCAACATGACAGGATACGGAACAAGGTCGATCACCCGAGACTCGGATCTAAGGACGTGTCCGATGCGCTCGCTGGCGTCGTGTATTCTCTGACGACGAAATATCGTGGTGCACCTATGGGTATCGTTAGAGGCATCTCTCAGTATGGAGATCCGATGGTTGATCAACAGCGCGAAATTGTAGAGCCATCGAACTTTTTTATGCCGTTTCTCACGGGGTAAACAATGGCGATTTCATTCGACAACCTCGGAAGCGTTCTTAATCGCGCTGCAAGATCAGCGCGGCAGGCCCAAGTGTTCGAGCCAGATTTCCAAGAAGAGAAGAAGGAAGAGACTAAGTCAAAGAAAAAGAAGAGAAAACACTATACGGCGGCATTTGCTCCTCTGTTCTATCGCGGAAGCCTTGGAACCCCGAAGACTCCTGGATCGTATTCGGGCAACGACGGAGATCATGACGCTGACGATGCGCCAGCGGCTGGTGGCGCATCTCCATCTGGCAGCGGAGCTGGAGCCGGCGGAGCTGGGGCTGGGCCTGGTGGCGGAGCTATGGGTTCCTCCTGGGTGCCGCCGTCTAAGGTCAGGGTCATTCATGAGATGAGGCGTTCGTTGGGATTATTGGAGTTTTCCGGGGGCAGCGGCGCAGGTGCAGTAGCATGGACAGGATTTGCCGTCCCGAATCCGCTCAGCGTCAATATTCGCCAGGGTGGTCCAACGATTGGTGGTCCTGGGTTCTCGAATAATAGCGATGGACAGCCTCAGGGCGGAATTTACGATCCGGCGAAATCTCCTGGCCTCGGCTTTCGGAGTGAAGGGGCGTGGCGGGTTTGGAAGGCTGCGCTAGAGATCATGTCGAAAGACAAAACGATTCCGACCGGAGCAATCCTCCAGGCAGCTTTCCAGCGTGCGGCAGTAAAGATGCCGCAAATGGATCCGGCAGAAGTCCGTCTATTGGAGATGGGCATCCAGTGGTACATGAGCGACCCCGTTCCATTTGCAGCAAAACGAGATGGTGGTTCTGGAGCTATTGGGACACCAGCTCCGGTCGGAGGCGGATCGTGAAGGTGAAAGGCGAGCCGCTTCGAGAGGCTAGCCAAATTCTTGGTGAAGCACCCGAGACAGAATTCATGTTTCTTGTGCTTCCAGCTTCGACTTATAGATTGATATCTGATCAGGCGGCAAAAGAGGGATGCACGGCAGCCCAGGTTTTCCAAACGGCACTTTTGCAGTATCTTCGCAATGCCGATCAAGCGAAGAAAGAGCCGGTTTCTGAACAAAGACCTCGGATTCAGCCAGCGCTTGTGGTGAGACGACGAAAGTCATAAGAGGAGCTGTTCATGCTCAAGATGATTCTGGAGAACTTGATTCCGATCGTATTCACCATCGCAACGCCAGTAGTTCTGGTGCTTGCCCGTGATCTATTCACGGCGCTGGCCAAGAAGTTCCATCTCGACGCTGCGATGGCCTACGAAGACAAGGTGCAGGATCTCGTGACGAAGGGAATCCTCGCTGCCGAGAAAGCATCGCAGAATGCAGTCAAGGCTGGAAAACCGAAAACTCCAAGTGAGCAGAAGCTGAAGTCCGTCATTGACTTCGTCAACACTGAACTGGCGCAGCACAACCTAGAGCAGAAGGCTGGCGATTCGTTGTCGAAGCTGGTCGATGCAACTCTGTCGAAGCTTGTGACTCCACCGACAGCTGTTCCTTCTGCGCTCAACGGCTAAGGAGCACTGACCGATGCCATTCCCCACTGGTTGGCCGCCGCCAATCCCAACCAATATGTACTCGCTTCGGTTCGCGGCGACCGGGACGACGACAGCAAACTTTACTGATAATGCGTTCCTGTTCGTTCATCCGAATGGAAGCGGTGGTCAGGCGTGGTCTCAGGGTCTTCGTATCGTTGCAACAACGGCCGATATTGAGTTCTCGTTTGATGGACAAAACGTCCATGGCCGTGTGCCAGCAGGAAACGAATACTTCTATTTCGATCGTCACGAGGGTGGGATTTCAGTTCGGGGCTCTGGTGGAAACGGCGCCTTTGAGATCGAAGCCTGGTAGTTAGATCCTCTCAATGGTATTGTCCGATTGATGGACAAACCAGTATCGAACGACGAGTTTAAGCACAAGACAGTGGAGAACGTGCGCACGGAGGCATATTGCTCCGTAGATCCGCAGACGACTGTCGAAAAAAGTCCTAGAGATTCCAGTGGCTCTATCTTACGAGCAGCATTGGATCCAAATACGATCAAGCTAGCGATGAAGCCAGTTACGGAACGCGATCAGCGCGCATTGCTTGACTCGCCAAAGCCAGCCGATTTCGGTAATCACGAGCCGATTCCCGTCGAGGCGGTTAGTATCGTTTCCGTCGCTGAAGGAGACGACAAAAAATGAATCAGTACTCGACTCCGCGCAAACGCTTGCTCCGACCAGTCCGCCGCTGCAAGAACGGTTGCATACGATAGCCGATCCGTTAATTCGGGTCGGCTTATCTATTGAATCAAATGCAGCTTCTGATCTTTCTTCTAGCGTCATACGGGGTTACGAATATTGTAACCTCAGGTAAGATCTTCGAGTGGCTTAGGAAGTTACTCGATCGGAGATCGAAGGTTCTCGGCTACTGGATCAAGTGTCCCATGTGTATGGGCCTCTGGGTCGGAACCGTTTGGTGCCTGTTGGGGCTTGGTCCTGGCAGCCACCTGTCTCGATGGATGGACGTTGCGGTCGCAGGGACCGTGGCGAGTGGCTGGTGCTGGATCGCGAGAGTTGTTTTAGCACGGCTCGGCGAGGATGCACTGTGAGGACACCATAGATGGGCTTCTGGGGAACTGTATCAGGTCGGGTTCGCAGTCTTCTCCAATGGGACAAAGAGAAGGTTGTTCTCCAGCTCGCTAAGGGTGGTACGGCTTCTACATATCCACAGACAGGTTTCGATCTTCTTCAGGCCTATGGCTATGACGTACTTTCTGATTACCTCAAGCTCGAACATGACCTCATGGCGAGGTTCGTCGACTACGAGGAGATGGATGACTATCCAGAACTAGCATCTGCGATCGACATCTACGCCGACGACGCCACACAGAATGAATCGCTTCAGAACCGCACTGTCTGGTGTGATTCACAAGACAAGACCATCGAGACCATCATTACCGACTTAATGGAGCGTCGGCTCCGCATCGACGAAGAAATCTGGTCGATGGCGCGCACGTTGGTGAAGTACGGGAACGACTATGAGGAATTGCTCGTTGCGAATGATGGTGTCGTAGGACTCAACTTTCTGCCTCCTCCAACGATGCGACGTATTGAGGGTCGCAGAGGAGAGCTGTTTGGCTTTATCCAGGACTTCAAAGGTCGGTTTGGATACTCGCCAGATGAGTTCAAGCAGATTTTGGCGCAGCGTACTGCGTACGGAGAAACTGGCCAAGGCTGGGAGAAAATGGCTGCGCTTGAGGACTGGGAAGTTGTCCACATGCGTATGCGATCCAAGCATCGGCGGTCTATCTACGGGCACTCGGTTTTAGAGCCTGCACGATGGATTTGGAAGCGCCTGATGCTGCTCGAAGACGCGGCCATGGTCTATCGCCTTCAGCGCGCTCCTGAGCGGTATGCCTTCTATGTTGATGTTGGCGATCTCCCTCCGAAGGAAGCCTTCGCGTATCTCAACAAGGTTCGCCAGCAATACAAGAAGACGAAGTTCTACAATCCGTCCACGGGGAAGCTGGACCTGAAATTCAATCCCCTTTCGCAAGATGAAGACTTCTTCTTGCCAATCCGAAAGGGAGTTCAGGGAACACGAATCGACGTGCTCGGATCACCGTCCTGGCAGCACATGGACGACATCGAGTATTTTCGTCTCAAGCTTTTCGCGGCGATCAAGGTACCGAAGACATATCTCGGATTTGCAGAGTCCACCGGCAAAGGAGTTCTTTCGCAGGAGGACGTTCGGTTTGCTCGCACAGTCCTGCGTTTACAGCGAGAACTACGGAATGGACTTTCTAAGGTCGCGCGAGTTCACCTTGCAGCACTGAATATCAACCCCGCGGCGGTCGACTACAACATCTATATGACCGTGCCTAGCTCGATCTTTGAGCTGGCTCAGCTGGAGGTTCGGAACGCCAAGGCAGACTTCGCAGGGCGTATGTCTCAGTTTGTTTCTCTGCATTGGATTCTCCAGAAGATATTCGGACTTAGCGATCACGAGATTGAATACATCATCAAGCAACGGCATGAAGAAATGCTCGCTGATGCCGAGATCCAAGCGAAGGCTGGAGGCATGCAGTTGCAGGTTCAGGGTGCTGTCCAGGCGCAGCAACAAGCACAGATGGCCGGCATGGGTCCGCTGCAAAACGCGATGACTGCAAAGCCGGGAACGGTTCAGGCCGAAGAAGCACGCGCCTACATGCGCGAAGCAGGCTCTTTGTCCCGTATGTGGCCACTAAAGAGACAATTGGCCGGTTATCAGCCAATCACTGAGAAAGATTTGATGGCCGGGAATCGAGATCACGAGAAACGGATGGAGGACAACATGGAAAAAGTGTTGAAGTCCAATCGTGGAATGGCTAATAGACTCGGCGAGTTGGGCGAATTAGTACACGAGCTTCGCCACTCGATGCCGCGTAACGGTTACTCGAATAATCGATGATATCGTTAGTTTGACAGTGTTTTGATCGTTCCAATAGTATCGCCATCACATCGATGGGCGATAAAACGAGAGCGGCAACTTCAGGGTCACAGAAGATGGTGCCGGTGGATGTGCTCCGCGAGTTGTCGCGTGGCTCATTCGAGCATCTCTCTTTCCGACTCGACGATACGATTGCAGAGAACCGACACATGTTCGTCGGCAAGCGCGAAGTTGATGTTGCGCGCCTGGCAACGTTTCAGAGTCACGTATTGGTTGGCACTGAGGACGGCCAATACTTCAAAGCGAAGTACGAAGATGTGAACGGTCGGATCAAGATGGGTCTCCCAGAGAGACTCGATGTTCCGGTTGTTGAGAGCAGCAACGCGGGAGACTACATCCGTGAGTATGCCCTTGGTGCAGTTGACGCGATTCTCGCTGGGAACAAGACAGAGTCGCGTGAGCGCTTGCTGGCGCTGGTTAAGCTAGAGGAGGCAGTTGAGACGGGAGAAGAGAGTCTCACCGACATCATCCGCAATCACCTGAATCAGACAAGCCGGCAATGGCGTTCCATCTATTCCGAGCAGAAGGAAGCAATCTCGGCAGAGATCAAAGATCTTGCTGAGGCTTTTGTCGCTCGGAAGGTTGATGCGAAGTACGTCCCCCTCTACGACGGAACGATCCCAGAAGAGAAGTTCGAGTCCTATCGTGATGCTGTTGGGATGGATCTCGGCGTGATTGCCGACCGTCTTGATAAGGTTCAAACGGGAGCAGAGACGGCATTCCTCCCGTTTGCGGAGTCGATTGCGAACGTGACTCGGACCGCGGAGGACGATCAGGTTCTTCAGCAGTTCGAGAGCTTTGCAAATGACTACTTCGAGGATCTTCAGGAGGCCCGGGAACATCTGGCCTTCGCTCTCAAGAATGAGCAGTGCGTCATGTGCCTCGGACAGATCCATGACGCGCTTGCTGAAGCGCTGACTGACTACGAGATCGCTGGGACATTTGTCGAGCATATGTCAAAGCGTTTCACTGAGGCCAAGTAGTCCACCAAGCGACGGAAACAGGAGAGGAATCGCCAAATGATCCACAGATATCCAAGAATTCTCACCACCGTCGAAGAAGACTTCCGCAAGATCGGATTGCTTCCGCCTTTGAATGAGGGCAAGCAGCTGTCCGAAGTGGATGATCCGGCCAAGCCGAGAGACATCCCATCACCCGAACCATCGACGCTTCCTGGTCTGGATACCAGCGGCGGAGACAAGTCTGCGAACCACAAGACGGCAAAGCAGCCGAAGCCGGCGATGGGTCCTGACGACGACGATTCGGCAGTCATGGATCCGATCGAGGATGGTGGCTCGAAGGGCGCTCACAAGTCCAAGGGCAGCTATCACAAGGTTCCTGGAGGGAAGGAAGCTTCGATCAAGGGCGAGAACAAGGGCTACATGCTCGCCAAGAAGAATGTCCATCCCAAGGGTAAGGGAAAGGGACAAGCACCTGCGGTTGCTCAGGGTCTCAAGCCGGCCAAGAAGATTGGTGGCATGAGCAAGACCAGCTCTCGGATGGAGAGCGTAGGTACTCTGGGTAAGGCTGCGACGCTGATCGAAGAGGTCACCGGGCTGCTTCGCGGAGTCCAGATCGACGAAGCCGTAGACAACCTGATGCGCGGTTTCCGTCTTGTCAGTGAAGACGCGGCTCTCCTCGCCGATCGCCTTACGGAGATGGCTGACGTTTATCACGTCGAGAAGCTCGTTTCGGAGATGGAGGAGCTTTCGCGGGCTGCCGCTGAGGCGATCGATATCGTCGAAACCGAGATGACTCATGTCGGCGATGACGGTGACGAGAACGCTGCCATCAAGAATTCGGCTGCCGACGAGTATGAGCACGTCGAGGACATGGACGAGACCGAGGAAGAGTCGGCCAAGGACCATGATCCAGAGAAGCCATATGACATTCCGTCACCGGCATTCAAGGAGCAGGCGGAGAAGGTCTTCTCGGCAATGGTCGACAAGCTCATGGATGCGCTTGAGGCGTACGACTCCGCTCTTGACGAGGGCGAGCAGGAAGAAGGCGCACTCGGAACAGCTGTCGGCGCTGGGCTCGGAGCAATGGCTGGTGGTCCAGTCGGAGCTGCCGCAGGTGGCGCCCTAGGTCACGCAGCGACAGACGACGAGGACGAAGAAGATCCGCGCATGGCCGACGACGGCCAGGGCGATGAAGATGGTCAGGATGGAGAAGAGGGTGGAGCGCACGTCCATATCCATCACCATTCCGATGTTCATCACCATCACCATGCCGAGGGCGATGGAGCCGAAGGCGACGGTGAGGATGGCGGCGAGGATGGAATGGCTGCCGGTGGCGACGATGACGGGATGGATGACCGCGATCCCGATCACGATGGCGACGATGACACATCACCAGAGGGTGATACCGATGGTGATCGTCAGGACATGATGGCGAAGATGCATGCCCTCAAGTCCAAGCGCGATTCGATGATGGGGGGCCACAAAGCGCCCTTTCGGAAAGGCGAGGAAGAAGGAGCCTACTAACGAATGGCAGCGCGGGAGGAGAACTCAGTACTCCTCCGGTCGCCAGGAGTTGATCGGGTACGAGAAGCCTGACGTTGGACAAGTAAAGCGTCGGGTAACGAATCAGAGCAAATCGCCAATCGCGAGACTTCAGATGCGTGGGCGATTCAGGTGGCGGAAGGACTGATGGAAAAGAAACTTCTCGTCGACACGCTGAACTTCAAGGTGCAGCTCCTTGAGGACAACAGTAGCAAGGGAGGCGGTCGTCCAAGGATCGTCGCCCGAGGTGAATTCGCGCGGGCGGATCTCGCTACTGAGAACAAGCGTGTCTACCCACTGAAGCTCTGGGAGCGTGAACTCTCTCGTCTCTCGAAGTCGATCCAAGAACGCAAAGTTTATGGCGAGCTGGATCACCCGATGGACGGACGTACCCAGCTCAAGCGTGTCTCGCACATCATTACTGGTCTCCATATGGAGAACGGCGTGGTGGTGGGCGAGGCAGAGATCCTCGATACCGCTGAAGGTCGAAACCTGAAAGCGATCCTTGACGCGAGTGGACAGGTCGGTGTGTCTTCGCGTGGTTTTGGAACAACTCGCCCGAACATGAAGGGTGAGGATGTAGTGCAGGAAGACTACCGGCTCATGACTTTCGATTTCGTGGCTGAGCCGGCCAATGTCACTTCGTATCCGACGATTCACGCGGAAGCGAAGAAGTCTGAGCCTGCAAACGTGGTGGAAGCAAAGCCGTCAGCACCCGTGACGATCACCAAGACGACGACTAAGCCGCGGCCGGAAACGGTCCAGGTGGAGGCAGTGATGAGCAAGGATCTGACCCTGGAGAAGCTCCGCAAGGAGAATCCCGCGCTGTACGAGTCGTTCATGCACGACGCGGAGCGTGAGTACGAGAAGAAGGGCGCGGATATCTGGGCGAAAAAGATCACAGCAGCACGTCAGGAAGCTGCAAGCGATCTTCGTGGAACCTTTGCTGAGCAACTCCAGCAGGCTCTTGCCGATGCACGCGAGCAGATTGCCCAAGAGGAGCGCAACAAGCTTCTCAGCGATCCAGCTGTTGCAGGTGCCAAGGCAGCGTTGGAGCAGGTCAAGGAGATGCTCCGGCCGTTCGTGATCCCATCGGATGTCGAGTCGGTGGTGAAGACCAAAGAACAGCAGATCGAGGCCCTTCAGTCGAAGCTTGCCGAGCAAGAGCTGAAGATGGTGAAGCTGGCAGAGGAGAACGAAAAGCTCGCCGCTATTGCCAAGGAAGCCGGCTACCGCTTCCATCTCGAAGGTCTGCTCCATGGGATTCCACAGGCAGAGCTGATTCGCAAGCTCGTCGGTGACGTGAAGGTCTACGAGTCGGTCGAGGCGATCAACGCCAAGGTTGAAGCGATCGTTGAGGAAATCCAGAAGACCGCTTCGCAGAAGGAGGAGCGTGATTCCGAGATCATGCGGCTGGAGGAGGAGAACAAGAAACTCCGCCTCGCGACAGAAAAGGCTTTGGAGGCAACGAAGCAGCTCAGCCTCCAGACCTACGTCGAGCAGCGCTTGGCGAATCACCCTCGCGCTGGCGAAGTCCGCGTTCTCCTGGAAAACGCCAACATCGGCTCGAAAGAGGATGTTGACACGCTTCTCTCGAAGTTCAGAGAGCCGCGTCGCGATCCGGTGACGATCGAAGAAGCACGTGAACGCGTGCGCAAGCTAGCCGGATCGGCTCAGACGCGTGAAGCAGTCCTCGAACACGAGGAACGCGGAAACCAGAACGGTTCTGCGAAGAACGGCAACTCCCAAGATTACCACGGGCTCGGGCTCTCGCTAGAGCAGCTCCGTGCTCTCTCGGGGATCACAAACTAGGAACACGGAGGAAATTTCAATGGAAGCGAGAGACATCCAGCTGACCGAGGCCCGCCGCAGTATTGCGGATAAGGGTTTCGTCCAGTCGCTCGTGGGTAAGTGGCATGAGCTTCTGGAAGGAATCAAGGATCCATATACGCGTGGTGTCACAGCCATGCTCATGGAGAATGAGAGCCAGTGGCTCCAAAGCCTGGAAGAGGAGACGAAGACGATCAACGTCGGCTCCTTCACCAAGTTCATCTTCCCGGTTCTGCGCCGGGTGTTCCCGAACCTGATTGCCAACGAGATCGTCTCGGTTCAGCCGATGACGGCCCCCGTTGGAGCGGTCTTCTTCTTCGATTACAAGTATGGATCGAACAAGGGGAAGACGCAGGCTGGCAACATCTTCCCGCGCGACTTCGATCGTGACTATTCGTCGGAGAAGGTTGCCGGCGAAGTGCTCGCGATCGGTGATGGTACCAATTTCGGTGGCGCTGGTGCTGCTCTCGCAGCAGTTCTGGCGTGGACCCCGCTGCGTCCTCTGGACGTATCGCGCGGTTACTCGACGATCATCCAGGAAGTCGATTCGTCGGGCAACATCATTCAGTCTGCGACTGACAACGGTGCAGGTGGCTTTACTGGTGCCGTGACTGGTGGTGCCCTGAACTACGGCAACGGCGCGCTGTCGGCGTTCAAGTTCACGGCCGCTCCGGCGTTGAACAACCAGATCATCGCCACGTACTACTATGATGGTGAGCTGAACACCAAGATCCCCCAGGTCAACCTGGATATCAGCAAGAGCCCGATCGAGGCAGTTCCGCGTCGCCTCAAGGCTCTGTGGTCTTCGGAAGCAGCAGAAGACCTCCGTGCCTTCCACGGTCTGGACGCTGAGACCGAGCTGGTATCGGGCATTGCCCAGGAGATCGCGCTCGAAATCGACCGCGAGATCATCAATGATCTCTATGTCAATTCGGGTGGAACCACGGATACGTTCTCGCTGACGCCGCCTGCTGGCATCCCCGAGATCGACCATCTGCGTGCAATGATCACCAAGATCAGCACGATCTCGAACCTGATCCACAAGAAGACGCTCCGCGCTCCGGCGAACTTCATCGTCACCTCGCCAGAGATCAGCGCGCGTCTGGCTCAGCTTACGACGCATGGCGACTTCCGTCCGCTATGGGTGTCGGGCGGAGCCTCGCCGTACGGTCCGGCTGATCTGCCGCGTCCGCTGACCCAGCATGGCCAGTTCGGCATCTATAAGGTCGGCACCCTCATGAACAAGTGGGTGGTGTACGAGGATCCGTTCTTCACCACGAACGCGATGCTGATCGGCCTCAAGGGAGCAAGCTTCCTCGACGCTGGCTACGTGTGGGCGCCATACATCCCGCTCCAGGTCACGCCAACCTTCCTCGATCCGGCGGACTTCTCGTTCCGCAAGGGTCTGCGTACTCGTTACGGCAAGAAGGTGCTCCGTACCGAGTACTACGGGCAGCTGACGGTTAGCGGCCTGTAAGCGGTAGGCAGATAGTAGTAAACGGAAAGGCCAGGGCTACTTTGCTGGCCTTTCCGTTTATCAGGGGTAAATCCAGGTAACATCTGATCGCTTTACTGCTAGACGATTTGCGGTGATAGGTCAGATATGATACTGGGTAAATAATCCACCGGAGAGGACACCATGCAGGTCACTATTACGAACATTTCAAGCGCTCCTGTCGATATTGCCTTTCTGGACGACAAGACGCTTGCGCCGAGCGCAGCTGTCACGTTCTCGTACACGTCGTCCGATCTGGATCGGCAGACTGAGCTGAAGGATTTGGTCCTCGCTGGCAAGGTCAGCGTGGTTCTCGCCAAGGAGACCCACGACGCATTGCCGGTTGGATATGACATCAACCAATCAACAACGCGAGTGGCTACGGTTACTCCGGTGGTGATGACCCAGCTAGACTCGGTCGTTTTGACCAAGCTGGCAGCGCCTGGCGCCGTGGCTGTCACTTTGCCACCGACTCCCTATGTGGGAATGGTGGTGGAAGTTATCGACGCAACTGGTGACGGTGGAACGAACAATATCACGGTCACGCCTGCCGCTGGAACTGTCAACGGTGGCGCCAACCTGGTCATCGCTTCCAACTACGGCCGTGCTCGGTTCGTTCGATACGCCACGGAGTGGTTGGGAAGCCTAGTGGCTCCTGCTGGCGCACCAACCGGCGCTGCTGGCGGCGATCTGGCGGGAAGCTATCCAAACCCAACCATTCCAACGAAGCCCCAGAAGGTTACGGTTACCCTCACGAACACCACCATTGCAGCGTTGGGCGCTGCAACCTCTGGGAATATCAACATCGGTGCCGCTCTCCCAGCGAATGCCAGAATCATTGGCTATGACGTTGGCGAGGGAACTTTCACTGGCGTTGACGATGCGACGCATGCCGTATGGAACGTGTCGCTTGGCGGAGCTGGCGCTGCGGATATTGCAGCGAACGTCAACGTCTCAGTTGGTCAGTCTGGATTTCCGAAGGCTGGCGTGGCAGGTGCTCTTGGTTACCCAATGGCCCCTCAGGGCACCCAACAGCTGCATGCTCACGTCAGCTCGACCGTCAATATGAGCACATGCACTGCTGGTAATGTCGTGGTCAACGTTTGGTACATGGTCGTCGCCTAGTAGCTGGAAGCGACGGGCTGTAACTGGAGGGCCACGTGAACGCCTATAAGAGGCATCCTAATAGTGGTCCGGTTCCTTATCCAGATCGATCCGGGATGCTACTGCATGACGAGATCGTTTATGGCGAGGAATGGGAACCATTCGTTGCGTTGGACTACGTTGTCAGAGTGGAAGTGGATGCTCCTGCAACGGCGGAGGTCAGTACAGATCCGGTGGACGTACCTGTAGTGATCGTTCCGCAGCCAATCGAACCAGTTGTGGTCGTTCCTGACGCACAGCCGGAGAAGCAGTTCAGCGACCATCGCGAGGCGCAAAGAGCTTCTCGTCGTCGTCGCGTCCTCTCACCGAATGACGAGGGTAGTAGTTCTGGAAGCAACAGCTGATCGGTTAGGAGTTAGAACATGGCCGCCGATCTTCAGTTGTTTAAGGAGCCGGAACTAAAAAAGTGGATCAAGCGTCGGCTTGGTGCTCCAGTCCTCAAAGTCGAACTTGACGAGGATCATCTAACGGACGCAGTACAAGAAGCAAAGCGCTGGTTCGCCGCTAAGAAGGGTGTAGAGCGGATGGTTAACATCCCGCTCTATGGCGGACAGACGGAATACGACGTCCCTCCAGACTGTGACGCGGTAATCGATGTCTCGTTTCAGGTGTCTCCTCTC
>Ga0210406_10000582_pt1 | contig 49312 bp, 59 predicted proteins | sample IncBWC30MmetaG_FD_155454 | JGI IMG/M metagenome (GOLD analysis project Ga0210406, IMG submission 155454) | Forest soil microbial communities from Barre Woods Harvard Forest LTER site, Petersham, Massachusetts, United States - Inc-BW-C-30-M | ecosystem: Environmental > Terrestrial > Soil >...
CACAGACAGAAGCGATACCCAGAGGCCAAGGAACTGTTAATCCTGGCGGACTCGGGCGGGGGCAACAGTGCTCGGGCGCGCGGCTGGAAATACCACTTACAACACCAACTGGTGAACCCCTACCGCCTGCAAGTCACGGTCTGTCACTATCCTCCGGGGAGCTCGAAATGGAATCCCATCGAACATCGCTTGTTTTCCCAGATCAGCAACAATTGGGCGGGTCGCCCTCTGGACAGCTATGAGACCGTCCTCAAGTACATTCGCACCACCACCACCTCCACCGGACTCGATGTGAGTGTTCGTATGCTCCACAAGAAATACGAAAAAGGCGAAAAGATCTCCGACCAGCAAATGCGGCAACTCATGCTTACCAACCACATCACATTACCTGCGTGGAACTACACCTTGACTCCATCAACTATGTGAAATTATTTTTGCGCAACCCCTTGGGGCACTCCCTTTGCCGATTGCGACGATGGAATGCTGTGCTGGTTATTAGCGGCGGCGCAAACGGTCTGGGCTCTCCGATCGGCAAGGACGTCGGTATGAGCCGCGAGGAACTCGCCCCTCTCCCGCATAGTAAACTGCTACAGAGCCGGTCAGGCTCGCTCATCTTCGCTCCTCTTGGTCGTTGATCAGGAACATTCGACCGGGGCATTACACTGGTCCAGATAAGCTTTTTGCTGGCGCTTTAGAGCTCTTGTATAAACCGACTAGCCCGGTGCAGCATTGTCTTGTCATTCCCTTACAGCGATCACTCTGCAGAAAAGAATTATGAAGACATTGGGTGTGCCAACTCTTCTTGGAATTCCCTTTGACGCTTACTCTTCATACCTGCGCGGGGCGGCGGAGGCGCCAGCGAGAATCCGGAAGGCGCTGCGGTCGGAGGCGTCGAACTCGTGGACTGAGACTGACTTGGATTTGGGCGCTACGGGCGTCTATGAGGACGCGGGGGATCTGGCGTTAGCGGAAAAGGATGCGTTCGCGGCGATCGAGGCTGGAGTGGACGCCCTTCTCGCGCAGGAGAAACGTCCCGTTTCTTTGGGCGGGGATCATTCGATTACGTATCCCATCGTGCAGGCGGTCGCGCGGCAACATCCCGAGCTGACGATTTTTCATTTCGACGCGCATCCCGATTTGTATGACGAGTTCGAGGGGAACCGGCTGTCGCATGCGTGTCCGTTGGCCCGGATCATGGAATCGGGACTGGCAAAGCAGCTGGTGCAGGTGGGGATTCGGACCATGAATCGGCATCAGCGTCAGCAGGCGCAAAGATTCGGAGTGGAAGTGGTTGAGATGAGGGCGCTGCCAGCGGATGAGAAGTTGAAGTCGGCGGGGCCGGTGTATATCACGTTCGACATGGATGTGCTGGATCCGGCGTTCGCGCCGGGAGTCTCTCATCGCGAGCCGGGTGGGATGTCGGTGCGGGAGGCGATTGCTCATCTGCATGCGATCGAGGGAGAGATCGTGGGTGCGGATTTGGTGGAGTATAACCCGGTGCAGGATGTTGCCGGAGTGACGGCGACGGTAGCGGGAAAAATTGTGAAGGAGATTTTGGGGAAGATGATTGCCGGCTGAGCGACACAACCGAAATCCTCGGGGTTGCGGTCGCATTCGCTCCGGCTGCTCTCGAATGACAACCAACATGAACAATCAACGTTAGTTGTCATCCGGATTACTATGAGGCTCGATATTTTGGGGTAGAATCGGCTGTCGTGAAATACGCTATCGATGCCGTGCTGTGAGCCCGCTCGTTTTCTCATTAGGATGGGGGGAGGCGGGATGGCGTCGAGCGGCGGGTTGGGCGGTGGTGGTGGCCTATTGGCGGGGGCGAATGTTTCCGACAATCGGCGGGAGCGACGTTGTTGCAGTACACCTCGACTGACGATGCGGAGCTGGAAACACTACCGGTAGTCAACGGCGACGGCAGCGTGGTGATCATGGTGGCCAATCATGCGGTGAATGCAAGCGGCGACCATAATGGGCCGGGAGCGGCGCGGCGCGTGCAGGTGGATGTTTCCGCGTTGGGACGTGCTCTTAGTGGGAATCTTCTGATGATTGACAAGCACACGATGGTGAGCAGCGGCCTAACCGCGGCTGCCGAGAGCCCGCCGGCACAGATGACGATCACGCTAAACCGATATGCAGTGGCATTTCTTAGTCTGAAGCCGTGACTTCGGGCCAAGGTGCGCGGATTTAACTCCAGAGGCAAACAGACACCGGGAAACCCGAGGAGTGGATTATTTTGCGTCCGCGATGGCAGTTGGGGAATCCTTACAGCAGCGCGCGGCTTGCTTGGGGTGGTCTGCGTCGATTATCGTCGATTATCAAGGGTAATTGAGACTGGGGCAGCCCCCGCCTGATTTCCGCCGGCCCGGGTTACAGGAAGCGGCCGGTCCGGGTTACAGTAAGCAATGAGTAAAGAGAAAGTTTCCAACTATGGCGAATGATTTCCAAGAGTGCTTGGTAAAGGGCTTACTCGCGGCCGGTTTGGCGGCAAGCGCGATGACACTGGGCTGCTCGGGCAACGGGGCACAGAATGCTCAAGCAGGCGGCCCGGGCGCAATGCCGGTCAAAGTGCTGGAAGCGAAAGCGGTTCCGGTGAGCGACTCCACCGACTACGTGGCGACGCTGAGGTCTCGCGACTCCGCCGTGATCATGCCGCAAGTCGAAGGGCAGATTACGCAGATTCTGGTGCACTCGGGCGAACGGGTCGGGCCTGGCGGTGCGTTGATGGAGATCGATCCTCTGAAGCAGCAAGCCACGGTGAAGAGCCAGGAGAGTGCGCGGGCGGCGCTCGCGGCGAACGTAAGTTGGACCAAGCAGCAATACGAGCGCTACCGGGAACTTTTCGGCGCAGGCGTGGTCAGCAAGCAGGATCTCGATCAGCAGAAAGCCGCCATGGACTCGGCCCAATCTCAAATGGACGCCTTGGGCGCGCAGGTGAACGAACAACAGGTCCAGCTCCACTATTACAAAGTGGTTGCACCACGAGGCGGGATCGTGGGCGACATTCCCGTTCGCGTCGGCGATCGGGTGACGGTATCGACGCAGTTGACCACGGTCGATAAGCCGGGCAGCCTTGAAGTTTATGTGTACGTACCCATCGAACACTCGGCACAACTGAAGATGAATCTGCCGGTGCAGGTCCTCGACAGCGAGGGCAAGGTAGTCGCCAAGTCCCGCGTGAGCTTCATTTCTCCGCAAGTCGACAATGCAACGCAGACCGTGCTAGTGAAGGCTAGCGTCGCCAATGGCAACGACGCCCTGCGGCAGCTGCAGTTTGTGCGGGCACGCGTGGTCTTTGGCACGCATCAGAATCCCCAGGTTCCCATCCTCGCCGTATCGCGGCTGGCGGGCCAATACTTCGCTTTCGTGGCTGAGCCGCAGAATGGCGGCTCGTTCGTGGCGCGGCAGAGGCCCCTGAAGATCGGTCAAACGGTCGGCAACGACTACGAAGTGCAGGACGGAATCAAGCCGGGCGACAAGGTGATTATTTCCGGAACACAGTTTCTGCTGGATGGGGCCCCGGTGATTCCTCAGGGTTAGGGTTCGCCTTCCGGCTGCAAAGATTCTCGCATTCGAAAAAGTTGTGCGGTTTTGTATCTTCAAATGGACCGGAATCCGGGCGCCGGAAACCGATTTCCAGCACAGTGATGATTCGCTTTTGAGCGGCGAAGGCTGCCGCACACGGGACTCTTCATGTTCGTTCGATTTTTCATCCAACGCCCGGTGTTCGCCTCGGTCTGCGCGCTGCTGATTCTTCTGGCGGGCCTGGCGGTGATTCCGACGCTGCCCATTTCACAGTTTCCCATTCTCGCTCCGCCGCAGGTGGGCGTCACCAGCGTCTACATCGGCGCCAGCGCGCAGACCGTCGAGAGCGCGGTCACGATCCCCATCGAGCAGCAGATCAATGGCGCGGAGGGGATGAAGTACATGACCTCCACCAGCGGCAATGACGGCACCAGCAGCGTCATCGCCACGTTTGATCTGAATCGCGATCCGGACCTGGCCACGGTCGACATTCAGAACCGCGTGAACACGGCCCAGGGACGGCTACCGGCGTCGGTGAAGGCGGTCGGCATCACCACGCAGAAAACGTCGCAGAACTTTGTGTTCGGCGCCGCCGTTATTTCCGACAACGACAAGTATTCCACGCTGTTCATGAGCAACTACATCGACGTCTACGTCAAGGACGCGCTCAAGCGCATTCCCGGAGTCGCCGATGTAATCATCTTCGGCGAGCGCAAGTACTCGATGCGGCTATGGCTGGATCCGGTGCGCATGGCGGGACGCGCCCTGACTGCACCCGACGTGGTGAGCGCGCTTTCCGAACAGAACGTGGAAGTCGCCGCCGGGCAAGTCGGACAACAGCCGTCGATGTCGGGACAGCAGTACCAGGTCAGCGTGCGCGCCGTGGGCCGGTTGAGCGAGCCGGCGCAGTTCGACGACATCATCCTGAAAACCAATTCCGACGGCACACTGGTTCGGCTGAAGGATGTCGGACATGCCGAACTGGGCGCGGAGAGTTACGCCACCGACCTGCAATTCAACGGGCAAGATGCCATTGGAATTGCAGTCACGCAGCTGTCGACCGCGAACGCGCTCGATGTGGACCGCAAGGCGATTGCGGAACTGAATCGACTCCAGCAAAGCTTTCCGCCGGGCCTGCACGCCAAGGTCGCCTTCGACACCACCGACGCGGTGGGCGAGTCGATCCGCGACGTGGCCTTCACGGTAGGTTCGGCGATCCTGCTCGTCGTCCTCGTAATCTTTATCTTTCTTGGCGACTGGAGGACGACGATGATTCACTTCATCGCCACTCCGGTCTCGCTCATCGGCACCTTCATCTTCGTGAAGCTGCTCGGCTTCTCCATCAACACGCTGACGTTGTTCGGCATCACGCTCGCCGTCGGCCTGGTCGTCGACGACGCTATCGTCGTCATTGAAAACATTGAGCGCCACATTCAGGAGGGCGAGCACGACTCCCACAAAGCGGCGGCGGCGGCCACCGCCGAGATTACCAGCGCCGTCGTCGCCACCTCGCTGGTGCTGGTTGCCGTGTTTGTCCCGGTTGCATTCTTTCCCGGGACGACCGGCATTCTGTTTCGGCAGTTTGCTCTGACCATCGCATTTTCCATCGCCATTTCCGCCTTCAACGCGCTAACTCTGGCGCCGGTGCTGGCGGCGATCTTTCTGAGCGGCGGCCACCACAAAAAATGGTGGTGGCTCGAAAAGTTTGACGACGGCGTCAATGCCTTCACCCGTGGGTACCGTGCCCTGCTCCATCACGTCCTGAAGCACAAACTGGCGATGATAGTGTTGTTTTTCGCCGGTCTGGGCGCGACTTATTTTGTGTTTACCCGGGTGCCGACGGGGTTCGTGCCGGATGAGGACCAGGGCTACTTCATCATCGTCGTCCAGGCGCCATCGGGAGCTTCTCTCGAATACACCAGGGCGATTGGAAAACAGGTTTCAGACTTGCTGGTCGACGTGCCGGAAGCGGAAGGAACTTTCTCCGTTGCCGGCTTCAGTTTTTCCGGCTCGGCTGCGAACCAGGGACTCATTTTCGTTCCGCTCAAGCCCTATTCGCAGCGCAAAGGGGCCGGCCACACCGCGTCGGCGATTCTCACCCGCGTGCGCCCGCGCATGTTTGGAATTTCCGGAGCGATCGTGTTTGCGACGCTGCCTCCGCCGATTCAAGGTCTGGGACAGTTCGGCGGTTTCCAGTTCGTGGTGCAGGATCAGGCAGCGCACACACTGGAAGACCTGGCGGGCACCGCAGGAGCAATGATGCAGCAGGCGGCACAGCGCAAGGATCTGGTCCGGCTGTTCAGTTCGTTCACCGCGAACGACCCGCAGTATCTGGTCACTATTGACCGCGAGAAAGCGAAGAGCCTGCACGTGCCGCTTTCGCAAATCACCGACACGATGGGCGTCTACATGGGCTCGGCGTACGTAAACGATTTCGATTTCAACAACCGCTCCTACCGCGTGTACGTGCAGGCCGACAAGCAGTTCCGGGCGACCGCACAGGACATCAAGCAGTTTTATGTGCGAGCCGACAGCGGGTCCATGGTGCCGCTGGAGAACCTGGTCAGCATTACGCAGACCACGACGCCCCAGGTGATCAGCCACTACAACCTGTTCCGGTCGGCGGAAATCGACGGCTCGCCGGCGCCGGGATACAGTTCCGGCCAGGCAATTGCGGCCATGGACCAACTGGCCAAGAAAATGCCGCAGGGATTTTCCTACAGCTGGACGGGCTTGTCGCTCGAAGAACTGGCGGCGGGCGGAACCTCGCTGATTCTTTTTGGACTGGGCACGCTGGTCGTATATCTGACGCTTTCGGCGCAGTATGAAAGCTTCGTGCTGCCCTTCATCGTGTTGCTAGCCGTCCCCATGGCGCTGCTGGGAGCGCTGGGCGCGCAGTGGATACGCGGATTGCAGAACGACGTCTTCTGCCAGGTTGGATTGGTGATGCTGGTCGGCCTATCCAGCAAGAACGCGATTTTGATCGTGGAATTTGCCGAACAGTTGCGGCATCGCGGAACGCCGCTGGTGGAAGCAGCCATTCAAGCGGCGGCCATTCGCCTGCGGCCGATTCTGATGACGTCGCTGGCATTCATTCTTGGCGTGGTACCACTGGTAGTGGCCACGGGCGCGGGAGAGAATGGACGGCATTCGGTGGGCACGACGGTGTTTGGCGGGATGATTATGTCAACCATGCTGAATCTGTTTTTTATTCCGGTGCTGTATTTGATTATTGAGGGATGGCGGGAGCACGGGAAGGCGCCCCAACGAGAAACCGTCGTTACCGATTCCGAACGATAGGGTTCACGGGACTGCTTTAGACTTTCTTAGCGGCCTCCGCTTGGCCGCTGAGTTTTGTTTTCCGGCTGCTGTTTCGTTTCTCCGCCACGGCGGATTTTTGTTTTTTTTTGCGCGCTTCTCGACGGCGCATTTTGGCCATCCACTCCCGGGAATACATGGTGCCGCGGCACTGGCGTGAGCGGCAGTGGCAGGGTGCAGGATCATCGTCGTCGTAGAGGTTGTAATCCCAGACCAGTTCTTCTTCGGCGGCGATGTCGCGGATGGCAAAGAGCCAGACCCGGCCTTTGATCTCGTCGACTTCGCAGTTGGGATTGCAGGAGTGATTCAGGTAGGCGCCCAGGCCGTGGCCGTCGATCACGGTCTTGCCATCATCCAGCCCATAAAGGTAGGTGCGGGAGACGCCTTCGTAGCGGCGGTCGGCTTCCTCGGCAGTGATGCGTTCACCTTCATACTCAACCACGCGAGTTCCCTTGCGGATGGGCGTGGAGGTGTAGACTCCAACGGAATGAATGGGTGAAGGACGGACGACTAGAGGCATGAACTAATTTCGCATGGACGGTGGCTTTTGGGAATGTGAAAAAATTGCGGCGGGCGCCTCGATGCCGCCGGGCTTCGCCGAGGCGGCTGTCACCCTAGGATCTTCTTGCTGACTCTATATGTTTCTTATGTGATCTAGGGATCGTAGACAGCGCCGCCGAAGCCTTGTGTGCGAGCCGCTTTCTCGAAGTCTTCCAGGCCCTTCTGCTGTTGTTCCAGTTTCGCCTTCATGCTTTCAACCTGATTCCGCTTTTGTTTCTGGCGTTCATTCCACTGTACGCAGTTGGAAACGCAGTTTGCCCCCAGCGTAGCAGGTGAACTCGCTCAGGCTGCCAATTTCGTTCTCCAGAAAAGCCTTCCACTGCTCGGCTGCAGCCTTGCCATTTCCGCAGCTTGGCTGCGCGATGGTGGCGTTGGCAGTCTGAAAACCCGGCGTGGGAGTTAGCGTCGATCCCGGGTGCGAGGGAGTCTCGTCATTCCTTATGATGTGGGCACCTTGGGCGGCTGCGCGTCCTTGGCAGGGGCATCAGTGCCCGGGGCGTCTTTGCTCGACGCGTCTTTTCGCGAGGCATCCTTGGCCTTCGGCTTCTTTCTGCCGTTTTTCGAGACGGGCCTGACGCGCAGGGTCTCGGAGGGATTGCGCATCCTGAGAATGAGCGGCGGCGGCGGAAGTCATGGCGGGCCACAGGCAAAAACCAAACTCCGCCAGAAAGGCATCGAGAGCCTTTGCTAGCAATCTGTTAAATGAGGTGCCGAAATCATAGAATCGCCGGTCATGGCGAGATCAGCTGTTACCTTCGTAGAAGCGCCCGAGGCGTCTAAACACCCTTATAGCGGGCTATCAGTGAGTCCAATTTTTCGAGGAGGGCTCTGTTGCCCTGTCGGGAATATTGCGACAGAGCTTCACGATAATGCGGCAGATTGTAGAGGAAAGACTCGACTCGCTCCTTGTTCAACTCTTCCCAATATCCGCCGTAACCGGACTTTTCCAGCCAATATGCGTTGAAGATCTGCTCGAACTGGTGGCTCACGGGGACGGCCAGGTAGGGCTTGCCCAAATGCAGGGCCTCGGTGACCAGCGAAAATCCGGAGTTGGCAACGATGGCGCGGGCGCTGGTGAGGTCGGCGAAGAAGCCGTCGACGGAGGGCTTCTTATAGACGATGTTGTTTTCTTCCCCCTCGCGCTCGAAGCCGTAGGCGATGAAGTTGCAGCGAACGCTAGCTAACAACGTTGCCAGAGCCGGCGCGGGTGAAGTCACGTAAACCAGGACGTGGTCGCCCTGGGTGGGAGTGGCCTCGAGGATTTCTTGCCGCAATAAAGGAGGAAACAGGAATGTGTTGGGCTTACGGATCGGTGCGGTGAAAAAAGAAATAACCAGGTAGGTATTGGCGTGCGGCGTCATCAGGCGAGTTACGATCTTGGCCGCTGCGGCGTCGCCGCGATACTTGCCGGGATAAGACACGACAGTGTTGGTGAGGCAGTGCTGGTTGTCGATGGAGATAACCGGGAGGCGCTTCTGGTGTCCGACGTGACAAGTGAGCGGCTCGAAGTCGGTGATGACGAGCTCGATGTTCCATTCGTCGACCAGGTCCTTCAGATGGGAGAGGCTCTTCGCCGCTTGCGGGACTGTGATTAGATTCTTCGCGATGGTGCGCTTGTAGCGTACGCGATTGTTGACGTAGGCGAAGTGGAAGCCGTAAATCTCGGTGACGTCGAACTGGGCCTTCAGATTCTGCAGTCCGCGGTCAAAAGTCGCGACATGGACGGTGTGGCCCTGGGCGACGAGATGGGAGAGGACTTCTTTGGCCCGAGTGGAGTGCCCCGCGCCTTCGCCATTGACGCCGTAGAGAATGTTGGCCATGGGATTGAAGGGCGAGTATACCGCGCTGGAGGCGCCTGTGGGGACAGGGCGGCCTCCGCCGTCCTGCGCGCGGGTGCCTATTGCTGGGCGGTCAGCAGGGGGAGCGTCGCTGTGTCTACGGTACCGGGGTCGTCACGAAGTTTGATGTAGAGGGTTTTCCCTTTGGGCGGCGGAATTGCCAAGGCATCCTCCCCAAACCCTTCGGGAACGGCGACCGAGTTCGAAAAATCGGCATCGGCGCTGACCGAGTCGATCAGAAAAAGTTTGTCTCCGTTCAGCGTGCACTGCTTTTCGGGCGCGGGCGCGCAATGAATTGCTTTCAGCGTGGGGACGCGGACCAGATCGACCAGAGGCTGCCAGTCGCCATCGGTGCCGTCGGCGGTAACCGGGCGAAACTTCAACGCTCCGAACGCCGAAGGGCCGAGGAGTTTCATGGGGTCGAGAACCGCGAAAACCGTCTTCGAGTCCTGCAGAGTCAAATTGCCGTCTTTAAAACTCAACAACACGCGGAAAGATTCGTCGGCGGTGGCAACTTCGATTTTTTCTGTGGAAGTAAAGGCCTCGGGCACTTCTGTTTTGAGAAAGAAATTGAGGCGAGCATCCTGGGGCAATTCGTCGTTACTGCCGAGACGAACGGTGGAAGGGGACGACGTCTGATCCAGTTGCACGCTCCGGCTGAGCACGCTGACCGATGGGCGCAGAGCCTCGACTTGCGATGTGAGATCAAGGATGCGGCCATCTTTGAGAGTAGCCTGAACGACGATCGAGTCTCCGGGATGGAGCTTGCTCTTAACATCTGCCTCTTGCGTGCTTAGCTTGAGTTCGTCCTGCTGGTTGGCGCGCGTGAGCGTAGTCGGCTTGAAGTGCATGCCGTTTACCTCCAGGCTGTCGACGTGATCGAGGCGTGTGCCTTTAAGAATACCGTTGGCATCACCAGCGTGGATGCTGAAGCTGTCGAGGCGACCCGCTTCGGCGTAAGTGTGAAGCGGAATTTCGTCGGCGTCTTTCAGCCCAAACTTTCTGATCAACATGGTGACCGATCCCGCTTCGGCTTTCTGCAGCGGCACTTTCACCTCGAGTTCGTCTGGCTTAGAGCTCTTCCATTCGGTCTCCAGTTGTTTTGCCTGCTCATCTTTTCCCTTACCATCTTTTCCCAGTTCGTTGTTGAATCGGAGCTTCACCGCACTCACGCAACAGGCATCAGGAGACTGCAAGTGGAGCGTGTCTTCGCGGCCGACGATCAGGGCACTGGCGTCTTTGGAAGCGACGATCCAGTGTACGGGGCGCGAGGTACGCAGCCGGTAGTGAGGACCATCGAACCGGTGGAAGCCCCAGGATCCGCGGAGAATCCCGGTGATTTCCCCGTCCAGATCAGCAGACTGCAAAGCCTGGGTTTCGATCAAGAATCCACCTTGCATCGGATCGGGCTTTGCGGGCAGGTCGATTCCCGGACTCGAGCCCGGACCTGACTTGGCATCCACATGAAGAACGAAGCTGTGCGCGAGATCTGTGGCAAACGCCAGGGGGGCACCCTCGGCCGGAAGGAGAAGCAAAGGCTTGCCTGCGCAAAGTACCTGAGCCGGATCGACTGCGCGCAACGGCGGAACGGGAGCGGGGTGCACCGGAGGCAGTCCGATCACGATCACCGATTTCGGATTGCGAAAAGATGGAGGATTGTTCAGCCGCAAATTGAGTTCGTCGCGTTCGGGCAAGGCGAGAGCAGGGATGTATTGATACTGCGCGGTATGCGCGGTGCTGAGAATGCGGGCGACATCGACGATCGCTCCCACGTAAGGACTGTAGTAGCCGCTCCGAGCGCTGGGCGTGGAACTGAGCTGCGCGAGCAGGTCACTCGATGGACCAGAAGTGAGAGTCGTGATCATGCTCTGGCTGTGCGCGTCGTCCAGGACCAACTGATCGGTGTTCTGGGTAAGGCAAGGCGCCTGCTGCGAGGTGGGCTTGTCGAAGCACTGTTGGTCGAGACGGATGTTCAGACTGCGCGCCAGTAAGGTTGTGCGCGTCTTTAGTTGTTCCGGGTCGCTGGCGGAAATCTCGCGGACGGCATCGAGATATTTTTCCAGACGTTCGCGGTCGAGGCTGGCTTGCACCAAGTCCTGCGACGCCCGCACAAACGCGCCGGGCTTTCCCCGGACCGCCGTACGCAGAGTGCTGAAGGCTCCGCCAGTTTCGGGGGCCAGGAAGACAAGAGCTTCCTCGGCCTCTTCGGGCACGATGACGAATATGCCTTCGTCGTGGGCAGGTTTGCTCCAGGTTTCCACGCGCGTAAACCAGGAGTCCGGAGGCGGATTGGTGGCACCGCGCAGAAAAACCACAACCATCAAATAGCGCACGGACTGACTGTCGGGCAAATCGGGATGGACCCACAGGCGGTCTCCCCCTTGCAAGTTGGGCACTTCCGCTATGGGCAGCGTCACGCCGACGCGTTGCACACGGACATCGATCTTGGGTCCGATGAGGTCAAAGGCGGCAGTGTCGGCAAGGGCCACGCCGACGAGGGTCTGCAGCATCATCACAAGTGGGAACAAGAAATGAACGGGCAGCGCGATCTGGCGCGCGCGGCGGCAAGCTTTGTTAAGAGTGAGTGCAGGGTAACCCAAGCAACTATTTTAACTGATTTGCGGCAGCGCTCAGCGTGATAGTGCGGGCATCATTCGGAATCGAAAGTGCAGCGGGCTGGGGCAACGCCAGAATGGGAATTCGGGTTTGTGGGATTCAGACTGACGTTTTAAGCATTCGCGGTGCTCGCCGTCGTGGGAGCGATTATTTCACGCTATGCATTCCAGAGACGAGGCGCAAAGGAGGAGGGCTGGGCGAAGGCGGGCCAGCGATAGCCGGAGGGCTCAAGCATCTTGACAACGGGAAATGCAGCGGCAAAACAAAACGCCCCAGACTCGATTTGAGTCGTGGGACGTTTGTTGATCAGCCCTCCCCCAAGTGCTGCTCAAGAACAAGAGTAAGACTTGGCGAACGAGAGGAAAATGGCACGTGAGTGCTATGCCTTGGCACCGGCGTGCAGATCGCATTTCCATGCTCGATCATGGCAACAACGATCATGGCAACAAGGGCTGCTCCCGTTTTGCCTGCCTGGTCTTTGCCCGGTGAGAATTGGCAGAAGCGAGTGGGGGTCGAAGCTGCTGGAAAACGTAGGTACAACTCCCTGCGGCGAAGCAGATGGCCATTGATCGCATGTTTCCCATGCAGCGGGGTATGTCAGGAGTTCTGAAATTAGAACTTGCATTACGCCTACTATTGTAGTAGCACTGCATACACTGATAGGAGATGAGATGGCGGGCCCTAAGCTGACAAAACTCGAACTTCGGATCATGGAGGCGTTGTGGACCCGCGGTCAGGCCTCAATCCGCGAGATCCAAGAAACGTTCCCCGGGAATGAACAGCCGGCTTACACGACGGTCCAGACAGTCGTTTATCGCCTGGAAGCCAAGAAGGCTGTGTGTCGGGTCAAGAAAGTGGGCAACTTCCATATTTTTGAAGCGGCGGTTTCCCGCCATATCGCGCAACGGAAGCTGATCGACGACCTGCTGGCACTGTTCGGTGGGCGCACCCAACCCGTCATGGCGCACCTGATCGAATCCGGCAGGCTGACGCTCGCGGATGTTAAGGAAGCAGAGAAGACTCTTCGTAAGCTTGAGGGAAAGGACAAATCAAAATGATCCTGACCGCTCTGGGAAATCACCTGTGGCAGTCCACGCTATTCGCGGCGATGACCGGATTGCTGATCTTGATTTTGCGTAAGTGTCATGCTCGCATTCGCTATTGGCTCTGGTTCGCAGCGTCGATCAAATTCCTGATTCCTTTCTCATTACTGGTCGCGATTGGAAGTCGTCTGGCATGGTCTTGCGGGGCAGTTACGAGTAATCGACTTCACTTCGCAATCGAGGTGATTTCTTCGGTCACGCCCCCGACTGTGGTCCCCGGTCTTGTCCATCTGCTTCCAGCGCTTGTCGGAGTGTGGCTGTGCGGATTCCTGGCGGTCCTTTTCCCTTGGTACGTGCAATGGCAGAAGATGTCCGCCGCGGCACAAGACGCGCTGCCCTTGCTCGAAGGACGCGAAGTGGAAGTACTGCGGCGGATGGAACGCGCTGCGGGGATGCGGAAACAGACTGAAATACGGCTGTCGCATGCTTCGATAGAACCCGGCATCTTCGGCATAGTCCGGCCGGTTTTGATGTGGCCCGAAGGGATCTCCAGACGCCTTGAAGACGCCCAACTTGATGCCATTCTCGCGCATGAAGTCCGTCACGTACGCAGGCACGACAATCTCGCGGCTGCGATTCACATGGTCGTAGAGGCAATCTTCTGGTTTCACCCCCTGGTTTGGTGGCTGGGGGCCCGGCTGGTCGAGGAGCGCGAGCGCGCCTGCGACGAAGACGTTTTGGAGTTGGGGAGCGAACGGCAGGTCTATGCCGAGGGCATTCTGAAAGTGTGTGAATTCTGTCTGGCGTCCCCGCTCGCCTGCATGTCAGGGGTTGCGGGGGGCGATCTCAAGAAAAGGATGGTTCATATCATGACCGAACGCATGTTGCACAAACTAGATTTTGGACGAAAGCTATTGCTCGGCGCAGCGGGATTGGCGGCAGTCGCCGGCCCGATCGCGTTTGGGCTGGTAAACGCAAACCCTACCCGTGCTGAGTCGGCGGCTGGACTGGCGGCCGCACAACAGTCAGAGCAGCCCCCCGCCGCGCATGCCTCCAAGGAAGAGATGGCTGCGCTTGTCCTGAAAAAGGTACCTCCGGAATATCCCGAGGCAGCAAAGAAGGCGCATATCCAAGGCCACGTGGTTTTGAGAGCGATCATCAGCAAGGACGGAGACGTCGAAAATCTGCAGATCGTGAGCGGCCACCCGCAGCTCGCGCCTGCCGCCATCGAAGCCGTGAAGCAGTGGAAATACCGGCCATATCTTCAACAGGGGAACCCCGTGGAAGTGGAAACCGAGATCGACGTGAATTTCACTCTTCTTGCTGAGTAGAGTGTCCGTCTCGTGTTCACTGATAGCTGTAGCAGGAAACAGGCGCGACGCAAAAGCGGGTAGGCACATGTAGCATGTAGCGGCTTGAAAAAGACTGTGGAGCACTGAGTTCAGCCGGTGAATAACGCAATCGCCGGAACGCCAAGCGTTCCCGTGACTCTCGAAGCACTGTAATATTAATTAATTGCGCACAGCCTGCAGGCAGCGTGCAGGTCACCGTTTCCCCCGGGGTAGAATTCTGACCCAAGTGGATGACGGCACAGAGGGGGACGCAACGGATCGCGACTCCGGCTTGAAACCGAAGGTAGCGATTGTCGAACCCTGCGTGCGTGTGCTTACTTCACCTGGAACGCCACCGAATAAGTCTGCGGACTGTTTCCGACGGTGAAATTCAGGTTGTAGGTTCCGGTTGTCAGACCGGCTGTGCCGAGGTTGAAGATGTATCCGCCGCTGCTGCCTATTGTCGAGCTGAAGCGGAAATTATTGTCCGGGTTGGAATTACCGGCGTCTTCAACCGTGTCGGTCGTCTGCGTGGAAACCTAGACCACGCTGGTTGCTGTCAAATACTTCAACCAGGTTGGGAGCGACCGGGTTTTGAGCTATCGCCTGCTTACGCCAGTTATCATTCCGAACCTGCTAGCCGAGGATAAAGCGAGCTGTTTTCAACCACCACACCGAATGGTGCATCAGGGTGAACAGCATGCCGGCCTGGCACAGGACAAGGGCAGGGAGCCCGAATAGATAGACCGGATGGATTCGTCGGTTGACGGCCAGGTCGCGTAGCGTCGACATGGAGATCAACAGGTCGACTCCCGCATATAACGCGAACCCAGATCAGGAACCCACGCGCTGCCGGACTGTGGTTCGTCCCCATGGTAAGGAAAAATCGCGGAAAGCGTCCGAAGGCGGCTGCAGTAAGAGCGCAGGTGGCCATCAATTGCAGTCGGCGATGAAACTCAGGCTTCTTTCGCCAGTAGATAGCCAACGCGAATGGTATCGTGAACGCGGCGATGTCAAAGAAGGAAATTAGCAGACCACTCTCCGGATATCTGGGATGGAAATGAAATATATTGAAACGGCCCATAATGATGGCTGTTTCTACACCTACCACAAGCATCGCAATGCCTAACGCCAAGCCGATCCAGCCGATCCGTCGGTGCCACTGCACCATTCCTGTCCGTACTAGCGCCGACTGAAAAATGAAAAAGAGCACCCATCCAGAGAAAACCCCTGCATGGACATAGAGGACAACAGGTCGGGCGATCGCCGGATGAATGAATTTTTCTTCGGCCGTCTGGCTGAAGCCGTAGACCACTACCGTCGCGATTACCAGCGCCATGAAAAAGTAAAAGTAATCGCCCAATAGGCCCTTGCGATTCTTGGCACCATTCACAAGCGCATTGGGCGGACGCGAGATAGTCTGTCCGATCATTGGGCTGAAATGTTAGGGCTGGAGGTCAGGCAAGTCAATGAAAGGGTAGAGGTTGTAGAGGTTGGTTGCGTTCCGAAGGGCACTAGTGGGCGGCTGATCTTGGCGGATTCATCGTGATTCTTTTCCCAGAGGCGAGGTAGAATCCTGTCTTTTTGGTCCGTTATATGCTGTTCAGCAAATATTTGATATTTTATGGTATATTCACAATTAATGGTATATTTACTGACCATTGAATATGGACCTCACTCGGAAGTCACATCTTGAAAAGGACGTGCTCGCGGCCTTCGAGCAGACACTGCAGAGCGTGCCTAACCTGTCCATCCTGGGCCGGCGCGAGAGCGTTCTCCTGCACGCTAAGAACCCTCGTCATGAAGTAGACGCAATCCTTCAAATTGAAATGAATGGCAAACCCGTCACCCTACTGGTCGAAACCAAGCGCGAAGTGTTCCCGCGGGACGCCCGCGAAGCGATATGGCAACTACGCAGGTTACAGGAAGCGCTACACGACGCGGAGGGGACCGATAGCTCCCTGCCCATCCTTGCTTCCCGATCGATTTCGGAGGGCGCTAAAGAGTTTCTTCGCTCTGAGAATGTCTCCTATTTTGAGGAGGGCGGCAGCCTCTTTCTAGCGAATCCAGACGTCTATATCTTGCTTGACAAGCCCCCTTCAAGAAAGACCGCACGGACTCAGCGGAGCCTCTTCTCGGCCCGCCGCGCTCAAGTGCTCCTCGCCCTTTTACAGGATCCGGAACCGTGGCGCAGCGTAAACGAACTCGCAGAAAAGGTCTTCGTCTCGCCAGCGACGGTTTCGCAAGTTCTTGTGGAACTTGAACGGCGTGAATGGGTATCCACGCGCGGTACCGGACCACGTAAAGAGCGTAGGCTACAGCAACCAACCGCTCTTCTGGACGCCTGGAAAAAGCAAATTATCGATGCGCCGAAACCGCAACTGCGACGCTTCTTCGTTCCATCCCTGAAGGCAGAAGAGTTGCTGCTTCGCGTGAACCAAATATGTGAGGCTCACAGTATTGCCTACGCGATTACTGGCGAGTGGGCAGCACAGATCTACAGCCCGTTCCTCTCCTCTATCACCCAGGTCCGTCTACGGTTCCCCGAGGACCAACCAATTTCCGCGCTTACTTCGGAGTTGAAGGCGCGTGAGGTTAGCGAAGGAAGCAATCTTATTTTCCTCGAAAAGGCATCTTACGGCGATTTCCTTTTTCGCGAGCGCGAGAGAGGCGTTTGGCTGGCTAGTCCGATCATCGTTTACCTCGACCTCCTGCAAAGTGATGGCCGGGCAAAGGAGATGGCGGAACATCTTCGCCGAGAAAGGATTCACTTCTGATGTCAAAGCCGCTTACCCTGGCAGGCTACAGTGAGCAGGTCACTCGGGACTGCGAACGAGTCCTTGTCACTTTGCTGCGAAACCTCGGACCCATAGGGAGTCCCTTGTCCTGATTGGCGGCCTCACGCCACGATACTTAGTTCCGGAACGGCCCCCAATTGTTCCACAACACGCTGGCACGCTCGACCTTGATGTTGTGATTGACCTCGTCGTTCTCGAAGATACCGAAGCCTATCGGACGCTTGAAGAGAACCTGAAGAAGATTGGCTTGAGCGCGGAGAGAATGACAAAGGCGAGAAAGTGAATTGGAAATGGAAGGTCCGAATGGACGACGGCACGCCCATTGTTCTGGAGCTCCTAGCGGATCAGCCTGCCTTGCGAGGTGGCCGTACGCAGCCTATCCCGGATGAAGGGCGGATTTCCGCCTTGAACATCCCTCACTCGTCAATTGTGTTCGATCTCTATGACACGGCCCAAGTCACTGCCGAGTTGCTTCGTGACAAACGGCGTTGCTACAGAGACCATCAAGCACGCCAACATTGTCAGCTTCACCTGCCTAAAGGCAATCTCATACAACGATCGTCAGGAGCGCAAAGACGATCACGATCTCGTCTATTGTCTGGAACACGTCCCGCAGACGTTAGGCGAAGTTGCCGCCATGTTCCAGAACGGTCTCAATGGCAAACATCACGATGTACTCCTCCATTCCCTCACGCTCCTACGCAACCGCTTTGCAACGGACGCGAACGCGGAGGACTATTTGAAAGACGGTCCCGTCTCCGTGGCCAGGTTCGAACTCGGCGAAGACGAGGACGCACGCGAGACGCGGGCGTTGAGGCAGCGAGAGGCTGCGGATGTAATTGAATCGCTTCTGGGTAAAATTGAGGCTGCGGTGTAGAGGCTCTGGAAAGGTTATCAACTCACATGCGGTGACCATTTACAAGTCTCTGCGTGTCAGCATCCGGAACAACTATTCGAGTAACACGACGTCATCGCACTGGTCGTAGTTAAAGATTGTTGTGTTCTCGCGATGAGTGTTCCACCATTGAGTCCATACGAGGTTCCGCGGTTCATCGTTGCACCCCCGTGCCATGCCACGGGCGACTGGAACATGAATACTTGGCTGCCGAGTGATTTGAAAAATGGCGGAAGCGAGTGGGGGTCGAACCCACCGGTGGCAGGATTGCCTGCCGCCCGCCGGTTTTGAAGACCGGGACGATCACCGGACCGCATGCGCTTCCATCTTATCGATTCTGTGTTGGTTAATGCGTTACCAAAGATACCTCTACTGGCCATCTTGCTGGCACGTTGAACGCCAGCATGAAAAGCCACTACCCACGCGGCACGATCTACGAAGCCAGCGGCAGATTTCTTCGTGCGCTACTCCTGCAAACATTGATGGGGTGAAGCAACAGGTCTCCCATAAGCTGTGTGACCGCGACGAAACCCATTACAGCACAACCTGCGATGCCTTGCTTGCACTCCGCGATGAGCACATGGTCACCACGCGGAGAGCGCCCTAAGCCGCAAAAAACCACAGACCCACTCGTCACGGACTATTGGGAACAGGTCGTTCACCGATGGTTAAGCAGGGCCTCAAAGCAAGCACCGCTGATGCGTATGAGCAGATTTCGAAGCAGATTTGGAAGGATCATTTCATCGGTCGCACCTTCCGTGAGTATGAACCGCACCGCGGCAACAAAGTTGACGGCCTGGTCACCCGCAAATACGGGAGGCGTACTCTGGCCCACGTTCGCAGCTTGGCCTCCGGCATCTTCACAGGCGCGACATACGCGGCCAAAGACGGCCTGCTGCAAAACAACCCTTGGCGCAACGTGAAGACCAAAATTAAACCACCGAAGCCGAAGGAAAGCGAATCCCGGAACGCAGGCGTCGAAAAGAGCTCTGGTCCGATCCGTGAAAATCCGTGGCCGGTTCGTTTTTGTCAGCGCCCCAGTTATTTCGGCTGGGGAACGATGCGCAGATAGGGCTTCTGTGTCTTCCATCCGCCGGGAAACAGCTTCTGCGCTTCCTCGTTTGAAACGTTGCCGCCGATGATGACGTCGTCGCCCTGCTTCCAGTTCGCCGGAGTCGAAACTTTGTGTTTCGCGGTGAGCTGGATCGAATCGATGACGCGCAGGATCTCATCGAAGTTGCGGCCGGTGCTCATGGGATAGCTGAGCTGCAGTTTTATTTTCTTGTCTGGACCGATGACGAAAACGGTGCGCACAGTCGCATTGTCGGCGGCGGTGCGGCCTTCCGACGTGCTTCCGCTTTCGGCGGGCAGCATGCCGTAGAGCTTAGCTATCGTGAGCTGCGGATCGCCGATCATGGGGAAGTTGACTTTTGCGCCTTGAGTTTCTTCTATGTCGGCCGCCCACTTGCTGTGGCTGGTGACAGGATCGACGCTCAGGCCTAGAATCTTGACGTTGCGCTTGGCGAATTCCGGCTGCAGGCGCGCCATGGTGCCCAGTTCGGTGGTGCAGACGGGCGTGAAGTCTTTGGGATGCGAGAACAGAATGGCCCAGCCGCTGCCGATCCAGTCATGAAAGTGAATTGTGCCTTGCGTGGTTTCGGCAGTGAAATCGGGAGCCGTATCGTTGATCCGGGGAATACTCTGGGTTTCGTTTGCAGTCGCTGTACTCATGATCATCTCCTTTATGTCCTCGATGAATTTAAATCGCTCAAGATTCGGAAAGTCGCCCGCCCCGGCTTCCAGACTTGGTAAAAGCGGATGAAAATGAAACCCACCCGCTTCACCGGGTGGGTTGGGAAGAATCTCGGAGTCTCCCTACCCACACGCCGGCGCCGGTGGACAACAACCCATGGCACTAGCGGTGCAAGGAGAAAGCATACGTTCAGGATAGAAGCGTGGCCTGCGACTGTCAAACGTCTCCCGGCTCGCCAGCAATGGTCTTCCGTTCATTTTCTGGATGATCTCTGCATCATTTTCTGCATCGCGTGAAGCCCGCGAACATCCCTTCGGAGAGCGGCAATTCATTGTTTGGGGGTATTCATGGGCAAAATGACGCGGCGGCTGGCGATGGCGCAGTGGGATGTATTCACGTCCAAGCCACTGGAGGGAAATTCTCTGGCTGTGTTCTTTGACGCCAGTGGATTGAGCGAAGAGGAGATGCAGTCGATCGCGAAAGAGATGAATCTCTCGGAAACGACTTTCATCTGTCCCCGCAATGCGGAAACGGAACTCGAGCGCGGCGTGCGCGTGAGAATTTTCACCGTGCAAGAAGAGTTGCCGTTTGCTGGGCATCCCACGCTGGGAACGGCGTTCGCGTTGCGCGGAAACTCTGGCATAAAGGAAGTCACGCTCGACCTGAACGTGGGCAAAGTCCCTGTGCGATTTGAAGAAACAACAGGGCAAGCGGCGTTTGGGGAGATGACGCAAGTTGATCCGGAATTTGGAATGCAACATGACCGCGAGGCGGTGGCGCGAGCCACCGGATTGAGGGTGGACGATTTCGATGCCGAGCTGCCGATCGAGACAGTGTCGACCGGAGTTCCCTTCACCGTGACACCGCTGAAGTCTTTGTCGGGGATTCAGAAATTGAAAGTTGACCAGAACCGCGCCGCCGAATATCTGGAGAAAACTGGCGGAAAATTCCTTTACTTCGTGGCCCGTGAAACCGTGGATCCGGCGGCTCGTTTGCACGCGCGGATGGTGTTTGACAACGCCGAAGATCCGGCTACGGGGTCGGCGGCGGGATGCACAGCCGCGTGGATGGTGGCTCACGGAGTGGCCGAACCCGACCAGCGCGTGCTCATCGAGCAGGGCGTTGAGATGCAGCGACCCAGCCGGATTTTTGTGCGCGCATCACGCCAAAATGATCTCGGCGATAACCGGGTAGTTAACGTGCGCGTCGGCGGCAACGCAATCGAAGTTATGCGCGGCGAACTTTTTCTCTGACACGCGTGGCGCAAGCTACGGAAAACACAGAGACGCAGTCTCTCAAGAAAAAATCAATGGCCAGAACGTCCCATTAGCAGCGGCGGCACTTTACAGTGAGCGCGCCACCGGTTAGCATTCATCTCGCTCTGACATTCTTCATATTGAGAAAAACCTCGGTCGGTTTCGCAAGCCGCGCTTGCGGCAGCGCCCGATAGATGCGGAAGGCTGATGAAACCTAAGCGCACGATTCTGTGTGTAGATGACAACGAACAGTCTCTTTCCCACCGAAAAATCATGCTGGAAACCCGCGGCTACCGCGTGGCGAGTTTTTCCCGCGGAGAGGAAGCGCTGGCGCGCTTTAAACAAGGCGGGATCGACCTGGTAATCGCCGACATGGCGATGCCGGGACTGGACGGGCCGCAACTCATCGCCAGAATCAAGGATGTGTCGCCGCACACGCCCGCCATTCTTATCTCCAGCAAGGTCCGCATTTACAATCACGATTCGGAGGCGGATGTTTTCCTCGCCAAGGGGATGTACGCGCCTGTCGATCTGCTGGAGCGGGTTCGACTTTTGCTGGTGCGAAAGCGCGGGCCCAAGCGCATGCAGCCGCGAACTCCGGAAGTTCAGCGCCATATTGGCGTAGCCTGAGTACCCTCTACAACTCGTTCTTAATACAACTGGTTCTTAATCGGCTGGCACAGAGCTTGCAAGCAAGGTCTCTACCAGCTGGGGTTCCTCCGCCCTTCGTGTAAGATTCTTGGCAGGCATGGCGGAAGCATTCATCGAAGCAAAAAACCTGCGGAAGACGTATCACGTGGGCAAAATTGAAGTCGAAGCGTTGCGCGGGATTTCCTTCAGTGTGCAGCGAGGCGAGTTCGTCAGCGTGGTGGGTCCATCGGGCAGCGGAAAGTCGACTCTCTTTTACCTTTTGGGCGGATTGACGCGGGCGGACGGGGGCAGCGTAGTGCTCGACGGCGACGACCTGGCGACGCTCTCCGATGCAGAACGAACCCGCATGCGCAAACACAAGATCGGCTTCGTGTTTCAGAAGTTCAACTTGCTGCCGACGCTCGACGCACGCTCGAACATTGCGATTGCCCGGGAAATTTCAGGAAACGGCGAAGGGGATCCGGCGCACTTTGACCGCATCGCCGACCTGCTCGGGCTGACCAAGCGCCTGGGGCATCGCCCGTCAGAACTTTCCGGAGGCGAGCAGCAGCGGGTGGCTTTAGCGCGAGCGCTCATCAACAAGCCCGCGGTCGTGCTGGCTGACGAACCAACCGGCAATCTGGATTCTAAGAATTCTGACGTAGTGCTTGGCATGTTGCGTATGTCGAATCAGGAACTCGGTCAGACCGTGCTGATGATCACGCACAATCCGGAGGCGGCGAGCTACGGAGACCGCATCATTCACATGCGCGACGGGCAGATCGTGAAACCGGAGGATGATCCGCAGTGGGCGAGGCAGTAGCGGCGGGGACATTTCCTGTGGCAGGCCGATCCGGCACAGCAGGTCGGCGGAGCGCAAGGCGGAGCGGAGATTGTCGAGCGCCGGGTCAAGTTTGATGGTATCCAGATGACTGCCGCGGCAGCAGCTTGCTCCTGAGCTGCGAAGGCAGCACCCTTCTCGGCGAGCATGGCGTAACTAGCGGCGGCACCATTGTGGTAGCCTGCGGCTTCGCTCTCCTTGGCATGGTTTCTGAGAATTCCCTTGTAGCCATTCTTCTCGAAATCCTCTCTCAGTTTCTTTGGCCCTCTGATCGTACCCGGCTCGCTGCGTGGCTTTGATGTATTGCTCGATTGCCTTTTTGTCGTTCCCCATCTGCCAGTGTGGGTCCCCAAGACCTGCAAAAGCCCCACCGTGCCTGGAGTCGATTTCAAGTGTTTTGTTCGACTGCTCGATGGCTTGGTTGTCCTCGCGCTGGCAGTAATCGGTGTACCCGAGCATGGCGAGAGCGGATCAAGCTCCACCGACTTGGGACACTCCGCGACAGCTTCCCTGGGCTCTGCCCATTTCGTCGTGGAACCAACAGAACACTTGACGGGCGTGGGGAGAACCGGAGTCAAGTGTCAGACCTTTACGAATCTCTACTTCGTCCCCTGCGACGTTCCGGAAAAACAGCATATCCGCCGTTGCCAACGAACTGTGAGCCTCGGAATTCTGCGGATCAAGCTCCAAGGCTCGTCGTGCCGCGGCATCGAACCGCAAGAGTGCTCGTCCCCAAACGAGGGATCCTTGCACGGGCGGTTTCTGCACCGCAGACTCCGTGTCACGCTTCAGGCGTTTCAGATCAGCTCTCAGCTACGCCGCCGACTGGCAGCGAACGTCGCGGTCTTTTTCCTGGGCCTTGTGGATGATCTCTTCTAGCTCGAGTGGCGTGTCAGGGTTGATTCGAGAGATGGCTCCCGACGTGTCACGTCCCCGATCCAGCACAGCCCCGCACCGAACGAAAACAAAGCGGTGCGGACGTCGAGTTCCCTTCCCCGACCTTGCTCCGGCGACATGTAGGTGACGGTGCCCAGAACACTCTATCTCGTAGATGATGCAAGTGTTTGCGTGATTCGGCCGGGGAGGCGGCTTTGGCCTCGCGCTGAAAACAGCTGAGGGCCTGTGCATGGTTGGCCCGTTCGCCGGGCAGGAACCTCAAGGCAACGTGGCGGTCCGAATTTGAGGTCTTCCGCCTCCTAGACGACGCCCATCCCGCCGCCTCCGATCCTGCTGAGGATGCGGTAATCGGAGAATCGTCTGCCGCACGGGTTGCCAGGCCGTGAACACTGGGTAGACAGGTTAGGTGGCGATAGCGGAAGGTCAATCGAGATGGTCGGAGAGGTTCTGGATTTCCAGCTCATTGGGACTAGTCGAGTAGCCCGGTTGAAGATTGCCATTGGTTAAGCCGACGCGGCAAACACTGTCGGGACGATGGTATCCTTAATGGATTATCCCGCGATGAGGTCCTGACCTTTTCCATGCCTAGTCCAGAAACTCCGGAAACCCACCCTGTGGCCGAAAGCGCTGAATCCTTCGGCGACATTCTCTCTCAGTTCCAGAAGAGTCATTCCCGCAAGACGGAAGGCAGCCGGCAGCTGCAGGCCACGGTGATTGCGATGAACGCTGAGTCGGTGTTCTTCGATATCGGATACAAGTCGGAAGGAATTCTGCCGCTGGCGGCACTGCAAGGGGAGACGCTAAAGCCTGGGGACAAGTGCCTGGTCACGGTGAAGGGTCGCGATCTGGACGGTTACTACGAGCTCTCGCGCTTGAAGGTTGAACGGCCCATGGATTGGACGGGGCTGGAAAAGGCTTTTGCCGACAAGACGACCGTGCTGGGCACGGTGACGAGTGTGATCAAAGGCGGATTCAATGTTGACGTAGGAGTGCGGGCGTTCATGCCTGGTTCGCGCAGCGGAGTTCGCGAGGCGGCCGACATGGAAAAATTGGTGGGGCAGGAGATCCGCTGCCGCATCATCAAGCTCGATGTGACGGATGAAGATGTGGTGGTCGATCGGCGCGCGGTGGCGGAAGAGGAAGAACGTTCCGCCAGGGACAAGTTTTATTCGCAGATCAAGGAAGGCGAGACGGTAAGCGGCACGGTGCGCAGCCTTACCGATTACGGGGCCTTCGTCGACCTCGGCGGACTGGATGCGTTGCTGCATGTGAGCGACATTGCCTGGGGCCGCGTCAACAAGCCCGCGGATGTGCTGTCGGTGGGTCAGGCGGTTGAAGTGAAGGTGCTCAAAGTCACTTCGGATGCCGACAAACGGCGCATTTCGGTTGGTTTGAAACAACTGCAACCGCACCCCTGGGACGCGGTCGCAGAAAAATTTAAGGTGGGGGACCGAGTGCGCGGCACCGTCACTCGTCTCGTCGACTTCGGCGCGTTCGTGGAACTCGAGACTGGCATCGAAGGGCTGATCCATATCTCCGAGATGTCGTGGTCAAAGGGCAAGATCAGAAAAGCCAGCGATGTTGTGAAACAGGGCGAGACTGTCGAGGTTGTGATTCTGCAAGTTAATGCCGTGGAGCACCGCATCTCCCTCGGACTGAAGCAGGCATTGGGGGATCCCTGGGCCGACATTGTGCAGCGCTTTCAAGTCGGTTTGGCGGTTGAAGGACCCGTGACCAATCTCACCAAGTTCGGTGCCTTTGTGCAACTTTCGGAAGGAATCGAAGGCATGGTTCATGTGAGCGATATCAGCGCGGAAAAGCGAATTAACCAGCCGCAGGACGTGCTGCGAGTGGGGCAAGTGGTCAAGGCGCAAGTGCTCGCCATTGATTTGGAGAAACGGCAGATGCGGCTGGGAATGAAGCAACTGGTGCCTACTGGCCTTGACGAATACATTGCGGAGCACAACGAAGGCGATGTGGTAACCGGCCGGCTGATGGACGATTCCGCCGGCCAAGCGCAAGTGGAACTGGGCGAGGGCATTTATGCTTCTTGCAAGATGACCGCAGCAACTCCGGCGAGGATGAAGATCGAGGTTCCGCAGGAATCGAAGGCAGATCTTTCTGCCTTGAGTTCTATGCTGCAGGCGCGCTGGAAAAGCGGCGGCGGAGGATCCCCCAAGGCGGAGCCCATGCGGGCCGGGCAGGTTCGCAGTTTTCGAATCGTGAATCTGGACCGGGCAGCGAAGAAGATTGAATTGGAGTTCGCGTAGTCCCGAACTTCGCTTATGACGGGTACTGCGCTGACGGGCTTTGGGAAACGCAAAATCGGTATGACTTTCTGGTCGAGCGGGAGTAACTCAGCGGTCGCGTGCGAACTTGCCAATTCTCTCCTGTTCAATACTTTGAGCAACTTAACAGGGTAGCGGACTGCGAAGTACCTTAAAAATGCGTGCAGCACCGGTGTAAGAGCGGGTGCGAGTGCGGGTGCTGCCAAAAAGTGCGAAGTCGCACTCCGGTCCTTTGCGTGCATAGGACACCTCGCTGAGCAAGGTCATTGAAGAGCTTGCCCCAGGCCCGGGCGCCCGGGTGAACAACTTCACCACCCGTAGTCGGTTATCCATCTGTTCTCAGGGCGGAGCTCTGCCGTCAACCCGTGAAAATTGGCCTCGGTGAATATCAAAGGTAACCCTGTAGTGGATCCATGGGTAAAACGCTAGCGTAAGTGCGGAGGGGCCGATGCTTTGGCCAAGAGGGGGATTGGTCGTTTCATCTCCAAACCAGACCGCCTTCATAGTGAGCGGTTCGCTCAAAAGCTGCCGGTATAGCCCCCTAACTAACTGGCTCCCGCGTCCGGTTCTACATGGATGACCGACTCCCGTCTCTCTTTATGTTCCGTTCTTACTTACGGTGCCAGGCAACTCTTCCTCGATTACTAAAGTAAGAGCATTTGCAGTTATTTGACTCACACTGGCACGAAATTGATGACAATGGAACCTGTCGGAGAGCCTTTTACCCAGAACGCATGTCAGTTCGATACAGCAAAACGTCTGCTCAGAAGCCGACCCCTGTTTTTCTGAAAGGAAGTACCCCACGCGCTATAGTCCAACCGCAATCCTACTGTTACTTCTTTCGAGTGTAAGCTATACCCAAACCGTTCCGTCCGAGCGTGAGGAGATTCAGCAACTCGTTCAGCAGGTAAAGGCACTTCAGGAGCGAGTCAGAGTACTGGAGTCCCTGAAAGGGGTCAACTCCACCTCGAGTGCCGATGGAACTGCTCCGGCTGTAAGCACACCCACTGTGCAAACTGCGCAGACCGATGCGCCACCTGCTTCCATCCCAGAAGCCCTACATGAACTTCACGGTATTCAATGGCGGGGGTTCGGAGAAGTCGACTACAAGGTTCTCAATCAGAGAACGCCTGAATTGGGAACTTACGGTTTTGTCCCGGGCTCAAGAGGGAACTTCTATACAGGCGACTTCGATCTTTTGCTCACTGCTCGGATCAGCGACAAGGCGAGTGTCTTGTCAGAAATCGCCTTCGGAGAGAAAGATGCTCAAAAGTTTGAAGTCGATCTGGAACGCGTCCTATTTAAGTACGATTACAACGATCACCTAAGAATGTCTTTTGGTCGGTATCAAACGGGGATCGGATATTACAACACTGCTTTCCATCACGGTAGCTGGCTTCAAACCACCGCCGATCGTCCTCTGATCATGGAGTTTGCCGACGATGGAGGTTTACTCCCGACACAGGCGGTTGGATTCTCCTTCACGGGCACCATTCCGTCCGGCGGAGTGGGTCTTAACTACATCGCGGAATACGGGTCCAGCGATACAGTTCGTCCCGAGTTCAACGGCAAGGTAGTAGAAGACGAAAACAACGGTAATCACGTAAATGTTGGCCTGTTTGCACGGCCCGACTCCATACCGGGCTTGCAGATCGGCGGATCAATTTATCACGACCAGATTAGCGACTTCACGCGAGGACCAAGTGTCAGGCTCGGACAGACTATCGTCAACGGACATGTTGTGTATGTCCGACACGGAATTGAATTCTTGAATGAAGGCTTTCTCATCCGGCATGTATACGAGCAGGGTTCGACAGTGTTTAATATGCCCGCCTTCTATTCGCAGATATCAAAACAGTTTGGGCGTGTTCGGCCGTTTTTCCGATACCAGTACATAAACGCAAATCCAAGCAGCCTTTTCGGGGATGTTGATCTTCGTTATGGGCCTTCATTTGGCGCGCGATACGATTTCAGTGACTTCATCGCTTTCAAGGCTCAATTGGATCAAACCGTGAGAAAGGGCCAGGTGGACCTTGATGGGCTCCACTTCCAGTTGGCGTTTACGTTTTGAAGCGATCTATGCAAACTAAACTTATCGTCGGATGGGTTGCTATCTTCCTCGCGGGTCTAGTAGGCCTTTCCTCCGCCGCCGCGCAGACGGGAAGGGTGGCGGTCGTGGTTAACGAGAAAAACCCAGTGAATAATTTAAGTGCTCCCGAGCTCCGCAAGCTCTTTGCCGGAGAGAAGCACGCCTGGGCTGGCGGCTTGCCGGTCAAGATATTCGTACGCGCGCCTGGTGCAAACGAGCGAGTCGTGATGTTGAAATTGTTGGGTATGTCAGAGAGTGAATACAAGCGCTATTGGGCGGGTCAAGTATATCGGGGAGAGGCGCAGGCGGAGCCGGTTGGTCTGTTTTCGAATGGCATGCAAAGGGAAGCAGTGGTGCTTTATCCCGGCGCTGTGGCTCTAGTGAACGTCGAGGACGTCAAGCTCGGCATGAAGGTGGTCAAGGTGAACGGTCATATGCCCGCGGAGACGGGATACCCATTCTGAGAATTCTGGTCGTCCGGGCGAGACGCGCCGACTTTGGACTTCAAGCCGGAAAAGAAACAACAACTTTTGACCAGTTGATCACAGGTAACGAACGGCAGACCTGTGCCACCGTAGAGTGCAGGACAATTCTGAAGTAGGCGCTTAATGCCACAAAAGGAGCTCAGAGACCGGCCAACGTCGTCGCACGGGCTTGTGCTGACTCTGTCGTTCCTCGTAATTGTGCTATTCATAGGCTTGGCGCTCTCGATCCGAGACAAGGATTCCGCCGACAGGAGTCGAGAAGCCCAAGGCGCTCTCAGCCGAATTGAGGTCCAAGTGCGGGAACTCCACGGTCTCGCCTGGCTCGCGATCGCCACACAGGAAATAACCCCGGCAGGCGAAGCCCAATTCCAGTCCTCGAAGACCGAACTGCTCAGAGACAGCTCTAGCTTACAGCTCCAAATCAAAGGGGAACCTCGCGAGCAATTCGGCCCGACCATCAAAAGCTTTGTCCAGGCCGCTGAGAGGCAGTTAGAACTGATTAGGCACGGAAAGATCGACGACGCACGGCGCCTGGACTTCGAGGAAATTAGTCAGCCGCTCGACATATTACTGCACAGCCTTCACCAAACGAGCGAAGAAGAAGGACGTGCGGCGGAGGCAGCTGCCGCAAGGTCTCGGGTTGAACTTGGAGTCGCTGTTCTCCTGGGCGCAGTTTCCATTGCTATTATCTTTTTTCGATTCCACCGGCAAAAGCAGTTGATGCGCGCCAAGCAGACCATTCTCCAGCAAAGTGAAGAACGCTTTCGAGCGCTCACAGAGAAATCGGCTGATATTGTTTTTATCACTAACTCAACGGGCGTAGTCAATTATGTGAGTCCATCAATACAGAGGGTCCTTGCATTTGGTGGCGAAGTTGTCAACGGCCAGAATCTGATTGATTTCGTTCAAACAGAAGACCTCCCACAACTGAGAAGTGCGATGGGGGTGCTCGAAGGCGAAAACGAAACCGTGGAGCTTCGTTTCCAACACTCGGACGGAAGATGGTTGTTCTTCGAGTGCATCGTTCGGAATCTGGTGAATTTCGATAATGTCAACGGCCTGGTATTTTATGCGCGAGAGATAACGGAGCGGAAGAGAGCTGAAGAGCAGTTGCTATTCACCGCAAGTCATGACCAACTGACCGGTTTGCCCAATCGCGTTTTGTTTCTGAACCGGCTGCAAACTGTGGTTGATCGAATCCAACGACATGGGCAACAGATAGCGGCTGTTCTTTTTGTGGATGTCGATGATCTTAAGGTTGTAAATGATTGTTTGGGTCACGCTGCTGGCGACGAATTGATTATCGAAGTCGGCGCCAGGCTGAAAAGATGCATGCGAAGTGACGGCAGCGTTGCCAGAATGGGAGGTGATGAATTTACGGTGCTGTTGGAAGACATCACAGATCCCAGCGATGCCATTCGGGTAGCCCAGCGAATCCACGCCGCCGTATCCAAACCACTCTTGATCTTTGGTCAAGAAGTGTTCAAAGGAGTTTCGATTGGAATTGCGCTCGCTTCTCAGGGCAGTTCTGCGGAAAACCTGATACAGAATGCCGACATGGCAATGTATCGTGCGAAGTCCAAGGGGAAAGGACACACAGAACTATTTGACGCCACGATGCATGAACAGGTGATGGGCCAGCTCCAATTGGAGTTACGTTTGGGGCGGGCGCTTCAGAATGGCGAGCTCGAGCTTTACTATCAGCCAATCGTCGCAATTCAAAGCGGGCTGATCGAAGGATTCGAGGCCTTGCTAAGGTGGAAACCAGTCGACTCGGACTCAGTGTCCCCGGGTGTGTTCATCCCGATCGCGGAACGATCTGGCCTAATTGTGCCAATCAGCAGCTGGGTTTTGACAACAGGCTGCCTTGAAGCAGTATCTTGGCATCGCTGGCGTCCTGATGAACCACCGCTGTACGTTAGCATCAATATCAGTGCCAGGCACTTTTCTCATGCTGCCTTTATTGGACATGTCAGAGAGGCACTCGAGCAAAGTGGCATCAGTCCCGCATGTGTCAAGATCGAATTGACTGAAAGCGTGACGATGAACGATACACCTAGTACAGAAAAGACGATGTCGCAGTTGCGTGCCCTGGGCGTAAAACTTAGTATTGATGATTTCGGTACCGGATATTCTTCCCTTAGTTATCTCCGGCGATTTTCCGTCGATACCTTGAAAATCGATCAATCGTTCATATCAGCTATGCAGGGAGCGCGGGAGAATTGTGCCATTGTGAGTACGATAGTGACGCTCGGCCGAAATCTCGGGTTGCAGATTGTTGCCGAGGGAGTTGAGACACTTGCTCAACTTGAAACTCTTCGATCTATGGGCTGCGACGCGGCGCAAGGGTATTTCTTCTCGAAGCCGGTGCCCTCGGATGCGGCAAGAACCCTTATCGATCTGAACCAAGAACAGGCAAAGGGCGTAGGTGCATAGAAAGTCTATCCGGGACAATCCGGGATGGGACCCCCGGCGGAAATTTGGCAGAACGTAACGACGGTCCAGCAGAGATTCACGAAGCCCTTTCATTCCAGTGAAGTTGTGGCGCGGGTCGAGGTGGGCTGTTGGATCGTTGAACTTCATCGAGAAGTCCAAGCAAAGAATCGCTTATTGGAAGAGAGGAAGAGATGGCATTGACAGACTCCCTAACAAGTTTGCTTACAGGATCAATCCCGAGGGTTTCGATGTCAAAAATCCGGTGGGCACGAATCTCGCCTACCATCTCGACTCTGAGACCACAGACGGCTTTGTGCGCGCCATGGCGTCGTCGCTCGACCTGATCAATATCTGGTCGATCTTCCTTCTCGGCATCAGATTCGCCTGTACCACCAAGGTGGAGCCGTCCACCGCGATCATCGTAGTGGCCGTCTATTATCTGGTGTTCAAGCTCATCACCTCGGGCCTGGAAGCACTCTAGAAAGTCCGGCGGCGGCTTCCAGCTCACGTCGGCGACGGCGGCACCGCCCATGATTCAAGGCGCGAGATGTGGTAGAGTACCGCCTCCACTAGACCAGGAGCCACGCATGACTCCCAAGCCCTTCGTCGCATTTGCCTCTCTGGTAGTCCTTTCTGCTCTGGCGTTTGGGCAGTTTGTCCGCAACCCAAAAACAGAACAGCCGATCTGCGACAAGCTCGGTGCGGTTGCGCCAGGCGCCGTCGAGACCTTTCAGCAGGCGACTTCCGCGATGGACAAGGGCGAGTTCCAGCAGGCGATCCCACTATTTCAAAGTGTATTGCGCCAGGCTCCGCTGTTCACGCCGGCGATGCGGCGCCTGGGAGCTTCCCTGGCCGCGTCCGGGCAGTTGAATGAAGGACTGACTTACAGCAGACGCGCGCTGAAGATCGAGCGCTCGGCTGAAAATCTGGCGAGTCTTGCGCAGTTGCTGGCCTATCCGACTCCTACAACCCATGGCACGGACGAACAGCTGCGAATGGCGCTCCCCCTGGCGAAAGAGGCCGTCGAGAAGTACAGCGGTCCTGACGACGCAAGTTACCTTCGCTGTTCGCGCAGCTTGCCCTTGTTGACCAGAGTCTGGAGGATTTTCGCCAGGCCACAGCGGCGCTCGTGCAGAAGCATCCTGGGCTGATGGGCACGCACTACTTCAATGCCGTTCGCTTGGCGATGGCCTCGGACTGGGTTGCGTCGGAACGCGAAGTCAAGACTGCCGAGCGGATGGGGCTGCCGCATGAGGTGGCCGAAACTTTTCTAGCTTCCGGCGTTCGCAGGCAGGCAGTGGCCTGGCGCTGTTCGCACTACGGCCCACTGGTGATTTTGGCGTGGGCCGGCGGCGTGGCGCTTCTTTTCATTCTCGGCAAGGTGTTCTCGATGCTGACGCTGCGTCTGATTGAAGGCGCCGATCCCTCGGCGTCGGCGAGCAGCGGTCAAGTTCTACTGCGCCGTTGTTACCGGCAGCTCATCAATGTCGCGGGCTCGTACTACTACATCTCTCTGCCCTTCGTGATGGTGATGGTTTTGGGTGTGACCGGGGGAATTGTCTATGGCGTTCTGATGATCGGCTACATTCCGATCACACTTGTGGCCGTTCTTGTGATTGGAGCCGTAGTGACGGTCTACAAGATGGTGCAGACTCTCTTTGTTGGCGTGGATCCGGCGCAGCCGGGACGCACACTGCGGCGGGAAGACGCTCCGAACTTGTGGAACGTGACGCGTGAGGTCGCCGACAAGCTGGGCACGCGTCCTCTGGACCAGATTCGGATCACTCCCGGAACCGAGATGGCGGTCTACGAACAGGGCACACGTAACGAGCGCCGCAAGGACAAAGGGCAGCGCACGCTGGTGATGGGCCTCGGACTTCTTACGGGCTTCAGTCAGAATTCCTTTCGCGCGATTCTCGCTCATGAGTACGGACACCTTTCTCATCGTGATACAGCAGGCGGCGACATAGCTTTGCGGGTCAACCAGGACATGATGAACTTCGCGTACGCCATGGCCCACGCTGGCCAGGCCGTGTATTGGAACGTCGCCTTCCAGTTCCTGCGGCTCTACCACTTCCTATTCCGGCGCATCAGCCATGGCGCAACGCGGCTGCAGGAAGTGCTGGCCGATCGTGCTGCCGCCGGACTCTACGGAGCACAAGCATTCGAAGAAGGTCTGCGACATGTCGTGCGGCGCCAGATTGAATTCCGCTACATCGCAGGCATGGAGCTTCAGGAAGCGCGTGGCGCGGGAAGGCCCTTCAGAAACCTCTACACTCTTCACCTATACGGAGAGGATTCAGTGGAAAGAGCGGTCGACATGGCAATGAATCGGGAAACCTCAGAGGATGATACGCATCCCAGTCCGACGGACCGCTTCAGGCTGGTGAGTCGTGTGCCCTGCCAGGAGGCCCAGCCTGCGCGAGGAAACATGTGGTCGCTTTTTCCTGATCCCGAGGCTTTGACTCAGGAAATGAGTTCTCAGATCGAGCATGAGGCCCGAGGCGAGGCTGCTCTGAGAAATCCCGCACTGGCAGGGGCAGGGCATTCTGTTCAGGGGTGAGGCTCACAAAACCACTGTTGTCTTGCGGGGCAACTTCACCGGGCAATGGATTCCATCGCTTCGATGAGCTCCGCCGGAAGTTTCAGCTCCACGCTGGCCAGATCTTTCTTCATGTAATCGGCGGTGGAAGTGCCGGTCAGCGGCAAAATACCAATCGCACGGTGCGAAAGCAAATACCAACTGGGCTGGAGTGGCATTCAGCTCTGTGGCCGCGATGAGAGGCGAATGATGCAAAACCTCCTGATTCGCGGTGAGGAGTGAGAAGCCCTGGTAGACGATTCCGCGCTGCTCGCAGAAATCCGCACGTCGCGATCCCCATACCAGATGGGCGAAGCAGCGGTTCTGGACAAACGAGGGGAATCTCATCGTGCGTCGCCGCCATTTGCTCCAAGGTGATCAAGGGAGACGTTGCTAACGCTCAGCAGGCGCATGCGGCCGGAGTCGGGTTCCGCGCGCATCGGTTCCCATACCTCGGGTCAGCATCGGTCCAGTTATCGTTTCATGAAGGACCGTGCCGAACCATGCTGTCCACGTGGTCAGTTGCTAGATGATCGAGCCAACTGGCCAGTGACTGCGCGACCCGCGCACCAAGGTGAGCCGGTGGATCGTGGGGCAGCTTGTCGTCCTGTCCCCGGCGTAGGTGAACTTGGTCTGCAGAAACAGGTCGGCGCCGGTGACAATTCCCGCACGATAGGCGCCGTTGATTGGCCGTATCGACTGGCCCGAAATCATGCGCAGATCGCGAGTTCAGTCTGCGAAGCGTGCGGTCTTCCTTCCAGGATGTGCGTACAAAAAATTGGGGATGGAGCGATATTAACCACGAAGGACGCTGAGGTTCACAGGGAAGATCTTGAACTCAGTGTTCCCCCTGTCTTTTGCGGCTAAAGTTTTTTGCACCGTATCGAAGCCCCCGTTAATCAGTGGCGTATATTTCTAATGCCTCAGGAGGCCTCCATGAAACACACCATCGGCGTTGTTTGTCTCTTCGTCTGTGCCACCCTCACACTCTCTCAAGCTCAGAACTCAGCCGCCAAGACAGCTGCGGCAACGCCTGCAGCGACGACCAAAGATCCGGTCACGGTTGCGCTGCGCCTGGTGCTGCAGCGCTTCCAAAACAACACCATCGGCGCGATGGAGGCCATGCCCGCCGACAAGTTCTCCTACAAGCCCACGGCCGATCAGAGCACCTTCGCTCACCTGGCCGCGCACATCGCCAATTCGAATAGTCTTTTCTGTTCGAAGGCGGCGGATGTGCCAGCGCCCAAGGTAGACGAACCCAAAGAAACCGATTCCAAAGACCAGCTGGTGGCCGCGGTGAAAGCGTCATTCAGTTTCTGCAGCGATGCCTTGAGCAAGATGGACGACTCAAAGCTGGGCGACACGATCGAGCTTTTTGGTGGACGCCAGTTTCCTCGCTCAGTAGCGGCGCTGGGATTGGCCAGCAGCCTGTCCGATCACTATGCGGCGGCGGCAATGTATTTGCGGCTGAACGGCATTCTTCCGCCCTCGGCACAGCCCAAGAAGTGAGCGGAAAAGCTTTCGGAAGCAGCTCGTCGAAGGCGCGGTCGAAATGAAGGAGCGGTGGGCGAACTTGTTCAACTCGCAGCGGAGGCGGGAAACTGTAAAGCAGCGTCCCTTTTCATTGCTGATTGGCATGATCAAGTGTTGAAACCGTTCGTTCTCTTCGCATTGCCTTCCGTGGTACGTTGAGGCATGCGGCTACGTTCGGATCGGAGACCAATGCTTTCATGAGAGAAGCGGGCGAGTGCGCCTTTCCCAGCGCATCCTTGCACGGTGCGGCGACGATGCTGTGGAGGATGCTGGAATTAGGGCAGCGGAGGAAGAAAATTGGCGTAAAATGGTTGACATGGCTGGTTTCCGGCAATGTTAACCGAGGGAGTATGGGCTGAGGTCCAAGTCGGCAAAGAACACCTGCGGCTCTTCTCAGAGAACAGTGCTCAGGGTACGCAGGCGTCCGTCTACAACGTCAACACGAAGAGCTGGATTGCACCCTCCGAAGAAGTCGAAGGTATCGAGGAGGGCAAGGAAAGAACATCAGAGCACGCCCGAGCATACCTTAAGGATGTCGCAAACTCGGAACTACCGCCGTTGGAGTGGAAGGCATCCCGCTCGCGGTAGCACGTCAGGAGGCCAGATATCCGAACAAACTTCCGGCACTCAGGTCTCAAAAACTTGCCGAAGACGGGAACCGAAGGGCCGCCCTTTTCGAGGACGAATTTGCATTCGATCAGGCAGGCAGGGCACACGAACCGTTTTCACTCATTCCCCTTCACCGTCGTATGGTCTACACCGGACGCAGATTTCGCCATGCAATTACCAGCCCCATAAAATCCTTAAGTCTGCCATGCCGCCGCTATCGACCTCGTGGCTATCCAGAATAGGTGAAACTGCTTCTTGCGCGGTAGCGTGAATCAAGCCGCCAGTTGTGCCGCCACATCCTGCCCGTCGCGGACATGGAAGCACCCTCTTACATAAGGTATCTCCTCGCACTGGGGGCAGTATGGAATATCGACCTGAACAATTTTCCCCGTGCCAACGCAATCCTCTGCCATTCGATGTGCCGAGATGAACGCCGCCTCCCACTTGATGCGCGTCCCACACTGGCAGCAGTGAGCTTGGTTGTCCCCATAGTCAAAGCAGGCGGTCATCAGGAACAGTGCTTTGTCCGCGGCAAACGTATCAACGCTGACGTGATGCGGTGTTTGCAATCTGCACTCACCTTTCACCGTGCCGACCTGTCACAAGACTCGCAAGACGTGCGGGGGGAGGGCGACCTTAGTCGGCCGGAGCACGCCCCATTGGCGAACGCTTAAGTATGCGCACCGAGGGGAGCATATCTACCCGCTCTGAAATGGAACAAAGCGCACCCACTCGCCAAATCAAGGGCAGTCTAACTCCGAAAACAATGGAGCCGCTGTTCACAATTGCTCAACCGCCAGAAAAAAAGGACTCAACCAGTTCCATCCGGTCAGACGGTCAGACCGTTTTAACCCGTTATCTCTGGCTATCTCTGGCGATGCATCCAATCCTGCATGAAGACAGGAAAAAACGTGGCGGTTTTTCCGGGGCGAAAACGAGGCACAGTGTCGTCGCGTCCGAAGCGCTGCCACGATTGGCACAAAAGCTTGGCAGGTGGCTTTTGCTGCGCGTGCGAAGTGTGGCGCTGCGAGTCTGCCGAGGGAAGCGACCAGTGCAACAGTGCTGCCGAGCAAGGTCGTAAGTATTGCTTAACTCACTTGGCATCTGGTACCGACTGATTCTTCCTGGAAAGGATAAGGAGCGCCACGGAAGCAGCGGGCCTTATTCTCGCGTCGTGTCTTACACCGCCTTCTTCTTCCCCGCCTTCACCTTCGCCCGTCTTGCCCGCTGCGTCGCTGCGATCTTCCTGCGGGCTGCTGCCGACAGGGTACCGCCTCGGGTCTTACTCTTTGGACCAGTACTTGAACAGCCCATCCAACTCTGCCAGCCACGTCGTCTCGTCGTCTCCTCTGTACCTGCTTAGTTAGTGCCCTTTCCAGTTCAAAAAAGCCGGAGCCGGGGCGGTTTGCGGCATCTCCGCTCTTAATGACCACGATTGCGGACAGGGCATGGCGTCCCGCTGCAACCTCCGTCTCAGAAATCAGACCGAGCAAGTGCCATAGCCGCTGATCGCGTGGGCCGCTGCACAAGCCAAATTCCTTCACTGCTGCAAAGGCATCGTCATAGTGAACAGGTCTCTCTTGTCGCGCAGACTTCTTGAGGTATTCCGTCAGCTTCAGGACTTCGCTCTCGCCGTACTCGTATGGGCCGTAGTGAACCATCACGCGCCTAGCATTTCGCTCGAGTTGAGTGTTTCAACTGTCCTTACTGCGCACAAATTGACCTCAAGTACGAAAGCCTGCCTCATCCTCGGAGCAGGCTCCCTCGGCTCTAAGCCGCTTTCTTTTTCGCTTGCGCCTTCACCCGCGCCCAGCGTGCCCGCTGTGCGGCGCCGATCTTCCTGCGGGCAGATGCCGACATGGTGCGCTTTACAGGAGCCGCAGCGGTTGTTTTCGCTACAGGCTCGGGTCCCTTCCGGACTTTCGCCCACCTCGCCTTTTGCGCCTGCGCCATTTTCCGTCGTGAGGCTGCCGAGATAATTCGGGCTGGTTGGTTTCCGCTCCGGGATGTTCCGGAGCCATTTAGCGACTCGATCACGGAAATCGCTCGGCCTAACTTCTCTACGTGCGACTGCGCTACTCGCTGCTCCGCACGAAGCTGCTGAAGCGCATTGGTTAGATTTGCCATTGTTGTCCCTCGGTGTTTAACTGTGCGGGATATTGTATAGGATTGGAATCATTTGTAATCTAGCCGAAGCCAATGATGCGAAATGGTGTGGATACGATTACGCGGTGGATGGAAAATCCAAGCTGGAATTCTGGCCGTATGCCGCTAGGGGGATCAGCGGTTCTCGTGAGCGAAGACCTGCCCTCGACAATTTACTGTCCGTCTGTCGCAAATCATCGCCTTGACTTCAAGCAGACTTCGTCGTTGGCAGACGGAACTCAATCACTCTTCCCCTCTGCAGCGGAGAGACCCACTTCACACTCTTCAAGAACTTGGTGGGTATGTAAAACTCAATTACTTTTGCCATGGCTCATCCTTCAAGTTACCTGTCCTTCTACCACCTACAAGACTCACCACCGACTTCAATGTCCCTGCCATTCCCATCCGCACTGACAGCGGATGGAATCGGTCAACCTAAGCTTTCTCAGAAGTACCTTACACACCGCGCATGACCGCATCCACATGTTGTTGCTCCCTCAGTTCCTATAAAAACTTGGACTCTCTGATCGTGGTTTCGGATTCCGCGGATTGTCATTTGATTGTCAAACGAATGTTCTGCGGATGTCCCGCACACAACGGTCCGTGACGTACTCATTCTTCCCCTGAGTCCAAACCGACTTGCACCTCAGTTTCATCCCACCTTTATTGTGTCGATTGCAGCAAGACCGTTTCACCTCGAGCATCCTGCGTATCCAGCGAGAAGCCTGTTTTTGTCGTCCACCCACAGGTCGCGCAGAAGGCAAAGCCTGAATGCTCTGTTTCTTGTGTCCTCAGTGTGCAGCGGACTGACGGAGTGGGCAATGGCCCCGAGGTGTGGGAACACTGTACGGAGTGAATGGCACCGCCGTGCTGGTGGCATCACGTTTAGGCCATTCAGTAGGTGCCAGCGCCTTCTAGATTAGGAGTTCGCTATCGCTGAGAGCGATCACCCTCGTCCGAAAGGATCAATGCTGAGAGTTGATGCGCAATAGCTATACCCGAAGGCCAGCGAGGAGAAACGGCTGCTCGACTCGATGTTGCTGGCGGTCGGAGTCGAAGGAGGTGAGTCTATGAGCCGCCCTTGCGTTTGCGGAGGCAGCAACCGAGCATTGCCGCTATTGCAGCGGGCGAGGCGAGATCGGCGACCAACTGGCGGGTGGGTGCATTAGTCACTCACACTAAACACCCATCGAAATTGAGCGGCGGGCGCAAAAGAAGAGAAAAGCGCCGAAGTTCTCCGTCTGTTTGAAAAAGCTGCCGAGAATACCCCCGGGCTGGTGATCCTCGAAGACCTTGACCGTGCTTGCCCGACCGATGGCAAGCGCACCCAGGAGAGGACGGTAAGCTTCCAGACCTTGCTCAATTGCCTCGTCTTTCGGAAGGAAGATGGGGATTGGAGAGCGTTCCCACACGACTGTCGTCGAGAAGTGTTTGAGTTCGTTGACTGCGCAGCTCCCCTCAGCAATGAATTGGACGATAGCTTTCGACGGGCGGAACCTCGGTCAGGTGAGGACTACCAACCCGGAGCGGTTCGACTTCTACGGCGATGTCGGCCAGCAGAAAATCACAGGTACCGAATCGATCCCCACAATCGGCAAGGCCTCTCAGGACTTCGTCGGGTTTCTCAACGGCCCCGTTTATCGTCCCCTCATAGCGATTTCGAAGTCGCGTTTGCGATCCTGAGCAGTGGAAGCCAGCCCAGCTATCTCCCGAAGTTGTAGCGCTCTTGCGGAAACAGTTCCGGCAGAAGTTTCCCAAGGTGTCGAATGGTACGAACTACGAGGAGAACATCGAGAGGCCGGGGCTCTACCAAGACAACGACATCAAAATCGGCAAAACGTATTCCTCAAACGAGCGTTGGTCGGTTGCTCGGGTGCGACTAGAGGAATATCGGTGCGACGGCCCAGCGGACGAACCTTTCGTTGAGACGAACCTTTCGTCGACCAGTGGTTTTCAATCTCTGCCAACGCGGGAAGTCAAGTTTCTGGACAAAGCGATGTGGTTGGTTGACGCCGGGGACTATGGCAACGACGGCAACTCAGAGCTTGTGTTCTCGATTGACGATTACAATCATGGCGGCTACAAGCTGTTCTACGATCACTTCCAGAAGAAAGCAGTGTTCGAGTTCGGCTATCACTGAGGCGGTGATTGCTGATCTTCAATACCGACCATTCTCGATATCGTGGAGAATCGACGCCAGAGATTCGTGGAGAATGATGCAACCACGCTGGCTCACAACTTCGAGTTGGTTGCGTCTCAGGGTTGCGGCAAGCTCACGAAACCTCTTCAGGTTGAACTTCCGTATACCGATCAGCGCATAAGACTTCGCCTGTGGATTACCGTACGCATAGATTTGTTCGAAGTCCACCAACGCTGTTGGCCGGGATAGCACGGCGCGGTAGTCCTTTTCGCCTTGCGAGATTACCCCCGCGTAGCCAACGCGCCCGAACGCAAATCGGTCAGTGCGCAAAAGGCGATTCAGAGTCGCGTCGGTGACTTCTCCGGTGTGCGCAACCCCGGTCAAAAGTAAGATTACGGCAGCAATCGAAAGTCTCATCACCGGAAGAACGCAGGAGCGCATCATTTCTTGCAGGTCGGGATATACCACCTATGGACATATAATGGCCCTCGACAGGAGTGCATGTGTTCGAACGCTACACGGAAAAGGCACGCCGGACGATTTTCTTCGCGCGTTATGAATCCAGTCAGTTTGGCTCTCCGCAAATTGAATCTGAGCATCTGCTGCTGGGAATTCTCCGTGAGAACAAGACTGTCACCAGTCGCTTTCTTAGCCCGCCCAGTTCGTGGGAGAGCATTCGGAAGCAAATTGAACAGCACACGATTATTAGAGAGAAGGTCTCGACTTCCGTTGACCTCCCGCTAAGCAGTGAGTGCCAACGAATACTCGTCTACGCTGCCGAGGAAGCCGACAGCCTGTCGCACAAGTTCATCGGAACCGAGCACCTGCTGCTCGGCATATTGCGCGAGCAGGGGTGTTTCGCGGCCAAGCTACTGAACGACAGAGACGTGTCTCTTGAAACCGCACGAAATCAGTTGAGCAGCCAGCCAGCGGAACAATTGGGCATGCCGCCAAGATCACCCGGAGTTCCGGCTGGGTACACGCCTCGCAGGCTGCTGTATAACGCCGCAAGTGAAATGCTCATTCTGGAACTACGCAGAGCGGGAGCCGTGCATCTTCTGCCGAGCCGACTTTTCATACGACACAGAGATTCGGAGGTATACGATCAAATCGGGAACCCGGCTGAAGGAGTGTGCTTCGAATCCGCCGTCACGTGCCAGACCAAACCGGTTGTCGTATTCAATTCCATGAAATGGGAGAAGCCGCCCGGAGGCGGTAACTGGGCAGGAGTGTATTCTTTTGACCTTAAGTCCAAAGAACTGAGGCTACGGATTTCACCGGAGAATCTGTCGCTCGAAGAACCTCACCTGCGGCTATGGATTCCGGAACTCATTTCGCTCTCCGAAGATGCTGACACTTTGCATGTAAATGTTGGCGTCGAAAAACCTTTTCTTTCTGCTGCGGTTGTGCACTATTTTCTGGCGAGGGTGAACCTGAGCGACGGCAAGCTCTCATTGCTGGCCCCACTCAAGGACATCCGATTCTGAGCAAGTTTAATGCTCGCCATAGCTCCCACTGACTACATCTTCGTTCTGACCGGGGCGGGGGTAAGCGCGGAAAGCGGCATCCCAACTTTCCGGGGTGTGAAGGGCCTCTGGCTAACCATCGGATCGAGGAGGTCGCCTCGCCCGAGGCTTGGCATCGCGATCCTCGGCTGGTGTGGGAGTTCTACTCTATGCGGCGGCGTGTGGCTTCGACGGCCAAACCGAACCGTGCGCACTTCGCCCTCGCCAAGTTTGAAGACCTGCTGCAAGATCGGCTTTTCGTTTGTACTCAGAACGTAGACACCCTTCACGAGCAAGCGGGTTCGAGGAGAGTTGTCCACATGCACGGAGAACTCTTCAAAAGCCGCTGCGACAGTTGCAGCCGCCCTCCCTTTGACGACACGACTCTCTACGATCCGACCGCTGAAGTCCCCCGGTGCGAATGCGGCGGCCGAATTCGCCCGCACATCTGCTGGTTCGGTGAAGTGCCGTTTGCATTGGATCGAATCTATGAGGCACTTGATGCCTGCACGTTGTTCGTGGCGGTCGGAACATCAGGGGTAGTGGAACCCGCCGCCAGCTTTGTTGCCCACGTCGCGGACCGGGCGCCGACGATCTACGTGGGACCGGAGGAGCCTGCGAACGCATCCTCGTTCACGGAATGCCATTTGGGAAAAGCGGGCGAGATATTGCCCAACCTGTTCGATGCCTTGTGATTCGTCGAAAGGCGCTATTGCAGCCTCGCGTACTCGACCTTGGCTTCGACAGGTCAATCCGCAACTGCTGTTGACAAATAGCTACAGCACTACAGATAGTAGCCAAGGCCGGAAAAGATTTTCTTGAAGGAACCATCCTTGACGCTGACGACCTCAAACCAATGATCCTCGTAGGCGTCACCTTCCAAAATGAGTTCCACGTGCCCGTCACCGTCCACGTCTGCGATGTCCACTGGAGACCACGTCGTTACGTCAGCAGTTCGGACGCCGCAGCATCCTTCATCCCCAGATCAAGCCAAAGCTCGAAGGCACCTGGATCAAGAATAACGGGCATACGGTCGTGGACGGCCGAGGTCACAGCTGGTCCAAAGCCTTTAGTCAGCGAACCAAGGCTCCTGCGAAAATCCGGCACTGAAAAAACCCAGTTGCGAGTCTTCCGGCGAGCCCCTTGCAAACTAGCAGCGCAAACGATTGATTTCGACTGGTAATTGCCGTTGCTTATCCACAGATTGAATGGCTCTCACACCACTTTGCATCGAAGACTGCGTTCATGTCTTTGCCGCCCTTGAAGTGCAACTCATAGCGGCCAGAAGCGCCGGAACCATCCTGAAATCTCTCAAACACAATGGTGCCCGATTCAGCACGTTCGCAATCGCCGACTTTTCGGCAGAGCGATGCAAAGCCAGCATCCGAGGTCGCGCCGAACTTCACAATTTGGCCTGAACGGATGGGTAGCCCTCGCCAAACCCCAATGTTGAGGTAGGAGCCGTTCACCCGTTGGCACTGCACGGGTTCCGTGGTTAGCCTGATGTCAATGGCGGGGCCATCCCATGGTGCACACGAGTTTTGAACCAGTCCGTGGGAAAAAGGCGGCTCGGACGCGATAACGCTCGCGTTGATGCCCCAGACAGCGAAAATTGTAAGGACAGTGACCAATACGCGGCAGCGCATAATAGTTCCTTGGACATCCTTGCATAGCTCGAACGCGGCTGGAGCGGAGTTTTGCGGGTTGCAGTTACGTCGGTGCGGGTTGCTTAACCCCAACATCAAAGTCGCTAACAAAACCAATGGCTTCTCCATTCACACGCGGTCGCGGCCCTGAGCATCGGAACCTGTTTCTCCCACCCTCAGATTCCAAAGCGCGTGTGGATCGCTGGTGCTGTCTGCTCGGTTATTCCCGACCTCGACGTGATCGGGTTTCGATTCGGCATCCACTACGGCGATTTCTGGGGGCATCGCGGATTCACGCATTCGCTGTTCTTCGCCGCTCTTCTGGCAAGCACCGTCACCATAGTCATGTTCCGAGCCGGGACATCTGGGATCGGGCGATTTGCCCTTTTCGGGTATTTGTTCTTGGCAACAGCAAGTCACGGCGTGCTCGATGCGATCACGAATGGCGGACTCGGAGTCGCATTCTTTTCGCCGTTCGACAACACTCGCTATTTCTTTGCCATGGAGACCTGTTCGTGTTTCGCCAATCGGCATCACGCGGTTCTTCACCCCACGAAGTTTCGCCATTCTTCAAAGTGAACTTCTGTGGATTTGGGTTCCCGCAATACTGTTCGCATCAGTGGTCTGGTTGTTGCGCAGGAAGAGCGGAGCAGACGTGGCAATGCCAAAACTATAATAGCTGAGGTCTGGTCGCCTGAGTTCAGCGTCAGGCCGGGAGAGGTATTTCAATGTGGTTGAAATCCCATGCCTCCCGGATGTGAGCAATGGTTGATTCCTTCTGTTGGGCATCAATGCCTTGGGCACTGAAGTCGAAGTTCGCCCAGAACAGGAAACTTAGGTAGACGCCCTTGCGATTCGTCGAAACCTCGCAGACAAAATCCATTCGACTGTAGTCCCACGTCTTCGTCATAGCTAGGAATTGCTCGACGGCGTCGTTTCCCTTCCGCCCACAACTGTCTGGTACGAAGCCCTTGAAGCCCGAACCGAAGAACCCTGATTCAACGCTGATCCGTCCTCCTATCGAAGCATTGAACTCGTGAATCTGTTCCGCTGGAATCCAGTATTCGACGTGCATAGCTGATCCCACTGTGTGCGGCTCGAATTTCGCAAGGTACGCGTCGGAGACCGAGAACTTGGTGACGTACCCCGCGAAGCTGGAGTCTTTCGTATTCCAATCCCTCGCTATCTGGGTCGCATATCCGATGTTCGCTACGGGATAGAAGATCGGCTGCTGTGGTAATCGCGGAGGAAACTCACGCATTCCCGAATCCCAGATCAGAGCTAGTTCGTGAAGACCGACAGGGCGAAAGAGGGTCGTCATGGCTGGCGTGACCCGAGCATTGTCGGAGAGTTTGCCCAGAACCTCCGATATGTCTCGCTCACGAGTTTCGAGATTCTGGGTCGGTCCACTTTCTCTGGCAAGGGATTGTCAAGCACAAATTCAATCAGGCTTTCACGAACGTCTGATCTTCTAGTGCCTTTCGAATATAACGCATCAAGGTGATCGCTTTGTGTTCCGCCAATAGAGTTGCAGTTCCCAAGTCTTCTAGGCTGACCGGGAACCGATACCGTTGGCCATCAACAACAACCTCGTAGTACATGTGGCCAGCCCGGTAGAACGAGAACCGAGCGGCATTGTTCTTCACAATATCCTTGATGTTCATGTGCACTGCATGTCCTCTGGACTGTGGTCGGAATGGTAAACGCAAAACTGAGTTCAACTCAAGGTCAGCCCATCTCTACCACAACCCCCACATCGAGTTTCGAATAATACTTCTTCACGTCCTTCGCCCCGTACTTCTCGCGGAACTTCTCTACCACTGTTTGGACTGGATTGGCATCAGTGATGGGAACGGCTCGCAACTCTTCTTCCACACCCCGCGCATCAATTCGAATCTGCGGGTTCTTGATGACGTTCTTGTACCACTGCGCGTCGGAGCCCTGAACGGGCAAGAGGTACAGCTTTTCGCCTTCCAGCACGAACCAGACAGGAATCGAGATTGTCTTCCCAGACTTCCTGCCGATCACGCTGAGCTTGATCTCGCGGTGGCGGGTGAGGCGGTCTTTGAGGCTGTCTGTTGGATTTGGCACGTGGTCCTCCGAGGAAATCGTTACCACACTTCCTGCCGCAGGGAGCAGCAAGTTCTACTATGCCGCAGATTCTCGCTCTCGACTGACGATATTTGGCAATTCTGCCGACATGTCGGCGGTACGGGAAATAACCAACTCCCAAGTTCTTTGCTGGACGAAAAACGAAACCGCCCCCCACTCATCGAGTCACGGGGACGCTCGTCCGAACAGCCCTCCTCCAGAACCTTAACTCGGATGCCTAAGCAACCCAATGCCCAGAGTGACTACCGCAAGAGCGAGAATCAATGCCCCGTAGATCAGAGAGACTGCTCCACTCGCTTGAGTCGCGGTCGGCGGCAGCACCGAGAAGAAGAACCCCACCGAAATGAGAATTGCCGAGAGCGGTACCCCGATTCGAACGAACCAAAGCAAGGGGGTGGGAAGAAACTTGTGAGGTCGTGCTCACTGGATTGTACCCGCCAGGCTGCTTCAGTTCTTCCCGATCACACGCACTTCTTTCCCACGGAGACCTGCGTACTTGATTGCCATGCGAGGAGCGTGTATTGGTCCTCTTGGTAGTCGGCAGCGAAGGCATCTTGGTGGAGCAACACTTGTTCCGCGTCATCCGCGCACGCCTTTGCGAACTCGGGAAGCTTCTTTCTGATAGTAGCGATCAGGCCGGACTCTCGCTGCATGCGTTCGTCATCGGTCATCGTGCTATGAGAATAGCTGATCCTGGGTCCGTGCGAATTCCACAGGTCGGCAGCACACCTCGTCGTCATTAGCCGCGTGGCCGATCCCGCGCTGGACGTACTCCGCTTCGAGTTATAGGCTAAACCGGATTACATTTTCATTGGTGGTCGCCCATGACTCAACCACCCAGTGCAGTTGACGCGTTCGCACGCGAGGTTCGCCTTTACGTCTTCGGCGAGGCAGCCAACACAGGCAGCATACCGCAACCGCCTGAGATCGCGGCTGCTCTGGGACGTTCGCAAACCGAGGTGGAACAGGCTCTAAGACAGTTAGCGGCGGGCAAGGTTCTGATACTAGCCCCAAACGACGGCAACATCTGGGCAGCGAATCCATTCTGCGCGGTGCCGTCACCCTTCCGGGTTGAAGCTCGCGGCAAAACGTACTGGGGCATCTGCATCTGGGATGCGCTCGGCATTGTGGCTGCACTGGGCACGGACGCCGTCATCCGAACGGCTTGCGGCGACTGTAGCGAGCCGATCCTGCTGGAGATCGCAGGCGGGAAGCTGAAGCGCAGCGAGGGAATTATTCACTTCGCCGTTCCTGCGCACCATTGGTGGGACAACATCGGCTTCACCTGAAGCACGATGCTCATCTTCCGTGCAGAAGAGCACATTGATCGTTGGTGCGACACTCGCAACATCAAGCGGGGCGCGACGCTCACGCCCCAGCAAGGCTGGCAGCTTGCTTACGGCTGGTACAAAGACAAGCTGAAACCAGAATGGAGGCGGCACACGCTGGAGGAGGCAGAGGCGCTGCTTGCAACGGTCGGGCTTACGGGTGCCTTCTGGAATCTTCGAGACTGAAGCCCTGCGGTTTTACACGCCTGAAGTGCCATGCTTCCTCCTACACATGCCCAGTGCGGCTACCCGATCCCCAGACTCATCGGCCACGGATGCGGTAGCAGCAAGAACATCAACAGCGCCCCCACAAGCGCCATATTCTTCGTGAAGTTGATCATGTCGATCTGCTTCATCTGCGCGTCGTCCACTTTCCAGTAGGAGTGCATCTGAAACGACACGCCCAGCAGGAAGACGATCAGCACAGTAATCCCGACCACGGGATAGACGCCCAGCAACATGCTGAGACCACCCAGCAGCAAGATCACTCCGGTTCCTGCCACCGCCAGTTTGGGAGATGGCGTCCCCCTTGCCTTCGCATATTCGCTCATGTAGTTGAGGTTCTTGAAGTGGTTGAAACTTGCCATCAACCAATACCCGCCAAAAATGTTCCTTCCGATCAGGAAAGCGATATTCATTCTCGGCCCCTTTCATTCGGCACTTTTGGATGATCAGGCGCTCATAGCGACGCAACTCCCGCAACGATTTCGGCGATGAGCAGCACTAGCGCAATTGTACAATTTCGCAGCACGGAAACCGCGAAATGGCAGACGATCTGAAGCGTGCGGTTGTCTGGAAAAGCCTGTTGATCGACGGCACGGACTATTGTGGTCTCTGGCACTTTCGATCGCTGCAATCGCAGGCCTGCTGATCGGACGAGGACCGTGTCGCGTTCCTGTGGTGCTAGCGACTCTCTGGGTGATGTTTCAACTTTGGGTGCATGGTGGCATCATCCACTGGGCCTTACGGAACCGGGCAGCAGCCTTGATCCTCGTTAACTGGCGAAATCAGTTACACATCTTTGCGCTTTTGGTTCGCCAGACCGGCGAAAGGAAAGCGAAATTTGTGCTAGCGATGTATCAACAAATTACTTTGTCGAGCGCGGGCAACGAAACCCAAGGGAGTAGAATCCGAGTGAATCAGGACGCAGGGAGGAACCATCATCATGAGGCTTACCTTATGGGCTTTGTTTTTCGCCCTGTTCTTCCCGGTAGCTCTTCTGCACGCCGAGTGCGTCAACGATCACCGTTCCAACAAGAAGGCCGGAGTCTTAATCACCGATTTCACCATTACCGGCACGCAGACAGTCGGAGCAACCGAACTCGCCCGCATCACCAGCGATTTCATCGGCTCATGCTTTGATGAGAATTCAGAAGAGTTGGAAGAGCGGATTCGAGCCTCATTTCAGGAACGCGGATACTTTGCCACGAAGGTCAACAGCCTCGGGTTCAAACCCCGCGACCCGTTGGGTGTTCCCAAGCCGGTGACGCTGGAGGCTGAAATCTCAGACGGTCCCCAGTACAAACTCGCAGACATCATGTTCGTTGAAAATCACGCTTTCTCCTCGGAAAAACTTCGACAACGATTCCCCCTAAAGATGGGTGATCTGTTCGAGAGAGGCAAGGTCGCCAGCGGACTGGAGAGCCTCCGCAAACTTTACGGTACTCAGGGCTTCCTCGATTTCACAGCCATTCCCGACACACAGTTCGCCTCAAATGCAACTGCAAGTCTAAATATCTCCATTGTGGAGGGATCCCAGTACCACATGGGAAAACTCGACATTGTTGCCGAGAAGGAGGTCGCCGGCCGATTACGCCCGGAGTGGAAGCTGACAGAAGGAGATGTGTACGACCAGACCTATATTGACGAATACCTGCAAACGAATCGGGACCTACTACCTTTGGGTTTCAGCAGAGCTAACGTCCACACAATTCACAATTGCCCTGATGCCGTGGTCGAAGTACGCTTGATAATCGATCCTGCCGAAGACACGTCGCACGCGGAACCGAAGAACATCCCGTGCGAAGACCACCACGATGTCCCGAAGTAGCGGCGGCGGTCAATTGGCGAAATCGCATTATGAAAATGCGCCCCGCTTCAAAAGATCGAAGCTGGATGTGGCAGCGTCCGCTACCGGTGGAGCGAACCAGTTCCCGGGCGGGAGTAGCACTTGCTGGAGGCCTTTCACGGCGCACTTTTTCACCAGTTGAGAGCAAACCTACTAAAGTTCAAGCTCGACACTCACTAGCGGCTCAGGGGTCGACTCACTCAAGATGAAATGCACCACCGCTCCATTCTTCGGGAGCGACATCGGCGATGGTTTCGGTAAAATCCCAGCGGTGGCCGTAAAAGTCCTGAGTGTTGTATTGGCGCTCGCCATAGGGTTGGTCTTGGGGTTCCGTCAGGATGATGGCACCATTCTGTCGCGCCCGCTCGCAGTGACCCTTAGCATCTTCGATGCGAACCTGAACGATGTGCGAGTTGTTGGGCAACACATTTCCTTCGGCGATGGTGAAGCAACCCTCCCCGGCTTTCATTTGGATCCGGTGATTAGCAATGCGGAGGCGGACGGTGAAGCCAAAGGCCTTTGACAGCCAATCGGCTGCCGCCGTCGGGTCGGGATAAATCAGCACAGGAATCACGGCGCAGGGCGGCACAGATCGGTTGAGTCTCATCTTGAAACTCTATCACCTTACCAGCGCGGAAATCTTGAGCGTAGCGGGAGGCGGTCTGACAGCCTATTCTATTTTCGGCGCTAATTCTGACTAACAGACGTAGCGCAAGTCTGTGCCGTCTGGTCGTCTGTGCGCCGGGCTTTGGGTTTCAAGTGTATAGAGATTTTGCGATAGTCACGGTTGCCACTGGACCGGCAGGCAAGTGGCAACTTTCACGTGGTGGAACGATTCAAAGGTGACCTTTTGCGGATCGGACGAGGGAAGCCGACAATCGAACGTTGTTTCGTACTTGCGCTGGACCGGCTAAGGGCTTGCGCACCAATAAGTGCGCAGTTTGTGGCCAAACTATCCCAACTGAAATAGCGGCGTTCTTGGCCTAATCCGCCAGAAATGGCGCAGGACGGGAAGTCTGCAGGAGAGAATCCGATT
>Ga0210406_10000583_pt1 | contig 49309 bp, 49 predicted proteins | sample IncBWC30MmetaG_FD_155454 | JGI IMG/M metagenome (GOLD analysis project Ga0210406, IMG submission 155454) | Forest soil microbial communities from Barre Woods Harvard Forest LTER site, Petersham, Massachusetts, United States - Inc-BW-C-30-M | ecosystem: Environmental > Terrestrial > Soil >...
ACGTCCTTGACGCCGGTGCCCTGTTTGGCGCTGACCAACAAGGCATCATGCGCAGGGAGGCCGATCACCTGTTCGATCTGCTCGCGAATGCGTTCCGGTTCAGCGGAAGGCAGGTCGATTTTGTTGATCACCGGAATGATTTCCAGATTGTGGTGCAGAGCCAGATAGGTGTTGGCCAGCGTCTGGGCCTCGACACCTTGGGAGGCGTCCACCACCAGGAGTGCACCATCGCAAGCTTGCAGGCTGCGTGAAACCTCGTACGTGAAATCAACGTGGCCGGGCGTGTCAATGAGATTGAGCTGGTACATTTGGCCATCGTCGGCCTGATAATTCAGGCGTACGGCATGAGCTTTGATGGTGATGCCACGCTCCCGCTCCAGGTCCATGGTGTCCAGAACCTGCTCCATCATCTCGCGCTGGGATAGCGCTCCGGTCACCTCGAGCAGCCGATCGGCCAGCGTCGACTTGCCGTGATCGATGTGCGCGATGATCGAGAAGTTACGGATGAAAGCGGGATCCATGCGGTAGAATGGGGGCCTGAAACAAAATTATCCCATATGTCTCAGGTGATCGAAGGAAATTTGGATGCGCGCGGGCTCAAGTTTGCGATTATTTGCGCGCGTTTCAACAGCTTCATCACTGACCGCCTGCTGGCCGGCGCGACGGACGCGCTCAAGCGCTCGGGCGCGAATCCGGATGACATCGAGATCGTGAAAGTTCCAGGCTCATGGGAACTGCCGCTGGTCGCAAAGACGCTGGCGGCGCAAAAGCGTCACGATGCGATCGTCGCCTTGGGCGCGGTAATCCGCGGAGAAACGCCGCATTTCGATCACGTCTCCGCGCAGGCCGCCAACGGGTTAGCGGCAGTGCCGCTCGAAACCGGCGTGCCAGTGGCGTTCGGCGTGCTCACGACTAATACGGTGGAGCAGGCCATCGATCGCGCGGGCGGCAAAAGCGGAAACAAAGGCTACGACGCGGCCATCACTGCCATCGAAATGGCTGACCTCCTGCGCCGGCTGCGAAAATAGTAGCGAGCAGTTATGCCCGCCCGTCACCGATCACGACAGCGCGCTTTACAGGTTCTCTATCAGTGGGACATGAACAAAGGACCTGTCGAGGACGCCATCTCTTCGTTTTACGACACCCTAAACTCGGAGGACGGCGAGGAGCAGACGGGCCGCGACGAATTCATGGAGGAGTTGGCCAAAGGGACTTCAGAAACGGCCACCGATATCGACCATCAAATTACGGCCAAGTCGGAAAACTGGAAACTGGAGCGGATGCCCATTGTCGATCGTAATATCCTGCGCATGGCGATCTACGAGATGCACCGTCACGAGACGCCCCCGGCGGTAGTCATTGACGAAGCCCTTGAACTGGCGCGCCAGTTTTCCGGCGAGGAATCCGTATCATTCATAAACGGCGTGCTCGACGCCGTCCATAAAGAAATCAAGAACTGAGAGACTGGATAAAGTGTCGCTGGGAGCGCGAATCGATGCAGGGGCGCTCGATGACACGGCGTCCCATGCTGGTTTCGGCTCGCCTCCCAGCGCTAAAATGCGTGCAGCCGGAAGGCCATTATTCGAGGACGTATTCACCACCACGAAGAGGGTCGCAGCGAAGGTCGTGAGCGTCTTACTACTACCGGTGCGAGGGCGATTTCGGACTGACGTCAGACGGTCTGCCGTAGTCTATCTCAATGGATAGGGACACGGGACTTTTGGTGAGAGGGAGATACTAAAGCTTCCGGGGGGAAGCGCTCGATCCAGGCTATGAACATTCTCATGGTGGCATCGGAGGCCACTCCTTTCGCAAAAACAGGTGGTCTGGCCGATGTTTTGGGCGCGCTACCAGCTGCGCTTCATTCGGCTGGCCACCAGACGGCCGTCGTAATGCCTGCCTACCGCCAGAATCACTACCCGACCGAACCTCAACTCGCCTATCGTAGCCTTTGGGTTCCGATCGGCCCGGGTTACCTGGTGGATATTTATCAGGCCCAGGAGCGCGGCGTTACATTCTATTTCGTACACTGCCCGCCGTTATTTGATCGGGATGGGATTTACGGCGCCGGCGGCGCGGATTATGCCGACAACCATTTGCGCTTTGCAGTGCTATCGATGGCTGCCCTGGGAGTAGCGCGCTATTTATTCCGTCCGCAGCTCATACATGTGCACGATTGGCAGGCGGCTCTTTTGCCCGTTTATCTCCGCCAGTACTTCAACAACGATCCGACCTTCAGCGGTGTCAAGGTGCTGCTCACAATCCACAATCTCGGCTATCAAGGAATTTTCGGAGCAGCAGCGGTTTCGCAGCTCGGGTTGGACAGCCGGCTCTTGAATCCAGAACAACTGGAGTTCTACGGTAAGCTCAACCTGCTAAAAGGCGGGATCGCCTTCAGCGGTGCCATCAGCACCGTGAGCAAAGGTTACGCGCGCGAGATCCAGACGCCTGAGTACGGCTTCGGTCTGGACGGTTTTCTTCGCAAGCATGGGCCAATTTATGGGATCGTCAACGGCGTGGACTACGTCGAGTGGGATCCCGAGCACGACCCGCATGTCGCTCGGAACTATTCGGTGAATGATCTTTCCGGGAAGGGTGAGTGCAAGCGGGCGCTTCTGGACGAACTGGGGATTCGGGCGGGCGCCGGGCAGGAGCGTCCGCTGATCGGGATGGTGTCGCGCTTCGCGGCTCAAAAAGGCATCGACCTCATTGCTGAGGTTGCGTCCAGAATGCTTGAAGCGAACGTGTGCCTGGCCGTGCTCGGATCCGGCGATCCTCCATACGAGTCGATGTTCCAACTCTTGGGGCAAACTTATCCGGACCAGGTCGCGGTTCGGATAGGCTACGATAACGCGCTTTCGCACCAGATTGAGGCGGGTGCGGACATGTTCTTGATGCCTAGCCGCTATGAACCCTGCGGGCTAAGCCAGATTTATAGCTTGCGTTACGGGACGGTCCCGGTGGTTCGCGCCACTGGGGGGCTGGATGATACCATTGATGAGGGTACGGGCTTCAAATTCCGGGATTACTCCGGAGACGCGCTGCTCGAGGCCCTAGGCTTGGCCCTGAAGGCCTATCGTGATAGGGATCATTGGATTGCAATGATGCGGCGCGGCATGCGGAAGGATTTTTCATGGAGCGCCGTGGCTGTTGAGTACCAGGCGCTCTACCGGCGGCTCTTATCGGCCTGAATCGTTTGGGGCGGTTACAACATCTGAAAAAGGGAGTGATTTCAAGGAATTTATGGCTGGTACAAACACACTGACATTCACCGACGCAGGCTGGGACAAAGACGTCCTAAACTCCGATGTTCCTGTCCTGGTTGACTTTTGGGCGGAGTGGTGCGGTCCGTGCCGGATGATGTCCCCGACCGTAGACGCGATCGCCACCGACTACGCTGGGCGGGTGAAGGTCGGCAAATTGAACGTAGACGAAAATGGCGCCGCGGCCATGCGCTACAACGTTCGCGGCATTCCCACGCTGCTGCTCTTTAAGGGCGGCAAGGTGGTGGAGCAAAAAGTCGGGGCGGTTGGCAAAAGCGACGTGCAGAAAATGCTTGACGGGCACGTTGGTGCCAGCGTCGAGAAGCCAACGGTCACGACCGAGAGCTCGCCGATAGCGCGGACGGGGTCGTAAGCGCGCCTTCCGAAGCAGATCCAACTAAAGCGACATATTTGGCGAAGACGCCCGAGCGATAGCGCGGCACAGGAGGTTTCCATTTCCTGAGCCGTTCCTGTAGGGTGCTCTGCGGGATGTCCAAATCGATGGTCCGCCTCTGGATATCGAGGTTGATGATGTCGCCTTCCTGGACGGCCGCGATCGGGCCGCCAACCGCTGCCTCCGGCGCGATGTGACCGACGCAAAATCCTCGGGTAGCCCCGCTAAAACGGCCATCAGTGATTAATGCCACGGTCTCTGATAGTCCTACGCCGACGATCGCGCTGGTGACCCCCAGCATCTCGCGCATCCCCGGCCCTCCACGCGGACCTTCGTAGCGGATCACAACGATATCACCGGACTTGATCTTGCCGCCCATGACGGCGGCCATGGCGGCTTCCTCGGAATCGAACACTCGCGCGGGGCCCTTCTGCTGCGTACGCTCGATTCCAGTAACTTTGATGACGCAGCCTTCCGGGGCAAGCGAGCCGCGCAGGATTACCAAGCCCCCGCTCTTCTTGATCGGGTTGTTCAATGCGTGGATCACCTCTTGCCCGGGCGTCTCCTTGGCGTCGGCCGCCTCCTGGGCGAACGTTCGGCCCGTCACCGTCATCGCCGACCCATCCACGTAGCCGCCATTCAACAGCCGCTGTGCGATCACCGGAATGCCGCCCGCTTTATCGACGTCCACCGCGACGAACTTGCCGGCCGGTTTCAGATCCACCAACAACGGAGTGCGCTCGCTAATGGTTTGGAAATCGTCGATATTGAGCGGTATACCTGCTTCGCGCGCGATGGCCAGCAGATGCAGTACGGCGTTAGTTGAGCCGCCGGTGGTGGCTACCGAGGCAATGGCGTTTTCAATGGACTTTCTGGTGACGATGTCGCTCGGCCGTAGATTTTGTTTCACCATGTTCAGAACCAGTTCGCCGCAGCGCTCAGCCACATCTTTCTTGCGCGGGTCCACTTGAGGCACCGACGCCGTTCCCATAGGGGAAAGCCCGATTATTTCCATCACGGTCGCCATGGTGTTGGCGGTGAACTGGCCTCCGCACGCGCCCGCGCCGGGACAGGCCGAATTCTCGATTGCCAGCAATTCCTCATCGGACATCTTGCCCGCGGCATTTGCTCCGACGGCTTCGTACACATCCTGGACAGTGAGGTCGCGGCCTTTGTAGCGGCCCGGCAGAATCGATCCGCCGTAGAGTACTAAGCCTGGAATATTGAGGCGAAGCAGCGCCATTGCAGCGCCGGGAATGGTCTTGTCGCACGCCACCAGCGCCACGATCCCGTCAAACATGTGGCCGCGCGCCACCAGTTCGATGGAATCCGCGATCAGGTCCCGGCTGACCAGCGAGGCCTTCATGCCTTCGGTGCCCATCGTTATGCCATCGCTGATCGCGATAGTGTTGTACTCCATGGGAGTGCCCCCGGCCTTCCGGATTCCTTCCGCGACGTTGACGGCCAGATCCCGCAACTTGAAATTGCAGGGCATGGTGCCGATCCAGGTGTTGGCGATACCGATGATGGGCTTCTTGATATCCTCGTCGGTCAGGCCGATGGCCTTGAGAAATGCGCGCGCCGGGGCGCGATCTTTACCTTGAGTAATGGTGTAGCTCGGGAGTTTCATAGGAAATAACTAGTGTAGCCGTGGCAGGGGCATTCCTGCCCGCGATCGCTACAGTATATTAACCGCGCGGGCGGCGATCACCACCACCGTGGCGAGCGAAATTAAGGCCTGCGTCATCATCATGAGCTTGGCCCACCGCGACAGCACCGGCACGTCAGTGGGCGAAAAGGCCGTGCTGCTGTTAAAGGCAAGAAACAGATAATCGACAAAGCCGGGCCTCCAGTTGCCCTTTTGCTTTCCCGGAATAAGCATCTGAGGGAAGAGAAACGCCCCGTCCGTGTGCGACCCGCGCAAGTCCCGTTGGTTTGGACCGCCCGCATCCAAACGCCAATACCAAGACGCGAAGACCAAGACATTCGCGATCCACAACGACGCCGCGGCTCGCAACAGAACCTGCGGCGAATCGCGATGGGACGGCAACCGCGCGATGAGCATCGCCAGGGACCAGATCATCGACGCCGTCACGATACTCAGCACAGTATGGCCCAACACCTCGTTCAGCTTGTGCCGTCCGGTTCGATGCGCAATTACGGTGGGGACCAATAGCATCGCAACGATGGCTAGCAGCAGCCAGTAAGGACCGAACCGCAGAGCTTCCGGTAGAGCCGAGTAAAGCGCGCCGACGGCCAGAAGAGCCAATATCGCCGGCCACCGCGGCTCTGTTACCGTTTGTTCGCCTACGGCTTGAGATACGGTCTTGTTGGCCGGCATAGATGAGGCTATGATGAATGTAGCAAGACACCTCCCCATGAAGGTTGTAGTACAGAGTTCGTCATTGATCTTCACGGTGCTTTCGATCCTGCTCAACGTGCCGATCACTCGCGTGAAGCGCAAACCGGAACGAACAGCGGAACAGCTCGAAACATCCAAAGCCGCCGGCGCCTGAAGCCACGGATGCGCATCGTTTGCATTCACGCCCATCCGGACGACGCGGAGATTCTGGCCGGAGGAACCCTTGCGCTACTTTCTGAAGCTGGTCATTCCATCACGATCATTAGCATGACTCCGGGCGATTGCGGCTCGGCGCGCCACAGTGCCGAGCAGGCCGCTGCCATCCGGCGCGAGGAAGCTGCCGCAGCCGCCCGCTTGATCGGGGCCGGGTATAGCTGCGCTGAATTCCGCGATCTGGCGATTTTCAATACCGACGATTCGCGGCGACATGTAACGGAACTAGTTCGCGGCAACCGTCCCGATATCGTGCTCACGGCCGCGCCCGTGGATTATCACTGCGATCACGAAGTCACCAGCTTGCTGGTGAGAGACGCATGTTTCGCGGCTTCCGTCCCAAATTATGCAACCAACGCGGCGAAGCCCGCGGCGCCGCTGGAAGCGATCCCGCATCTCTATTTCATGGACTCGCTGGGCGGTGTGGACCGTTTCGGGTCCGCCATCGAACCCGATTTCGTGGTCGACATCAAGACGACTTTCGACCTCAAGCGCCGTATGCTGGCTTGCCATCTCAGCCAGCAGGAATGGCTCAAGAAGCAGCACGGAATCGAGGATTCGCTGGCTATCATGGAACGCTGGACTCGGGAGCGTGGGGCGCTGGTGGGCGTCGAGTTCGGTGAAGGCTTCCGTCGCTATGCCGGCCATCCGTACCCGGAAACCCCGCTGTTGGAACAGCTTTTGGGCTCCAAAACGGTTATTCATGACCGCCAGTGGGGCTCGGCGCGATAGACTGAGTTGGGTGGGCACTTCGCACGGTTTCGCGCCAGCACATGATGATGACCGGGACAGGTCACACCAATTGGCTCATTTCGCCGAGCAATTGAAGCAACTGAACCGGCTGAGCACCACTCGTTATGACTCGCTGGAGCAGGCTCTTGAAGATCACTTGAAGACGGGCTGCCAGGTATTCGGCTTGCCCATCGGGATGATCCTGCAGACCGAAGGTGATCGAGGAATAATTCGCGCCACGCGCGGGTCGGCCGATCTTCATCCGGGCGCCAAACTTCCGTTGAGCGCTACCCCTTGCGCGCGAGTGACCGATCGGCTGCGAACGCTCACGTCTTCACGAGGCGCGGGGAATAGCGATCTGCGTCCGGAATTTGAGACCTACATTGGAACGCCCATTTTGTTGGGCTCAGAACTGTTCGGCACGCTCAGTTTCTCCTGTTCCTCCAACGGAGGCAGCCGGAATTTTCTGGAGGCGGAGACCGAACTCATCGAACTGATGGCGCGCAGCATTGCGCGATACATTCTGGACCATCGCGCGCATTTGCACTACCGGCGTAGCGCGCATCTAGAGGAGAGCCGCAATCAGGTGCTGGAGATGGTGGCCGCGAACCATGCCCTCGAGGTCACCCTAAACCGGATCGTTCATATGATCGAGAAGCAGCGGCCGGGCGTGCTGTGCTCGGTACTGTTGCGAAACGGGGGCGCGCTTTTTGGGGCCGTGGCAGCAGGCTTCCCGCACGACACTATTCGCCTTTCGAAGCCGGTTAGACTCTCGCCGGAGCAGTCTGAATTTGTCTCGGCGGAGTTGGCTCGCTCTACTATTTTCTGGAAGGAGGTCCGCGATTGTCCGGTTTGGACCGACCGGTCCTACCTCGCCGCGCAAATCGGCATCTCGTCGTGCATGTCGACTCCGATCCTGTCAGCCGCCGGCGGGCTGCTCGGTTTATTGGTGATGCACTACAAGAACGAGCAATCGCGCCGCGACGGCGACCCGGACCTGCTGCAGGTGGCTGGCCGCTTGGCGGCTCTCGCCATCGAACAGCGGAAGTTCACCGAGCGTCTCGAGTTCCAGGCCAGGCACGATTCACTAACTGGCTTGCCGAACCGGGCCTACTTCATCGAACTGCTGGAAAAGGCGCTGGAGCAGGCCCGCGAGCGATCCGCAATCCTGGCTGTGCTCTTTATCGACCTGGACCGTTTCAAGCAGATCAATGACACCCTGGGCCACACCATGGGCGATCGGCTGCTGAAGGAAGTAGGCGGCAGATTGCGACGCTTGCTGACTGAGGACGACTTGGCTGGACGCATGGGCGGAGACGAATTCACAATCGTCATGACACGCCAGCCCGATGAGCAGACCGCCATCCAGGCTTCCGAAGAATTCCTGAAAGCCTTTCGCGCGCCGCATCGCATCGACGGGAATGAGCTGTTTGTGACCGCCAGCATCGGGCTTTCTATCTTCCCCAAGCATGGGATCACGGCGGCCGATCTCCTACGTAATGCCGATCTTGCGATGTATCACGCCAAGAATGGCGGCAAGAATGATCTGGAGTTGTTCCTGGCCGAGGATCACGTTTTAGATCTGGAGCGGCTGCACCTCGAGAATGCACTCCGCCGCGCTCTGGAAAATCATGAATTCGAGCTGCTCTATCAGCCTTTAGTCAACATGGACGGAAGCGTGGAGGGTCTGGAGGCGTTGCTGGTCTGGAGGCATCCCATCCACGGAACTATTTCTCCCAAGCAATTCATTCCGATAGCGGAAGAAACGGGCCTGATTATCGAGATCGGGTCATGGGTAATCCGGCAGGCGTGCACGCAAGGCGCGGAATGGCTGAAGTCGGGTTATAGGTCGGCTCGCATCTCGGTGAACGTTTCCGCACTGCAGTTCGAGCGGCGCGATTTCGTACAGACAGTCTCCACCACGCTGGCGCTCAGCGGATTTCCGGCCCGATGCCTGGAACTGGAATTGACCGAAAGTTATATCATGCGGGATCTTCCGCAGTACGTAGGCCGCATGACCCAGCTACGCGACCTAGGGGTAAGCATCTCGATCGACGACTTCGGAACCGGCTATTCGTCGCTGAGCTATCTGAACAAGCTGCCCGTGGATTCGCTGAAGATCGACCAATCCTTCTTGCGCGGACTCCAAGAACCGGAAGGCTCCCTGCCGGTGATCCAGAGCATTGTGCGGCTGGCGCACGGCATGAATCTCACGGTGGTGGCGGAAGGAGTAGAGACGGCCGCGGAGCTGGACTTGGTCCGGATTCTGGGTTGCGATAAAGTCCAGGGGCATGTCTACGGGCCTTCGCTGCGCCAGGAGGAAGCCGAGGCGTTGCTGAAACGAAACGAGCGAATGCGGCCAGTAGCTTCTTAGTAGGTCAGATGTGGCGCACGCACTCCTGCTTCTAGCGTCTGTTCGCCAGCGTGTAAGAACCATCGATTGATGACGACATCGCGGGCGAACCAGGGCATGCCCAGCAGGCCCTTTCCGAGCAACTGGATCAGTCGCGAAGGAAGATGCCGGCCGACTTTGGTGGCCCAGTGCTCGCGCGCGCCAAACCTCCTGGAGAGCAGCGTTTGATAAACCTCGAGGTTTTCGCGACTGTAATTTCCCTGGGCCGCGAGAATCACCTTCGCCGCCAGTAACCCGGATTCAATGGCCGGCCGGATGCCTTCTCCGCTCTGCGAATAGGCCAAACCAGCGGCATCGCCAATCAGCAGGAGTGCATCATCAGCAATCTTGCGAGCCGAAGCGTCGTAGAGAAGATAGGCGTGTCCGAGGAGCGCGTGTGGAACCTCAAAACGCACTCTCCCGGCCGACTTCAGAAAACTCAAAAATCCGGCGACGTGGTCAGCCAGACGATGCTGATCCATTCGCCCTAGACCTACATTCAGAAAGTTGCCTTTTCGAAAACACCAGCCGTACCCTTTCAAATCGGCACAAAAATAGAGTTCCGGGACTTCTGGAGAAACCGCGCAGCCGGCGCGCTGGTGAGCGTCCATTTCAAATTCGGCTTCCTGGGCGACTACGGCCTGCTCACTACGTGACTTGGCTCCTGTGAGGCGCGCGACCGGACAGAAGTGGCCCCCGGCGCCAACCACCAAGCGCGCCCTAACGCCTCCGTTGGCAGCCCACCCGCCATCGCAACGAGCGAGAGTCGTTAAACTGGTGCCTTCCAGAAGTCGCGCGCTGGAGCGTCGTAGGAGATATTCATCGAATTCGCGCCGCCGAATCCCGTAGCTGACGGTGTTCTCGTAGGTGGTCTCCAACATCTCGCCGCCGATGCGGCCAATGCGGAAACCAGTGATGGGCTGAAAGACACGCCTCTGAGCATACTCGCGCGAGTCGATTTCGAGTTCCGACAGAACGGCGGGTGTGATCCATCCGCCACAAACTTTATCGCGCGGAAAGACGTGTTTGTCGAGAACGACAACATCCAGACCCGAATTCTGCAGCTTCCAGGCGCAGGAAGAACCGGCCGGTCCTCCGCCGGCAATCAGGACGTCGCATGCATCCATTCAGGCTTCTCGATTGCGTCCGGCTTCTCGATTTCGAGCTGTTCTTCGGAATAAAGCGGCGCACGAGTCCACCACATCGGCGGGCAGCGCGATCCTGTAAAAACAATCTGGAATAGCTGGAGCGAGCCCGAGCGGAAAGCGGCCAGCGATCCGGCCAGGTACAGCCGCCAGGCGCGCAGAAACTCGGCGTCGTACATCGACACAACCTGCTGCTGCGATTTCTCGAAACGGTCCAGCCAGTGCTCCAAAGTCTTGGCGTAGTGGAGGCGCAGATTCTCGATATCCAGCACCGAATAGTTCCAGCGCTCGAAAATTTCCAGAGCCTGCCGAAGCGCCGGAATGTAAGCTCCTGGAAAAATGCGCTTTCGCATCCAGCGGCTGTAAGGCCCAGGCTGGTCCTTACCAATGAAATGAAGCAGTCCCCGCCCGGAGGCCCCAATCGCCCGCTGGATCACATCCGCCAGAGCGTTGTAATTTTCGACGCCCACGTGCTCCAACATTCCCACCGATACGAAGGCATCGAATTTGCCGGATATGTTCCGATAGTCGTCTTCGATGAATTGCACCTGCTGGCTCAAGCCTTCCTCTTCGGCCCTTTGCCTGGCAAAAGCAATCTGCTCATGCGATACGTTAAACGCTTTCACGGAGACGCCATACTGCCGCGCCATATGAAGAGCTAGCGCTCCCCAACCACAACCGGCTTCAACGACCGTCTCCCCGGGTTGCAGCCTGAGTTTGCGGCAAATGTGCTCCAGCTTAGCCGTCTGGGCTTGTTCGAGCGTCGCAGTAGGAGAGGGAAAGTAAGCGCAGGTGTAAGCTAATTGCCGGTCTAGCCACAGTTTGTAGAAATCGTTGCCAAGATCATAGTGCGCGTGAATATTGCGGCGCGAGCCGGGCAAGCTATTAGCCTGTAACCGGCCGGTCCATTTGGATACCAGGCGCGGATATAGGGGTTCGCTCGATTGCTCACGGGACGTTGCTTGATAAATAGCCTCCAAAAGTTCGACCAGACTTCCTTGGACCTGAAGCGTCCCGTCGGAGTAAGCGTCGCCGAAGGCCACTTCCGGATCAATCATCAATCGCAGAAGCGTTTTGCGATCCGGGATAACCAAAGTGGCGACCGGAGATTCTACCGGTACAGTGGCTTCTCCATTTCCAAGAACGATCCTGACGGACTCCGGCTCAACGGCCTTTGAAATTCGTCCCAGTAACCACTGGTCTGCCCAGCGCGGAAAAATCGGCATAGTCCCCGCCTTGTATCTTCAGGGCCGAAAAAATCCAGATCCCCTGTAGTGATCTTACCCTGTTCTGCCGTCGTTTGGCCGGGCCTAGGCGATCTACCAGGTTCCTGAATTTCTCCTTCAAACCCTGCTATAGTATAGGTTTAGCGCTACCCTCGAAGCGAGGTTTCTGTGTTCTTAAGCGTCCAGGAGCTAGAGTTAAAAAAGGTCCGCTTTGAGGTGGCTTTCGCTCCCGGCGAGATCGATTATGCTGACGGGCTTCGGCAAGTCACGACACTGGAGGTGCGAGGCTCGGCCGAACTCCTTCCGCACACTCTGGGGGAAATCCGGATCCGCGGTCATCTGACAGTCCGGATGCGAGCGGACTGCGATCGTTGCCTGGAGCTGGCGGAGTTTCCGATCGATTCGGACTTCGATCTGTTCTATCGTCCCGCTGCTCGGGCCGATTACGACGAAGAAGTGAAAATCGATGAGGGAGAAAGCGAGATCGCCTTTTATGAAGGCGCCGGGATCGAGCTGGAAAATGTTTTGCGCGAGTATGTTTTGCTCTCATTGCCGATGCAGCGGGTCTGCCGCGAAGATTGTCACGGCATCTGCCCGGTTTGCGGCCAAAACCGTAACCTGGTGAATTGCGGATGCGAAGTGAAACCTGTGGATGATCGCTGGGCGGTGCTGAAAAATCTTCAAACTAAAGGAATCTAGATGCCCAATCCAAAACGACGACACTCCAAGCAGCGTACCTCAACCCGCCGCGCCCATGATTCGTTGCGAGTCCCCGGAACGTCCGAGTGTCCCAACTGTCACGAACCTAAACTACCGCATCGCGTCTGCCCGCATTGCGGGCGTTATAAGGGGCGAGAGGTGATCGAAGTCGCCGAGGAGTAAGACCGGCGAAATAAAGAGTTGATTAATTCTCTGATTACATGGTGACCATCGCTGTTGACGCAATGGGCGGGGACCACGCTCCCAAGGCGGAGGTCGAGGGTTCCATTCAAGCGGTCCGCGATCTGGGTGTGAAGATCATCCTGGTCGGCAAGCAGGACGTCGTGCGTCAAGAACTGTCGCAGCATGACGATGTCGACGGATTGCCCATCGAGATCCAACACGCCAGCGAGTACATCACCATGGAGGACAGCGCTGCCAAGGCGGTTCGTACCAAGCGCGACAGCTCCATCCGGGTGGCGGCGCGTCTGGTCCGGGACGGGATCGCTCAGGGTGTAGTGTCGGCGGGCAACACCGGCGCGGTAATGGCCACTGCCAAGATGGTGCAGGGCATGCTGCCCGGCGTGGACCGCCCCGCGCTGGCTTCGGCTTTTCCCACACTAAAAGGCTCGCCCGTCGTCGTAGTAGATGTGGGCGCTAATGTCGACTGTTCCGCGCGTATGCTGGGGCAGTTCGCGGTCATGGGCGAAATCTACTCGCGTGTAATTTTCCACAAGTCGCGGCCTCGCGTCGGACTGCTTTCCATTGGGGAAGAAGAGCATAAAGGCAACGAGCTCACCCGGACGGCCACGCCTTTACTCAAATCGCTGCCAATTCATTTCATCGGAAATGTGGAAGGCGGCGACATCTTCACGGGCGAAATCGATGTCATTGTCTGCGACGGATTCGTCGGCAATGTGGCGCTTAAGGTGGGCGAGGGCCTGGTGGACATGATCTATCGGATGCTTCGTGAATCCCTGGAAGCAACCATTTCCCGCAAAATTGGATACGTCCTCTCGCGAACCGCATTTCAAGATTTCAAGAAGCGTTTGGACTATTCCGAACACGGCGGCGCTCCGTTGCTGGGCATCAAAGGCGTCTGCATCATCACCCATGGCCGTTCGAATGCGAACGCCATCAAGAATGCCATTCGTGTAGCGGCGGAATTGGCCGAAGGTAAAATTAATGAGCATATAGCGGCGGAATTGGCCGGGCGTCAGCCCCCGCCCAATGCGGCTGCGGCGGATTAGAGTATGCGACGACTTCTGATAGGATTGTTCCTCGCGTCGGTGTGCCTCTCTGGCGCCGAGGATCCGGTGCAGTGGACGCTGACATTAGAGCCGAAGTCGGCCCCTCCAGGATCGCACGTGCTGGCCAGATTCGCCGCGAAGATCGAGCCGGGCTGGCATCTATATTCGCTGACCACGCCCAAGGGCGGGCCGATTCCGACCACCAGCAGCCTGGCGGATAGTCCGCTGGTGAGCGGCTTCAAGCTTTATCAACCGAAGCCAGTGCGCAAGCTCGATCCGACTTTTCAGATCGACACCGAAACATTCGCGGACGAAGTGGTGCTGCTGTATGATATCGAGCTGAAAAAAGATGCGCCGGCCGGTCCCGCCGACATCACCGCCCAGGTGCGCTATCAATGCTGCAACGATAGATCCTGCCTGCCGCCCAAGCGCAAGTCGGCTTCGGCCACCATCACCATCGACCCGGCGGCCCAGGCACAGGCCATTTCGATACCGCCTGGATACACCGATGTTCAATTCGCCGCGGCAACATCCACGTCAACGACCCCCGCCCCGACCGAGCCCGCGTCACAATCGTCTGGCTTCGGCCTGTTCTTGCTGACCGCCTTCGGTGCCGGGCTTGCCGCTATTTTTACCCCGTGCGTCTTTCCTATGATTCCGTTCACTGTGTCGTATTTCATAAATCGGCAGACGGGAAACCGGCGGGACGGCGTGCTGCAGGCCATCGTTTTCTGCCTCGGGATTGTTGTTTTGTTCACGGGCCTCGGCGTCTTGATGAAAACCATAGCCGGGCCGTTCGGCGTGGTACAGCTCGGGAACAGTCCCTGGGTGAACAGTTTCATCGCGCTGGTGTTCGTGATTTTCGGTTTGAGCCTGCTGGGCGCTTATGAACTGACGCTGCCGTCCGGCCTGCTCACCAAACTGAATCAAACCTCCGAGCGTGGAGGTTATTTCGGCGCTTTGTTGATGGGTCTGACCTTCACGCTGACTGCTTTCGCCTGCATTGGACCAATTGTAGGGCCATTGCTGGTAGCGTCCGTGCAAACTGGTGGAGCCGAACCGGTGCTGGGCATGGCATCCTTCGCCAGTGGTCTGGCCGCGCCCTTCTTCCTGCTGGCGCTCTTTCCGTCCTACGTGCAAAAGCTGCCCAAAAGTGGCGGCTGGCTGATGCGCGTCAAAGTTGTGCTAGGTTTTGTCGTGCTGGCGATCTCGATCAAGTATCTAAGCTCGGCCGATCAGGTGTTGCAGACCAACCTGATTTCGCGCGAGATGTTCCTGGCCTGCTGGATTGTGTTATTCGCCCTGCCGGGACTCTACCTGCTCGGATTCTTGCGCCTGGAGGGCATAAAGCAGGACGATCATTTGGGCATCGGCCGGATGCTGGTGGCAGCATTGTTTCTCATCTTCTCCATCAGCCTGCTTCCCGGATTATTCGGTTCTCCGCTCGGAAATATCGAGGCGTTTATTCCAGTGCAGGGCAAGAGCGTGGCATTCGGCGGAGGCGCTGAATCGGCCGGCCCGGTCTGGTTGAAGAACCAGTATCGCGAGGCGCTGGCCAAGGCCAAGACCGAGAACAAGATGGTGTTCGTCAACTTCACCGGCTACGCCTGTACAAATTGTCACTGGATGAAAGCCAACATGTTCCCGCGGCCGGAGATCGCTGCTCTGATGAAAGATTTCGTGTTGGTGGATCTCTATACCGACGGTACCGACTCGGTGTCGGAGCAGAACCAGCAGCTGGAAGAGAAAAGATTCGGCACTGTGGCTATTCCGTTTTACGCGATTCTGGATCCCGACGAAAAAGTGATCGCTACGTTCCCCAGCCTCACCCGTAATGCACAGGAGTTCGCCGGTTTCCTCAAAGCAGGAACCGGAGCCAAGCTCGCATCGAAAATCTGATGAAAACATTCTTTGCTTTCCTTGTATCGACGGCTGTCCTGGCCGCGCAGGAGCCCATTCGCGGATTTCCTCACGACCAATGGGCCGCTGAACACGATCTCGAACAGAAGGCTATTGCGCTTCCGAAGGCGGACCGTCAGAAGGTCTACCTGGAACGCATGGCTAAGGTACCGCATCACGCCGGCTCCCCAGCCTCGGCCGGGGTCGCTGACTACGCGCTCGGATTGTTTAAGGAGTTTGGTTTAGATGCGCACATTGAAAACTTCGAGGCCCTGATTCCTTACCCGGCCGCGCGGGGTTTGGAGATGGTCAGCCCCGTCAAGTTTCAAGCCGCGCTGAAAGAGCCGGGCATTTCGCAGGACCCCTACACTTCCAATGCCACCCAGCTTCCAACCTTCAACGCCTATTCAGGCTCGGGCGATGTCACTGCGCCGCTGGTCTACGTGAACTACGGCGTGCCGGACGATTACGACTATCTCGCCAAGCAGGGCATCGATGTGAAAGGCAAGATCGTTATCGCCCGCTATGGCAAGAGCTGGAGAGGAACCAAGCCCAAGGTCGCCTTTGAGCATGGGGCGGTTGGCTGCTTGATTTATTCCGATCCGCGCGACGACGGCTATTACCAGGGTGACGTATATCCCAAGGGCCCGATGCGGCCGCCCGATGGCGTCCAGCGCGGAAGCGTGATGGACATGCCGGTATCCGTGGGCGATCCTCTTTCGCCCGGCTGGGCCTCCGAGCCCGGTTCCAAGCGGCTCTCGATGGCGGAATCCAAGATCCTGATGAAAATTCCCGTGATGCCGATCTCCTATGCCGACGCCACGCCACTGCTCGAAAATTTGGGTGGACCGGTCGCGCCTGAGCCCTGGCGCGGCGCGTTGGGATTTACTTATCACATTGGACCCGGACCGGCCACCGCTCACTTCAAACTCGACTTCGATAACTCCACCCGGCCGTTACATGATGTGATGGCGGTCATTCCCGGCAGCGCTTACCCCGACGAATGGGTCATTTACGGCAATCATCACGATGGCTGGGTGAATGGCGCGCACGATCCGATCAGTGGCGCGGCATCGCTGCTGGAAACCGCAAGAACGCTCGGAGCGCTGCGGAAACAGGGCTGGCAGCCCAAGCGCACCATCGTGTTGGCGCTCTGGGACGGCGAAGAATTCGGACTGTTGGGGTCCACCGAATGGGCCGAGAAGCATCAGGATGAGCTGGCTCGCAAAGGGGTCGTGTACATCAATTCCGATTCCAATGCTAAGGGAACGCTGGGCGCTTCCGGATCGCATACGCTCGAGTTGTTCACCAGCGAGATTTTGCGCGACCTCAAGGATCCACAAAACGGCAAAAGCCTGCTCGAAATCGCACGAACCCGCCGCGCCCGGGGCGAAGCTCCTGCCGCCGAGGAAGCGCAGCCGGCCGGATTTCATTTGGGCGCTCTAGGCGCTGGCTCCGACTATGTGGCCTTTATCGATCACCTCGGCGTGGCCAGCCTGAATTTTGGCTTTAGCAGCCCTAACCTGGGAGGCGTCTATCACTCCATTTACGACGACCCGGCGTGGTTCGAGCGCTTCGGTGATCCAGGTTTTGTTTATGGCGCGGCGCTTTCGCAATTGACTACCACGACCCTGCTGCGGTTGGCCGACGCACCGTTGCTGCCCTTTGAATTCGGAGAATTCGCGAACACGGTGCGCCGCTACGTCGACGAGATCAAGAAACAGGCGGGGACGAAGGTCGATCTCCAACCGGTTCTGGATCAACTGGCCAAGACCGACGCGGATGCGAAAGCTTATGAGGCGGCCATCAGCGGCGCAGCTTCGCGGGCGGATGCGGCCAAGCTCGCGAAAGTGAACGCCGCGCTCATCGAGACCGAACGGACGCTCACGCTTCCAAAGGGTTTACCTGGCAGGGATTGGTACCGGCACCAGATCTATGCACCGGGTCTTTATACCGGCTATGGGGTGAAAACGCTGCCCGGCATTCGAGAAGCCGTTGAAGGGGCGCGCTGGGAAGAAGCCACTCGCGAAACCGAGGACGTCGCGCAAGTTCTCCAGCAGATGAACCAGCGGATTGAAGGGGCGACACGGCTGCTCACCAGCCCTTAGATCCCGCAAGAATCCCACGCGCATTCATGTCCGCTTTCGCTCGCGAATCGACTTAGCCAGGAACAGCTCGGCTGCCAGGTCTTCCTGTTCCTTATTGCCGGCGGCGCGCCATTCAGTCAACGCCTTTTGCCGCAGCCGCTCGATTAGTTCGAACTGGCGGCGGGCTTCCAGCACCCTAGTACGCTGCTCGACGATCCTGGCTTCGCATTCGCGCTCTTGACTATCCAGTTTGCGGACCCGGCCGCGAACATGCCCGCCGAAAGAATCCAGGCTTTCCAGTTCGAAAGCGGGTATAGATGGCTGTCCCAGCACTTGCTGCACCGTTTGATCCAACTGACCCTGGATCTGCCCCTTGGCGGCGGCCAACTTTTGCTTCTCGGCTAGTATCTGCCGAAGCTTCACTTCCTCGATGCCGGCCCGTTCCAGCCGCCAGCGCCGCGCAGTTTCGAGCGGGAAATGGAACCGTTTCATTGAGTCATCTTAGCCAGCTCACGCAACTGAGATATGGTCTGCTCTAGAGAACTGTGCGCGCCGGAATCCTGTTTCAGAAAGTTCATCAACTGCGGCTGCAGGCGGATAGCCGCGTCCAGCTTCGGGTTCGCGCCGCTGGCATAGGCACCCAGGTTGATCAGGTCTTCGGAGCGCTGGTGCGTCGCCATAGCGTCCCGGATTTTAACCGCCGCATCGCGCTGTTCGGGGGTGTACAGCCGAGGAGCGAGACGGCTCACCGATTGCAGAACATCAATCGCCGGATAGTGCCCCGCCGCGCCCAGTTGCCGCGAAAGGATGATATGGCCATCCAGAATGGCGCGCACGGCGTCGCAGATCGGTTCATTGAAGTCGTCCCCTTCCACCAGCACCGTGAAGAAACCCGTGATGGAGCCTCTGCGAAAGCGGCCGGCGCGTTCGAAGATCTTGGGAAGCAGGTTGAAAACCGACGGTGTATAGCCCTTCTGGCTGGGCGGCTCTCCGGCCGCCAGGCCAATTTCTCGCTGGGCCATCGCCAATCGCGTGACCGAGTCCATTACCAGCAGCACGTCTTTTCCTTGATCTCGAAAGTACTCAGCTACGGCCAGAGCCACGAAGGCCGCGCGAATCCTCAGCGGCGCGGGCCGGTCGGAAGTGGACACCACCAGGACCGATCGCTTCAGGCCGTCGGGCCCGAGTTCATGCTCGATAAAATCGCGGACCTCGCGGTTGCGTTCGCCGATCAGAGCGATCACGCTGACATCGGCTGAGCTGTAGCGCGACATGCAGCCCAGCAGCGTGCTCTTGCCGACGCCACTGCCCCCGAAAATGCCGATCCTCTGGCCTTTGCCGCAAGTCAACAGGCTATCGATGGCGCGGATGCCGGTTGTAAGCGCCTCACTGATAGGTTCCCGATCAAGCGGGCCAGGCGCCGCAGCATAGAGATCGTAGGGTTCTTTAGCGCCAACCGGTCCCAGGCCATCCAGCGGTTTGCCGAATCCGTCAATTACGCGGCCGAGCAATTCCGGCCCCACTTCCATCCGGGCGTCGTCCTTGCGGCCAGTGATGGCATCGCCCAGGTGCAAACCATCCGTTTCTTCGAGCGGCATCGACAGCACCCGGCCCTCGCGAAAGCCAATCACTTGAGTGCGAATCAGCCGCCCATCTCGCGTCGTAATCTCGCAGAAGTCGCCCACCCCGACCGCTGGCCCGTTTGATTCCACCAGCAGCCCGACCAAATCCGTGATGGTTCCGGTCCAGCGGAAGGTCTCGATGCGGGCGAGTCTTTGATGGTAGGCCGCCAGGTTCATTTACGCCCTCCGCACCAGGTCTGCGAACCCACGTTCGATTTCGGCCAATTGCGTTTCCACCGAGGCGTCCAGCGCCCCACGGCTGGAATCGAGAATGATCGCGCCGCGCTCCAACCCAGGATCGGCGATCAATTCGACACGCTGGGGCAGACCCATTTGGTCCAGATGTTGTTGCACAAGCGGAAGGTCTTCCGGGCGAATACGCACGCGGTGTACCTCCCGGGCTTCAATTTTCTCGAGCGCCGCCTTCAACAGGCCGGCCAACGCCTCGGGCGCCACAGTCAGTTCGCGATGCAGGATTCGCCGCGCGATGGCGATCGCCAGCGCAACCACCTCTTCTTCGGCTTCGTGACGAAAGCGCTGGCGCATTCCGGATAGCTCTTCGATGGTCCGCGCCAGGCGGGCCGCCATGGTGTCGACCTGCCCTTCCAGTTCCTTCCGCGCCGCGACTTGACCCTCTTGAAATCCTTTCTGATAGGTCTCGTGTAGGCGCTGCTCCAGGGCGTTGCCGGGATGCGCTGCCGCTCCGCTGGGCGCGGGAGTATAGCCGGCCGCGGGAAAGGCACTCCCTTCGATCGGCGATCCGTCCAGCGAGGGAACGCGCCGCCAAGCGACTGCTTCAGTGGCGACTTCGCCACTACGGTACAGCTTAGACGACATACTGCTCTCCCACCGTGCCTTTCAGGCTGATCGTTCCCTCGGCCTCGAGTTGCCGGACCACCGCGATAATTTGCTGCTGAGCGGCCTCCACTTCTTTGATCTTCACGGGCCCCAGAGCGTCCATGTCCTCTTTGAGCATCTCCGCGCCGCGCTGCGACATGCCCTGCAGGAAGTGATTTCGGAGTTGGTCGCTGGTACCTTTCAGCGCTACCGTGAGGATCTTGCGATCCACTTTGCCAAGAACCTCCTTGATTGCCTCCTGCGTCACCAGCAGCAGATCCTCAAAGACGAACATCAGATGCCGGATCGTTTCCACCAGGCTTGGGTTATTCTGCTCGATGGCCTCCAGGATCTCTTTGCTGGTGGCCGAGTCCAGGCGATTGAACATCTCCGATACCGCTCGGACGCCCCCGTAGGATTCGCGGCTCAACTCGCCCAGAGACTTGAGTTTTTGCCCGATGATGGCGGCAATTTTCGAAATGATCTCGGGGGAAATCTGGTCCAGATTGGCCATTCGCAGGGCTACATCGGCGCGAAGTTCGGGAGGCAGCGAAATCAGCAGGCCGGCCGCCTGCGAGGCATTCAAATGCGAAAGGATGAGAGCGATCGTCTGGGGGTGCTCGTTGTGGATGAATTTGGCCAGCTGCTGCGGATCGGCCTTCTGCAAAGTGTCAAAACTGGCGGATTCCGAGCCCAGCGTTTTGATCAGCCGGTCCACCATTTTCTTAGCGTGTTCGGGGCCAAAGGCGTTGATCAGCATTTTCTTGGCGTAGTCGATTCCGCCCTTCAGGACGTATTCCCGGGCCACCGACATCTGGTAGAACTCTTCCAGAATTTCCTCGGCCTGATCATTGCTGATAGAGACCACCCGGGCGACCTCGCGGCCGAGCAGCTGAACCTCGTCCTCGTCCATTTGTTTGAGGATTTCGCCGCTGATCTGGTCCCCCAGAATGACCAGGAGGATCGCAGCTTTGCGGATCCCGGGAAGGGCGGAAGTGGAGGAGCCGGTTTCCAGATTTTGAATCATCGCGCCGGTATCACTTTACACACATGGCTTGGCTGATCCACACACTCATTCTTCACTTCGCTCATGGACACTAGTTCTTCGCTTCGCTCATCCATGCCCTCAAAACATGGGCCATTGGAGTCGTGTCTTTCTTGGCCTGTTCCCCGATGTGCTTGGTTAACACTTCTGCTTTCTTCGTTACTGGTGGAAGCTTCAGAGCGTTTAAGGCGTCGGTCTCCTGTTTCTGACGAAGCGCGGTCTGCTCGGCCAGCGTAGCCTCGATCTGTTTGCCAAGATCCAGAGGGCTGGCCGGGGTGCCCGCTGGTAGTTGGCCATCCGCGTCTGCACCCCGGCGTCCTCCCGAGCGTCCTAATTTCACCGCGATAACCACCGCTGCGAGCAATACCAGCACGCCGACACCGGCTCCGATCAAGACGTATTTATTCTTGAGAAATTGATCCAAAGGCGATGCCGGGGGCACCGGCGTGGGTTTCGGCGTCATAGCAGCCGGCTCGGGATTTAGTGTGGACTCAAAGGGCAAGCTCTCCACTACTAGCTGGTCTCCCCGCTCGCTCGAGAATCCGATCACACCGGCTACCAGGTCGTGTATGGTCTTCAGCCTCTCGGGCGTGGGTGGCTGAACCACCCGTTTTGCTTTATCTCCAATCCCTTCCCAGCGCACGTCGGAATCTACCAGCAGCGCCACCGACAGATGTTTGATGGTTCCTTCCGGTACCCGCACGTGTCGAACCGTGTGACTGGACTGGTAGGTGATGTTTTCGGAGCGTCGCGTCACCCCATTGCTCCCAGTGACAGGCCGCGAAGTCGGGCGGGGCAGGCTCGAAGCGGCCCCGGGCACTCCGGCGGCAATCGGACCCCCGCTAATATCTTCGGTCTTCTGCGAGGTCAGCATCACCGACTTGCTAGGGTCGAAGTTCTCCTCGCTCTGCTCCGCGCTCGAGAAATCGCATTCTACCGCGGCCGTGGCGCGAAACTTGTCCACTCCCAACAGCGGTTCCAGGGTGCTATTGATTTTCGTCAGCAAATCGTGCTCGATCTGCTGCCGGTAGTCGATTGCAGCTTCCGACGGTCCCGGGTCATCCGCGCTGGCGGCTTTCCGGGCGCGATTCAGCAGATTGCCACGCATATCCACCACTGAGACCGCCTCGGGCGCCAACCCATCCACCGCGCTGGCGGTCAACTGGCAAATGGCCGCGACATTCTGCGCGGTCAGTTGCAAGCCCGGCCGCAGCTTCACCAGTACACTCGCTTTGGCCGGCTGTCGCGACTCCAGAAAGACTGACTCCTTGGCCAGCGTAATATGCACCCGCGCTTGCTCCACCGCCGACAGCGACATCACGGAGCGCTCTAGTTCACCCTCCAGTGCCCGATGATAGTTGACCTGCTCAGCGAAGTCGCTGGCGCCGAAGTTGGCTTTGTCAAATAATTCGTACCCGATGCGCCCGCTCTTTGGAATCCCGGCGGCAGCCAGCTGCAGCCGCAATTCGGCGACTCTGCCGGAGGGGACCAGGACCGACGTTCCATTTTCCGAGATACGGAATTCGGTGCCGCCTTCCCGTACCTTGGCCAAGACTGCCGCCGCGTCTTCAGGCGACAGCGAGCTGTAGAGCGGCCGGAAATCACGTTCCTGGTTCCAGCGCGACAGTGAGAACAAACCGGCCATAACGCCGCCCGCAACCACGACGATGGAAAGGATCTGCTTCCAGCTCAGGCTGTCGAAAAGTCGTTTCATTGTTTTTAAAGCTTACATTTGCATTTGCATAACTGCCTGATAGGCTGAGATCACTTTGTTGCGTACCTGCAGAAAAAGATCGAAGGAAATCTCCGCCTGCTGGGTAGCCAGCGCAACCTTATGAACCTCTTCGTCCTCCCCGGAAAGAAATTTGCTGATTGCAGTGTCCGAATTCTGCTGGAATTGCTCCACCCGGGCAATTGCATCCGACAGCGCGGACTGGAATGCGCCCGACGAACTAGTGGAAGGGCTCAGAGGCGCAATTTGAGGTATCGCCGCGGGCGCACGGATGGGTGTGATTGGTACGGACATCGCTGTCTTAGCTCAGCAAACCGATGGAGCGCATAATCATGTCCTTGACCGCCGTCATCGCTGCGATGTTCCCCTCGTAGCCCCGCTGAGCTCCCATCAGATCCACCATTTCCTCGGCAGGATTAATTCGCGGAAATGCGACATAGCCGTCTTTATCCGCGTCGGGATGACCGGGTAGATAGCGCTTATCCGGTTCCCCGGTGTCTTCCACAATATCGGTGACTTTGACGCCGTTGATACCCGAGCCCAGTTCTGTCTGAAAAACAGCCCCAAAGGCCGAGTTTTGCGGAGCACTGGCGAAAATTGCATCTTTCCGGCGGTACGGACCTCCCTCCGGAGTTCTGGTGGTCTCCGAATTGGCCAGGTTTTCCACCACTAACTCGGCGCGCGTGCGCTGCGCCGCCATCCCCGACGCACTCACCGAAAGAGCCGATAATAGGCTCATGGTCCTGTCTTGCCTTCCTGGATCGCATTGTTGATCGTCTTCAATTCGGACTTCATCAAACTAGTGGCCAGGTTAAAGCGCAACGCGTTTTCAGAAAGCAACCGGGCCTCGCGATCCATGCTGACGTTGTTGCCATCGCTTTTCACGACTAGTCCCGGCGGTTCAACGACGTTGGGTTGAGCATTCTGGGTCAGGCTGATGAACTCGAATTGGAAATCGATATCCTTGGTCTTATACCCCGGAGTATCGGCATTCGCTATATTGGAAGCCACGAGCTTCTGTCGAGCGGCCAACAGGTCCATGTAGTGCTCAATTTGATTTGTGACGCTGTCGATCACGTGCCCAGTCAGAGCAAGCCGACCGCCAAACGATGGGTGCCTTGGTTTCTAGGAGGTTAGTGGGATAACGGGAGGCAAAAATCCGTCTCGCGGCGGGGAATTGCCGTTCCAAAGAGGCATTGAATGCCGATTTGGAAATGCGGTCATCAGTCCCGAGGAGTTGTTATCGCGCTCGATCTGGCACAAGACGCATCCGCAACACATCGACCACAGATCGAGTCTCCCACGCTTCATGTTGTGGACACGGTTGGCTGTTCCTGCGTGCGCAGCGACCCTGCTGGCAAAGATACCTGCGCCTGAGGCTTCGTGGCGATGACGATTAGCGAGGTTGGTTTCCATGGCAGGAATCGATCGATATGCCGCCACAACCACACCAATCGGTCAAAGATCTGGAGTTGAAAACGGCTGATCCGCGAGCGCCGCAAAAGCTTGCCAGTGATGTACCAGCCCGGGCGTGAAACGCGATTAAACTCCAAGATGCGCTCAATCTCAAAGCCGGTCTGCTCGAAGCAACTGCGCAGTTGTGCAGCTGAATACCGTCGGTAGTGACCCAGGATTACGTCGAGTTGGCCATAAATCTCCTGGCCGCACGGCACCAGTACGATAGCCTGGCCGCCGGCCGAAAGGGCGCCATAGATGTTGCGCAGTCCGCCAAGATCGTCTTCGATATGTTCCAAGACATTCAGGCAAATTACGGTGTCTACTTGATCGGCGAGCGTCTCAAAATCGGCGGATTCCGAAAGATTGCAGGCGCGAGTTTCAACATTCGGATGGTGACGTAGGCGGGTTTCGAGGCGGGCAAGGTGTTCGCCATCTATGTCGCTGGCGATGTAACGCTGCCTGCCGCGTGCCAGCGCCCGTGTCAGGTTGCCAATGCCTGCCCCAATTTCCAGCACTCGCTTCTTCACATGGGGCCGAATGGTATCCGCCATCCAGCTATTGAAGCGGGGCGCCACCGAAAAGGCATCCAAAATCTCGGCGCCCGGTTCCGTATAGAGGTCGCTGGTGAACCAGAAGCGGAGCATCACCCAGAGGGCCTGAAACGCGTCCTTGAGTCCGATCTTCTTGCCTTCGTCATAGGTGCGGCCGCTGTAGCTGATGGGCACCTCATAGATGCGCGCGTGACGCTTGGCGAGTTTAATGGTGATCTCCGGTTCGATTCCAAAGCGATCGCTGCGGATGGGAATACTTTTCAGTAACGGCGCGCGAAAGGCTTTGTAGCACGTTTCCATATCCGTCAGATTTAGATTGGAGATGATGTTGCAGAGCGTCGTTAGCGCGTGGTTGGCGACGCTGTGCCAGTAGTAAAGAACACGCCGGCGGCCGGCGCTTAGAAAACGAGAGCCATAGACTACGTCGGCTGAGCCATCCAAGAGCGGTCCCAGGAGCGACTGATATTCCTGGGGATCGTACTCCAGGTCAGCATCCTGAATCAGGCAATAATCACCCCTGGCGTGCTCGATCGCTATGCGGATGGCCGCGCCTTTACCGCGATTCTTCGGACTTCGGATGAGCCGGATGAGCCCGGGCCGACGGAGCGCGAACTCGTCGACCAGTTCCGCCGAGCCGTCCGTCGAGCCATCGTCGACTACAATGATCTCTCGCTCTAAGCCTGCGGGAAGGGGAGCCTGAATAATCCGCTCCAGAACAGTCTGGATGAATTCCGCCTCGTTGTATAGCGGCACGAAAATCGAGAGCAGTGTGGCCCCGCCGCTTTGGTCCTCACCTGCGTGCATTCTGTCTCAGATTAACACCATCGATCATGGAACCCAAGCGCTATAAACACAGAAGAAAGACCGAACTGAACACGGAGATGTGAGTTCATTTGCTGAGCTGATATTCGGGGTAGGCGAGCAATAGGGAGCCGACGATCTTGCTCCATTCCGAAAAGAACAGCCTCCGCGAGCTCGCATCTGTCCACCATCGATCGGCCTGGTAGTGGGAATCGGGAGCAGGGACAGAGATGAAATCGATGCGCGGGCAGACGAGTTGAAAGACGATCAAAGCTCTTCGCGAATGAAAGGCACTGGTCACGAGAACAACGCGCTTGACGCGGCGACGTTCGAGCTCGGGGCGCAGGGCAATGGCTTCTTCGATGGTTGAATGGGCATGATGCCCAAAGCTCTCAAACGAGTCTGTGCCGTAGCCCTGCTTTGCGAGAAACGCGAGGGCGAATTCTCCTTCTGGCCTGACTTGGTCCTCCGGTCGAGCATGATAAGGTGCGCCACTAATCACGACCCGCGGGGCGTAGCCATGGCCTTCTAACTCGGCCGCCTTCAAGACTCTGGGGCCATAGAAGTCGCCGGCCAGGACGAGTATGAGGTCAGCCGGTTGGGGAGCTTGGGAGCAGATCAGGTAGTTTCCAAGAGCTGCGAGTGTGGCCTGCCAGCGGAAGGCCGAGACCAGCACGAGCGCGATAATGCAGCCGGCGAGCAGGCGCCCGAGCCAGCGCCGTCGAACGGGAGTGAGGGAGGCTCGGACGGAACTCGATGGTCTCGTAAATCCCATCCTAGCAGCGTCAGTCCAAGACCAAAGCCATCCTGTGCGATTGGCCAGTCGAGCCGACAAGCATGCTGCACTAGAACGATCGAGAGTCAGCTAGGAAACTGAAGTCCCGGTATAAGTCTTGGATTGGGAAGCTATTGCTTAACAGCCATTTACACGCAAATTGGGTTCGTTTGGCAAAACACGGTTCGCTCACCTTGGCGGGTGTCGAAATCTCGACGGTGGCCGTGAAGCATTACTAAATAATTAGTACTACTACATTAGTAATTACCAGGGCCGTGTCAACGGGCAGAGTGATAAACAGTTATATGCTCGCTTGCATCTCCGATCCTCCGCGCGTGGTTGCGGTGAAGCCGATACGCAAGTATTGGGATCCGCCAAATGCGGCGGGAGCGTAAGCCGGTTCTCCGGCTCGGTTCATAGATGACGCCTGAACGTCCGAAACCCTGAGATTTAGAAGGACTGATATCACGGATCGGCACGGTCACACAAGCTGGAACTTCGGATAGCAGCGGAGCCACCCAACGCTCCACCGCTGCCTCGCTCAACCCAGGTCTCACCGGTGGAAGTTGGAATAAACAACGGTATCTATTGGTTCGCTGTTTTTTGTCCGATAAACGGTTTGTGAGCAGCCCGGAACAGATTGAGGCCAATCGCCGTAACGGGAGCTTATCGAATGGCCCCAAAACACCAGAAGGGAGAACGGCATCATCGAAGAACGCCATTAAGCACGGACTGTTATCGAGGGAAATCTTGTTGCCCGATGAAGACGCAAGCGCGCTCGCTGAATTCAGCCAGCGGTTGTCGGAAGCACTAAACCCGATAGGTGCGGTTGAGCAATTGCTAGTCGACCGCGTCATTTCCTTATCGTGGCGACTTAGACGGTTGGGCGAGATTGAGGTTGGTGTCCTGGCGTGGTATCGGCAAGGCTCTCAACCTAAGAAAAAGGCAGTACAAGAAATTAGAGAGGAGTTTGCGGAACTCCAGCGGCAGATACAACAGGGAAATCCTATGGCTATCGCGATGGTTAACCTCGCTGAGAGACGTGCGCAGGAACCGAGGGAAGAGGCCGACCCGTCAAATTACGGCCGAGCATTCATTCACGATTGCAACAACGGGAATTCGCTGTCCAACCTCTCGCGCTACGAGAGCAGGATGGAGCGCAGTCTGTTTCGATCTCTGCACGAGCTGCAACGCCTCCAGGCTACGCGCCAAGGCGAACATGTGCCGGCGCCTCAGGTACTCGATATTGATGTCACAGGCCTGCCTGAACTGCCGGACACGCGAGGTGGGCGAGACTAGTAATTGCCGGCTTTGTTTCTTCTTCGCCCACCCAGCTGCAGACGCCGATTCCGCGACCCGGTTCTGTTCTGGCAAATTCCGGCCGGGCAGGCCACTTTCTTTCCCATGGCGGCGAGATCAACGCATATCCGGACCAAAGTTTGGTTACGTTCCGCTCGCCGTAATTGATGCGAGCCAGCGGCGAGCTGCACTACTTGTATCCCACAGTATGATTTCATGGGGTTAAGCGAGCCAACTCGCGGGGACGTACTTCCCATTGGATCATTTTAGAACCTTGCTGCTGGGCGACCTGAAGATCATAGCGAGATTGGAGATTCATCCAAAACTCGGACGACATCCCAAAATAACGAGCAAGCCGGATGGCCGTTTCGGCGCTGATACTGCGCTCTTCGTTTACGATCTTGCTGATCCGACTGACCGGAACGTGCAGCTCTCGAGCCAGCGCGTTGATGCTGATTCCTAGAGGTTCCATGAACTCTTCTCGCAGCACTTCTCCTGGATGAACTGGTGGCAGTCTTTTGGTCATCGCCGTGCTCCTTCTTCAGTGATAGTCGACGATTTCGACATCCCTAGGGTTCCCAGCCTTGTTCACCCAGACGAAATAGATGCGCCATTGCTTGTTTAATGCGGATGCTATGCTGGCCGGCCCGATCACCCTTCAAGGCTTCCAGGCGATTTCCCGGCCGGGCCATCAAGTCTTCGAGCTTGGTGGCAGCGTGCAGCATCTCCAATTTCCGCTGCGCTACCCGCGGACAGTTCGCAGCGATCTTGCGGGATATGCGACCCACGAAGAGTTCCTGCGTCTTGCACCTGAACGAGGTAGTCACAACGTCCGATCTGAGTATATAACGCTTGGGGTATTACTTAAAGCGTTATAGCGTTTTGGCATTTTGGCCTGCTTGCAGGGTATGCGTGCTGCCTTTTGGAGCGTCTGGCGTAAACTAGCACGGACCGATTCGAAGCGAGCTGCAATGAAGCTTCCGTATCCCAAGCGTCGCATGACGCATTCTTGGCGCGAGAAACGACTACTTTAATCCTTTACGGCTCGATGCTGCAGATTCTATTTGCCTCAGTAATCTTCGTACTTTCTTGAGCCACTCAGTCCGCGAAACCGGATCTAAACCGGCAGGCCGTTCCAGCGTAGCCTGTGACGTCTCATCAATAACGTGCGGCTCTGAAGACTTCTGAATCGTGACGATCCTGAGGCTATGATTCGCGCGATTGAGGGTTTGCAACATAGCGGAGACGCCCGGCAGTTGAGGATTCACAACGATCAGATCCGCCCCGATGTTCAGTCTCTTCATCAGTGAGAGAGCGTCCTCGCAACTGAATGCAGGCAACGCTCGACATCGAGCCTCGGTGAAGATCTCCCCTAGCCACCAAACGAACCCAAGATCGTCATCCACGATCCAGACGATTGGCGCGGCTGGCCAGGGGGTCTCCTCATCAGGCTCGGCATCTTGCTGCGGCACTATGAAATCCTCGAAGACTCGCACAAAACCGTCGTTGATGCAGTGGAGCTGGAACGCTGTTAAGTTCACACTTAACGGATCGAGCCGATGTTCATTGAACGCAGACGAAGGACCTAAGCGGCCTCATTAAATATCACGATAGATGCAAAAGTTTGCAGGTTGCGCGAAGCGCTGAACGACTCGCTGGCTACTTGTCTGAATGGTCCCTGCCACCCAACCGGCAGGACCGCCAGACACCGAATGCGTTTAGTTGACAAGAAACCTCATACGCACCGACTGTGCCGCACTCAAAATTGCAACCTTGAAGGCTTTTACGGTCACGCCCAAACAGTGGTAACGGTTCTCGGTGTTACCAAAGCCTCCGCGGACACTATACAACGGCAAAGCACTCATAACAATTCTCAAATCGGCATAGTCCGAAAGGCTAGCCCATTTCACAAACGTTGTCGGCTACATTTCGGGTCTCCCAGCGACTCCGGCAAGCTCGAGAAGGCGGGATCAAGTGTGGTCGATCATCAGGTCCAACCGGCCCGCCGGGAGGTGGCGCTCACGCTCATCAAGCAGAGCAAGGAAAGGTTAGCAACTGAGAACCGATACAATCCAATCATCGAGTCTAGCGAAGGTCTCGCTTTGCGGCGAAATCGAGCAGAGATCGTTATCTGCGATGGGTGGCGCGCCTGGCGGGGCCTGGCGCCAAGCTCCGCACGCCGCTGCTGGACGAAGGGATCCTAGAAGCACGAGTACCTGCGGTGCGGAATTCATGTTGCCTGGTTTGGACGGCGGACTCTGTGCTGTTGCTACGAACCACGCGCCCCTTCAGCATCAGCTTCAAAGGACAAACGCCCTCCAACATAAAGGGCCAGCTCAACATGATTTCGACGGTGCTGCCTACTGGCAAGGCATCGTTACCTTCAAACAAAACACCACCCGTACTGATGTTCAGTGTCCTGCCGAAGCCAAGCCGTGCCACTCGACCTCGGCTTAGCAACCGATATTCAAATTCCAGGCTGATCGGATATCGCTGATGTAAACGCTGGTCGGACTGGCGTGCATCTTGCGACCTGGCGGTGATCGCCAAAGCGGGAGCGGACGACATTCTCCCTCCTCCTGTGAAATTATCTATCGATGTTAACACCAACTTGTTTCTTGCTATGAGTACCACAGCTAAATTGAGAGTACTAGTACCAAAGCTGAGGATCCGATGTAGACCGGCTAGTTAGGGCTCCGAGATCCAGAAGACGTAACCGCGACGATATCTCTGTGCCCTTGCTCACGAACTTCAGCGAATCAGCGCACCTTGGGTTAGGCTAGCACCATCGTCCTTCTTCGACGCGATCGCATCGCTGGGAGGTGCTAGCCCGACCAGCCAGTGTTGAAGGCCAATTCCGTACTCGCGACTATCTTACGTCATTCCGGCTTCTTCTTTGCCCAACGTGCAGTTGCCGCAGCTTTGGCTATCGCTCTCCTTCGACGCTTGCTTAGGGCGTCGGCTCGTGCCTTTCCACCAACGGCGCCCCCCGACCGAGCTAGGTCCCGTCGTTCATCTGCAGTCATAGCTGCGGCTCGCATTTTGCCTAATTCGACTGCGGCTGGGTTCTTTTCTTTTCGACTCACAAGCGCAAATATACCGCAGGTACTTCTACCAATGTACTAAGTACCAATAAAGTGGTTTCGGTACTTGCCTGACAACCGCTAGTCAAGCATAATAAAGATCGTGATGAAACATTCGTGCAGTAGCCATAGCATAGAACGATCATTCCTTCGGCAAGTTATTGACGTTCGTTATAGGCGTGACGAAGGAATCCATCTAAACTCGCGGACCATAGGAGGACTAGTGTGAGTTTTCATTTGAAAAGAGAGTATCGGCGGCCCACCGACCAAGCGAACTCGTTCGGCAAGCGCGATCTTGAAAAACTTCCGCATCACACAATACCCACGTGCGTTTTCCCTGCCAGAGCAACGGCAGTTGCTCCTGAGGCTCTGCCGCCCTTTAGTGAGCTCGTGGAGGTCAACTGTCAGGACTGTGGCGGACGAGGCTATGATCCTGGCACCGTAAGCTCCCACGAACCGGATGACTGCTGTGCCTGCGGCGGATCGGGCAAGGAAACCATCCTTCGAAACTACCTCGCTGAAGCCTTCCGCATTGCGGCCGATCCGAACGCAGAACTGCTATTGGAACGAGCCCATCTCGTGGCGCTCACGGCTTATGCCCGCCAAACTATTAGTGCATTGATGATGAGCTTGCCGGAGGTGGCGTGATGAGAATGCTCTGGCCACCATCAGAAGATACACCCCAATCCGAACATGTTTCCGGGACTCCCTCACCAGACCGCTCTCCTTCTGGAAACGGATCGCGGGCAAATCACGCAACTGCAACGCGTGCCGCCTCACCAGCGCTAGAGTTTCGCAAAGCCGTGAAACGGGATGCTAAGTTGCGCTTGGCTGTCTGCGGCCCCTCGGGCAGCGGGAAAACTTACACGCTTCTCAAACTCGCAACTGAACTCGGTGGACCAATCGCTGCGGTCGACACTGAGCGGGGTAGCGCCAGCAAGTACGCCGATATCTTCGAGTTCGATGTCATGGAACTGGGATCGTATGACCCGCGAGCTCTCATCTCGATCATAGATACGGCGGCAGCGAACAGGTACCAAGTGCTGTGCATCGACTCGTTATCCCACTTTTGGATGGGAAAGGATGGAGAACTCGACCAAGTCGACCGAGCTGCGCGCCGGATGCAGACGCCAAACAGTTTCGCAGCTTGGAAACAGGTCACTCCTATTCATAACGCACTCATCGACAAAATTATCAGCGCGCCGCTTCATGTGCTGATCAGCCTCCGTTCGAAGACCGAGTGGGTTTTGGAGCGGGATGACAAGAGTGGTAAGACGGCGCCTCGGAAAGTCGGACTGGCGCCGGTCATGCGCGATGGTATCGAGTACGAATTCGATGTTTGTGGTGACATGGACCAAGAAAACACACTCGTTATCACAAAGTCCCGGTGTCCAAGATTGGCTGGCGGTGTGTTTCCACAACCTGGAAAAGAGCTGGCAGAAGTATTGAAGGAATGGCTGGGAGGTGCTCCGGTGGATCTTTCCGATGTCGAACCTCGCCAAGTTGTTCCGGCTACGCCTGGAGAAGCTAAGACCGAAGAGCCCAAGAAAACTGCTGGCCGATCGCAGACAGCCGCGCAGATTCCGCAGGAGCTGGCTTCTATCTCGAAGCGGATGTGTTCCCCGCGCGGCGTTGTGAAGGAGCTCGACGAGCTAAAGACGGCGATTGAACAACTTGCCGGGTCGACTGGAGTTGCAGAGTACGCCCGCATCTTGCGGCAACACGGCGTCGATCGACCCAGAGAATTCAAGCTCGCACAGCCAGCGCGATTATGTGCAAAGGACGCGTTCGCGCTACTAGAGGAGCTTCGCAGTAATGCACGCGAAAACGATCCTAAATTGGGCCTGGAGCCGGAAAGCCGAGCGGACGGTGCCGACCAACCTTTGCATTCTGTGGGGCCGAGTTGAGCATGGGCGCCGAACTGATACCCAATCGGGCCCAAGGTTGTACGTTGTACGAGCTCGAAGATACGCTTCAGGCTTTCGCAAATACGATCGCCCTGGCGGAAGCACCGGAGGTCCGCCAGTTGATCCTGGACGAGATCGGTCAGGCGCTGAGGAAAACTAAGGAGAAGCGCGATCGAGTGGTCGCATTCCTCCGTCACTGCGCGCAACAGCAAGAATTCGCCGACGCTGAGATCGAACGCATTCAGAAACGAAAGGATGTGATCGCGCGAGTCTGCGAGGTGCTTGAATGTTACCTGGTCCAAGTGATCGACCAGTTTGCCATACCTGATCAGCGTGGCATCAAACGTTTGGAAGGAAACCTCTCCAGCATGCGAATTCAGAAGAATCCCGATTCAGTTTTGATTACCGACGACCGAGCGCTGCCGGTGGCCTGGAAGGACATTGTACTCACCATGCCGGCGCATGTTTGGGTGGCTCTGTTGCAGAGGCTCGCAAAGGACGAACGTATCTTGTTCGAACAAAAAGTCAAGAAAAGCGAATTCAGGCCCGACAAGAAGGCGATTGCCAACGAGTTGAAGAAGGGCGTGGAGATTTCGGGCGCCGATCTCAAATTCGGGGACCTCCGTTTGGTGATCAGCTAACCTAGCCCCGCTCGCCTTCCACCAGCCGACTCAATGACCAAGAAAAGAGCTGAGCGATTGACCGGTTACGAGATCCGTCGACTGCCGGAAAATGATTGGAAAGGCAGGCTGGCCTACGGCGCGTTTTCGGGCGAAGAGCTTATCGTCCAATGTAGCCACTTTATCGAAGAGGCGGCTCTACAGACTCTAGTCCGCGAAGTATACGAACTGCACTCCAGGGAGGCGCTCGAACGGCATGGCTGGCGGTGCTCAAGATGCCGAAGTGGCCGGCGTTTACAAATTCATCATCGCCGTTACCGGTCCCATGGGGGGACTCATAGAATCGAGAACCTGGAGCCAGTTTGCTGGGACTGCCACAAGTTGATTCATAAAATGGAACAATCGAAATGACAGCGCCCGCGTTAATTGATGACCGAATGTTGGTCAGGGATCTCGCCAACTTAGTTGTGTCGCAGGATTTCTTTGCCCGAACGGCCGGTGGTGAGTTCTTTCACTATGAAAATGGCGTGTATGCCTCGGGCGGCGAGTTCTTTATTCGGCAACGCGTCAAGCGCCTGCTGCTTGAACACTGGAAAGCCGACCGTTGGAACCGCAGGCTGGCGCAAGAGGTAGTGGAGTTCATTCTCCTGGACACACCCGAACTCGATCCAACTCCGAGTTGCAGTCTCGTTAACCTTGAAAACGGACTGCTGGATATATGGACGGGAGAACTGATTCCCCATTCCCCGTCGCTTCGTTCGACCATTCGGATCCCGATTCGTTTTGATCCGCAAGCAACTTGCCCCGACGTTGAGGAGTTTATCGGGCAGGTGTTCCCGAAAGACTCATTCGAGCTCGCTTGGGAGGTCCTCGGTGACTTGCTCACACCGGAGCGATCCATTCAAAAAGCCATCTGCATGGTGGGCGAAGGCGGCAATGGAAAAGGAGTGTTTGCACAATTGGCGGTGAGTGTTGTTGGACCCCTGAATGTCTCCCACTTTAGCTTGCAGCGCCTCGAAAAAGATCGATTCGCGGTGGCCGGGTTATATCAGAAGCTCGCGAATATCTGTGCGGATCTGCCGAGTGAGCGTCTTCAAGACAGCTCGCTGTTTAAAGCGGTCACCGGCTGCGACCGCATCACGGCGGAGTTCAAATACCGCAACCCATTTGAGTTCACACCGTTTGCCCGGCTGATCTTTTCGGCGAATCATCTGCCGGCAAGTAAGGATGCATCGACGGCTTACTTTGATCGCTGGCTGGTCATACCGTTTGAGAAGCGCTTCCGTGGAACAGCTCATGAGGTTCCACGCCGGAAGATCGATGCCAAATTGGCCAGTGGCCGAGAGCTGAGTGGCGTATTGAATCGTGTATTGCCGGCGCTCAGGCGAATCCGCAGCAAGGATCAGTTTACCGAGGCCCAAAGCGTCCGACAGCAATGGAAGGAACTTCAGTGGGCCGCGGATCCTCTGAGCTTATGGCTCGAATCAGAGACGGTCTCGTCTAAGTCGGCCTTGGTCAGCCAAGATGAGGTGCATGCCGCTTACGCGCGCGACTGTCTAAACGCGAATCGCCCGATCATGACGAAACAGATGTTCGGTCGTTGTCTCCGGAGGCTGCGGCCGGAGCTGAAGGAAGTGCAGCGGACAGCCCAGGGGACTAAGCGATGGATGTATTTGGGGATCGCGATGAGGAATGGGAGGAGCCAATCCACTGGCTGAAACGTAGTCCGCCGTCTCACTCGATTCACTCGATCCATGGACATGATTTCCTGTTGAAGACTGCGTCATCGTTGGTTAGCATGATCGAGTGATTCGAGTTCTCGAGTGATTAGCAGCCGGGGAGCCTCTTTGCGCCGATCGCTCACGATCAGAAGCTTTTAACGCAAGCGACTCGCATACTGCGGTTATTGCTGGATAGCAGCCAGGCTGCTTTGAATGCTGCGCCTCAAAGTGTCGTTAGGGCTCTTGTGTAAGGCGACTTCTAGCTCGGTCTTGGCCCGGACACGCTGTCCGTTTTCAGAGAGCGACATCCCGTAGTGATACCGAAAAGCAGGATTTTCGGGGTATCGCTGGACCAAACCGCTAAATACCTGCACGGCACTGCCTCCCAGGTTCTTCTTGAGGTACACCATGCCTAGCGTGTCAGCGAAATCTGGATTCTTGGGGGCCTTTTGCATGGCGTGCTCCACCAATGCTTGCGCTTCGTCCAGCGGGCCTCCGGTATCTAGCAGCGTATAGGCCAGATTGTTCATAGTGTTCGCATCCTCAGGATTCAAGGCCAGGATGCGCCGATAGTTCAAAACGGCTTCTTTCTTGCTGCCGGTTGTCTGTTGTGCGTCCGCTAACGCCCTCAGTGCCACCGGATCCTGAGGCGCGAGTAGTTTCGCCGTTTCGAAATTGGCCAGCGCTTTGCCCATGTCCCCTTTGAGCTCATACGCGCGACCCAGGCGCATCAACAGTTGCCCGGACCGGTCGCCCAGGTTCTGAGCCTGATTGTATTGTTCGAGGGCCAAATCATACTTGCGCACTCGCATGTAGACTTCGGCTAGCATGGTACGGACATATGGAATTTTGGGCGCTTTGCCCACTTCCACAATCAGCCGGGCTATAGCTTTATCGGTTTGGTCTTGGGCAAGATAAGCATCGACCAGCCCGGTTAATGCGACGAACCTGCTTTTCTCATAAAGCTTTTGCAACCTAACTTCGGCTTGTAGATACTTCTTTTCGGTCACGTCCAGAGCGGCGAGCTCGAACTGAACCTGGATGTTCTGAGGATCGTCGTTTGCGAGGCTGGTCAACTCGGTGCGACCTGCGGACGTGTTCCCCTGTGCCGTCAGGGCAGTGGCTCGCTGCAGCCTCGCCTGAGTCAGCCGCGGATTCACCGCTAAAGCCGTGTCCGCGTATTTAAGCGCCTGAGCATAGTCCCGCTTATTCAGGCTAAGCTCGGCCAGGTTAACGAGCGAGGGGAGATGCCTGGGTTGCCTCTTGAGCAGCTCTTGAAACTGCGCGCGTGCTCCGTCCGGGTCGCCTCTGAGAAGTAGCCCTCGGCTCAGCGCGTAGCGGAATACTGGATTCTCAGGTTGCTTCTTCACCAGCTCTTGGAGGTCGTTCACCCCGGCTTTTACTTTGTCCGGCACGCCGGATTCGAGAAGGATGGAGGCATTCACTGCTTTCGCGGAATCGTCTCCAGGCCGATCCTTGCGAATCTCGGCGATGACGTTGGACGCTTCAGCGGCTTTACCTTGGAAGATCCAGGCATCCGCAATCCGGTGCAGATAAGTCGTCTTGTTGTCGGGATCGATCCTGATCCCTTCCTGATACAGTCGCATGGCTTCCGCCCAGTCATGCATGGCGGCGTGGAAATCACCGAGCTTAAGATGTGCAGCGGCCGAGCTCTTTGGATCGTCCAGGAGCCGCTGCAACGTGGCAGTCATCTGTTCGCGTTTACCTGATCCTGCGTAGAAACCCGCCAATTGCAGCACGTAATCTATTCGGTGAGGATTGTTGGCTATTTTAGTTCGCAGGACATTCTCAGCTTGGGCGGGTTGGTTCAGAGAGCGATAGTGCGCGTATAGGACGTCATAGATCAGTCCGGCATCCTTGTGCGCTTGAATCAACTGGAGCCCAAGCTGTTCGGCTTCCTCAGACTGTCCCTCCCGAAAAAGGACCTGAACCAATGAGACCACCAGATCCGGCGTCATTGGTTTTGCCGCATTTGCTTTGCGGAAGAACTGCTCGGCGTCTTTGTCCTGTCCGTCCGACCACGCCAGATCGCCTTTGATACGGAACCCATCGTAAGAATTGGGGTCACGAGCGATCAACTCGTCGGCTAGTTTCTTCAATTGCGTATAGAATGCCGCCGGCCGGCTCTTATCGCTGGCGTAAGACAACAACAATAGGTCGGCCAGCGTTACCTTGACGTCTGTGCGGTCCGGCAAGAGGTTGTTGGCGCTACTCAGGGCGGCATAAGCGTCGCGAGGTTGGCCAGCCTTCAATTCCGCCAAAGCGAGACGGTAATGGGCCTCACCAAATCGCTGATCCTTTTGAATGGCCTTCTTGAAGTTGAGGATCGCATCGTCAGTCTTCCCCGACGCGAAGAACTGGTTTCCCTTTGCTAGATATCCCTGGGCGCTTTGCCGGCACGAAGTCGTGAGCATGGCCAATCCACACAAGAGCACGACGGCAGCGGGGCTTCTTCGCATCCCAATTTCCAATGGATTACCCGATTATAGCCCACGCTGATGCTGGGGCCGCAAGGTTTTTGTACGGGGCGGTCATGCTACCTCAGTTGACTTGGAGGCGTCCTCAAAAGTAATGCCCGCAACGCCTGGGCGCTGCGGGCACGAAACTTCTGATCGCGTAAAGTCAGTAACTTAAACGCAGAACCGGCGCCTGGCCACCATCAGGATGCCGATCATGAAAACGAGCAGAATCAACTGTTTAGGCTCGGGTGTCGTTATCAAATCCCATCCGATTACATCCATCTCCTGGATGTCCACGGAGTTCAGCAAGTGCGCCTGATTGGTCCCTGTAGACGCGTTGTATGGGTCGGTCGCAACCGCGCCGTTGAAATCCTGGCGATCGCCGCCGCCGGAGTTATATCCGGCCAGGTTCGTATTTCCGTTGTCGTACGAAAAGTATACGCCAGCAGCCTTATTAACATCCCTGGCGCCAGGCGCGGTGAAGCGCATGGTATCCAGGATGTCGTAACCAAACCCGGTGCTCTGAGAGGTGCGGCCCATCAGTTCCGCAAACTCGTGTTCGGTGACGCCAATGAAATCGTACTTTCCAGCGACAGCGCGATTGGCCGGATCGTACGTGTAGCTCACGTCGTTAGCGAACGTATATAAGCCGTCGCTCGCAGCATTGTTGCCGGGGAGAAGGCCAAGCGCCTTCGCTTCGGCGCTGGGTGCGTACCAGCAATCGTTTGCTACCCCGCAAGCATCAGCGTATGGGGCGGCGGCTGGAAGATTTGCAGGGTTTGTCGCAATCGCGTCGTTGGGGCTCTTTGCATCGGCCACAAGCGCTGCACTCAGCTGGGCATAGCTGCCCCTGAAGTAAGCATTTGAAAACAAACTCGAGCCCAACCCACCAGGTGCCTCATCGATCGTGAAGTTGAGCGCGACGTTATCGCTGTACAGACCCGAGTACTCGCCCTTGACATAATTCACAGCGGACTGGATAGCCCCAAAATTGGCGTCCGCTTGGACGGCCGCAGTATAAGTGATGTTGAACGTCAAACCAGCGTGGGCCGGCATGGCGATCGCCAGCGCTGCGCACGCTGCGATGCCTAGCGAACGATATGACTTCATTTGTTACGCCTCCGACCTGGCTCTTCGATGTTAGCTAACAAGTCTCTAGGATTGTACACCTGAAGTAATTCGGTTGAGATGACTTTTATATGTCGATCACACGAAATTGTACTAGTACTGCCGCCGATACCCGGGAAATAAACCATCGGCCCGAAGTAAATTTCTTCTGGGTCAAGCACCGTCGCCGGTTTTATTGTCCCTTTACGAGCTGGAAGCGCACCTTATTGTTCGTACCACGACATCCCAACCCGCCCCTCATTAGGTGCGCCGCGCTGCCCAAGCGCGGGTCAGATAGGTAGTCTGAATTTCCGCTAGATCGACGGTCCTGCGCTCCACGAACTGGAGAAACCTGTCGAACAGATCCGACCCAAGCTGCACCCGCAAATCGTTGACCGAGCGCCAGGCGCCCAAATATTGCGCAACAGTTTGAGTGGCTGCATGCCTCGCTTCCAGATAGACCACGTCGTCGAAGCCAGGCTTCGCCCACAACATGTCGGTCAGTCTGTCGGTGAGGCCGGAGCGTCCCGAGGAAACGCGTTTCACTGTCGGGTTCAGGCGCGTGATTTCCTGTTCGATTTCGACCAGGAGCGAGTTGAGTTCGATCATGCGTGGATTCCAAAGGGCCACGAAACGTCCGCCCGGGCGCAGTATTCGTTGGAACTCCGCGCAGGCCTTCTCGAAGTCGGTCCAATGAAAAGACGAGGCCATTGAGACCAGATCATAAGCGCCCGACGGTAGACCCGTTTCCTCGGCAGTGCCAGAGCGCCAAACGATTTTATGTTCTTGCGGCGCCAGCATGCCGTACCGGCGCATCTCGTCGCTCGGCTCTATTGCGGTAACCGAACGAAGACCTTGCCCGGCCAGCATCCTGGTCCAAATGCCGGTTCCAGCACCGATATCTACCGCATCCACTTCCGAAGCCGGTCGCCCAATCAGCGAAAGGACCGCTGGAACGATGCTAGGAGCATAGCCGGGCCGATACTGAGAATAGTCACCCGCGAGGCTGTCGAAATTGCCGTGCTTGATCGATGTTTCTGTCATCTTACTAGGCTGCGTATGAGTTCAGCTCTCGAGGCAAAGCTCGCCCTCGCGGATCATTTTCTCGTAGAGTTCCAAGTCGCCCGAGCTGTCAATCTCACCCCATTGCCCCGTTATACCTACGGTTTGGATGGGGAAGCCGGAATCAAGCAACGCGCGGAGTAGGGTAGTCATGTCCATGCCGTCGCGAGCCTTTGCATCAACGGCGGCGAGCACAGCCTCGACGGCGCGCCATGCCTCCGGCGTAAATTTGAGCAGCCCCATATACTGCCCCTCGATATCATCGATTTGCGTTGTGCGTCGTCCGATCTCCATCAGTTTCCCGCGCGCATCGGTACGAAACGTCTCTGCGTCACTCAGCGGATCGTCAAACCGCCGGGTCCACAAGCTTCGCCAACTGCGGTCATAGGCTACAACCAGATCACCGGATGAGGCGGCCAGGTCCCGCACGAGGTCGCGCCCAAAAAAGATATCGGCATAGCTGATAACCACAGTGTCGGATCGTAGCCAAGTTGCCGCCGACGCGAGCGACATAACCATATTCGTTTCGGCCCAACGGGGGTTTTCGAAATAGGTAGTGTCCTCGATGTTTATCATAGTGCCGAGATAACCGCGTACGATCCCGATGGTGGAAATACCACCGCCGTGCAGCGCAGCAATTTGACGCCGGATAAGCGGCTTATTGGCCAGTTCGACCAGGCACTTCGGCCGATCCCCGGCGAGGGCGCCCATACGGCTACCGCGTCCGGCGGCTAGAATGACGGCACGCATGGTTCAGGATTTGGAACGGAATCGAAAAACCGCGAAAACAGGGCGATGTCATCCGCGGCAAATGGTTCCTGACGTTCGGGATGCCACATCACGCCGATCATACGGCCACCGGTGTGTCTGACAGCCTTGATAACTCCATCCTCAGAGATTGCCCAAGTCATGAGTGGTGGGTAAACCTCCATAGCGCCGAAATTATGATAGCTATTAACCTCCACGCTCCTGCCATCGATCGAAATGCGCTGCCGGGGCGCCACATGGCCGTGGACCTTTTCGAGCCGCGCGCCAAAACGGTGTTGAATCATTTGCATTCCTCGGCAAACACCCAAAACGGGTAAGTCCCGACGCTCGGCCAGATCCAGTAGCGCGATCTCGGTTTCATCGCGATCCGGAGCATCGCCGCCATACGCCGTCAAATCGTTCCCCCCGGTAAGAACGATGCCGCTAACTTTCTCGCATATCGTCAATGCGGCGTCCACGGAATTAGGTATGGGAATTGGAATCACTCCGCAGCCGAGGAGGAACTTTACCCACACCTGATCGAGGCAGTCGCGACGTGTGCCATGCGGGGGGTCTACCACGACCCGCTGGGTGACGGCAACGGTCTTCATGATATGACCTGAACTTGCTGATTGCCGCAGTCGAGGCAAATCTTGCCGGCCTTTTTCCACCGCCGGAATAGCGTTTCACCGGCTCCAATAACCGCCGGCATGGCTAGCTCGCTGGCGCGGATAGCCATATGAGAATTAACGCCGCCGAATTGGGTGACAAACCCGGCAATGCCGCGGCTGAAGATCCAATCGAACCCTGGATCGGCGCTTGGGACAAATAGGATCGTATCTTTGATCTCTTCCGGTGAATCGTCGATTGTACTCACTGAGGCGATCACGCATTGTTTGGTTATGAAATTAGGATGGATCGATGGCAGGTGAAACGTGACGGCTTCGTCAGGCGAAGAGATCAGAGGCGGCAGCACGATCCGGCGCGTAAGCTTATACCGGCGCTTGCCTTCCGCCACGCTCGCTTTAAGCCGCGCTGCCACGTTGCCACTCTCGGTATACAATGAACGAACGTCGGCGATGTCGAGGAAAGAACAGTCCTCAATCGAAAGCCCATGCTCAACTCCGATCTGCTTGATCAGCGAGAGAGCATCGCTCAGGCTTTGGGTAAAGACGAATTTGGCGTACTCTCGCCCCTCGATTCCGCCCTTGATAAAGTCAATGAGGCTGAGGATATCGTGCTCAATGCCGTGTTCTTTCAGTAAACGCTCGATTAAACGCAGTTGGCTGACAGACAACAAAAAGCGGGATGCCGCTGAGTGCTGCTGAGGCCGATTTGACCAATCGAAGTACAGATCGGGCGCCTCGTCATAGCGTGGGGAGAGAATATCATATGTTCCGGGACGAAGATGTCCGTACCGAGCCAGGAATTCGTCTTTGGTTAAGCCGGCGAAATCCCTGCCGATCTGTGAGCCGACCGTTTCGAGATCCGACATGAACGCTGCGTGCCCGGCTTTATCTAACACCCCTGTTGCTACCAGCGAATTCAGAAACTGCGTGGCAATAAAGCCCGCTCGTGCCAATCCGGCAAACGGAAGAGTCCCGTAGCGCTTGCAGTCTTCCAGCAGCCAATAGACGCGTGAAATCTTGTCGATAGCAGCATCTCGGATCTTCGGAAGACGCTCCACAAGCTTGTCGACCTTTTCGCGGTCGCGACGCCAGAGGCCATTCTCGTTGTTTATGATCTTGTTGGTCAGGTTGCGGAGCAAACTCGTAATCTCGGCAATGTCGTCCTGCGAAAAGCCGTGCTGGGTCAGCGCCCAAAGCCGATCGGGGAGATCCAGCGTGTAGCATGAAAAAATAATCTCGAATTCAACCTTGTCGTGTAGTGTTGGCTGGGCCACCAACCGCTCAATGTAATAATTGACCAGCCGCTCCGCCAAATCCGGTTTCATGTCGCGGGGTATGAACGAATTGAAGCTCACGCGGACATCTATGTATGGCAGCCCGTGAAAGCTCATGAGCAGAGGGAAGCTCCGCAGATTTTTGTATCCGTAATTGTCACGCTGATAGGCCCAGATCGAATCGGTGATCAGTTCTCGATAAAGCGACAGGGCCAAAGGCCGTGGCTTTAGTCCAATTATTTCGGCGGGGTTCCAATCGGGCATCACCCCCAACACCGATCGATTGCCATGCAGGTAGGGATGCGGCCTGCTTAAGAGCGCCACTTTCCGCGCAATCTCCTTAGTGGCGGCGGCGATCTCTTCGGTATCTGTCCATGGTTGGTTAAGCGCCAAAGAGCGCACCTGCAGAAGATACAGAGCGCCGTTCTTGCCAACCGCGAATTCCACGTCGATTGCATCACAGTCCAGGAGAGACTCAAGTTCTCGTAATAGATCCAGAACCGGGAGGAGGTGGCCGGGACTGCCCTCCTGGCAGGCCTTGAGACAGATAAAGGTTTTGAGCTTATCAGCGTTTCCGGACGTGACCGAATCGGCGCGGCCGGAATGATCGTCATAATTGATGACAAAGTAGGGCCCGCCACCATGGGGTTCGCGCGTAACGGCCACGCCGGACATCGATACTTCATTCAACATCGGCTGAACGAAAATCTGATCGTGCTCGCAATCGTTGCATGCGTATGAGGCTATAACACACTCAACAGCGGGGGCGATGGCTGCGGCACCTTCAACGCCGGCTACCGATGTAAATTTTCCAGCCTTCGACTCCCAGCTTGAATCCTCGCTTTTGGCGCTGCTACGGACTATTAGCGCTTCCGTCCCCCAGCTAGATGCAGAGATGCGCTGCAGTATGCCTTTTTGATCGCCCCGCCATTCGGCAACGGAAAAGGCGACCTGAGGCAGGATTATCGCACTGTGCACTAATGGAGCGAGCCGCTCCAGTGTTTCAGCTTTGGTACCAAATTGGACCACATTCCTATTCGCGGACGAGCGCTGGCGCTCCAAGCCGGATACCTGGTCCAGAATCAGCTGCACGGCCTCCTCAGGCTCGAGCGAGGCGTCATTGTCCAGGATAAGATCGGGCGTCTCCGGGATTTCAGCCGGAATGTCGAGCCCGACAATATTTGCCGCAGGCCGGTCGCTCGCGGCTAAATATATTCCCTTGGTATCGCGGCGCTTTAGCTCCTCCAACGGAACCCGAACGAAAATCTCGTTGTACCGCGGGATATTTTCGCGATTCCAACGTTGCACGTCGTGAAATAAAGAGATCGTAGAGCAAACAATATCGAAACCTTGCTCCGCCAACATACGGCAGAGCATGCCGTTCCGCATCGCGGCCGATCGCCGGTTCTCGGCGCTATAGCCCAAATCATTCGAAACGGCCGTGCGCAGCGTGTCTCCGTCAAGGAAGATTACCTTGCAGCCGGAAGCTCGCAAGTGCGATGACAATGCACGACCGATGCTGGTCTTTCCGGCAGCAGATAGTCCTGTTATCCAAAATACCCGGCCCGGCGTAAAGCTAGAGTTGAGGTTTGTGAAGACGGGTTGGGTACGCCTAGGGCTAAGTTCCATGGGCCACGGACAAAATGACAGTATGGTTTCATTTTACAAGGCGGGCCAAAATCAAAAATGTTACATACGTACCAATGGTACTAGGCTGGAGCTAGAATCACCCTAGCTGGCGGTCCCTGAGAGTACGGTTAGTGCGGGGGCCCAGCTAGTTGGAGTAAACGCGTTTTCGTAACGCAGTTCGATCCACGCAGGCTGCTCCTCTCTTCGCAGGAAGCAGTTGCCTATCGCCAGGGCTTCGATCTTAGTTCCCATAAAGCAGCGGTGGGCGTTTTTCGGGAGTGCACACGAGCGGCTCCCGCGCACGGTGAAGCTGGTGTTGACGATTACTGGGCAGGCCGTCAGCTCCTTGAAGCGGGTGATCAGCGCATGATAGCGGGGATTGCTCTCGCGATGCACAGTCTGGATGCGGCCCCAGTAGTCGACATGCGTTACGGCCGGAATGTCGCTGCGAGGCACGTTCAGCTTCTCGATTCCGAATAACTTTTGTTGCTCCGCCGTCATGGGTTTTCGCCGATGCTCCACGACATCGGCCACCACCAGCACATAGGGGCTGTCGGAATCCAGTTCGAACAGATTCCGGCGCCGCCTACGACCATTGTAAACATGGGTAGTTGAGTTGCTTGGCAGAATCGCGAGCTCCATAACCAGCTCGGCTCGCGCCGCCAGGAGGTAGAGCCGGGGCGACATCTCGGATCGAGATACCCGGGCGAGCCGGCTAAGGTGATCGGCTAAGATTTCATGCCCGACTTGCTCCCCGACAAGATCGTCAGCCGGAAAGAATTTCTTGCCGTGCAGGCGTTCGATAAATTTGGAACCGCTGCTCAGTCCAAGGCTAATATGTCATCTGTATAATCGTCGACAGTCTTCAGTGCATCGGTGCTCTGGGAACATTTCAGCAAAAGTTCTTAACAAATAGTCCCGACTCTTTTCGGCCGACACGAAGTTCGCGCCGCCTTCCAGTTCCTGGCCACAACGACGAGCCTCCCAGTGCCCCTCGGTCGGTTTGACCCACATGCAAACTGAAGGATGACGCATTCGAGTGGGCCAATAATGCAAATCTATTGTAACGCCCAATGTTGAGCGGGTGGGCCTATGCCTATGCCCGCTCCACACCGTTACCGGTCATCCGGTAGCCAGGACGGCAAAGCCACGCCGATCGTGAGTGCCACGTTGATCGAGGGGTGCTCTTACTCGAATTCTTGGCCGATTGCCCCTTGAACCCGGTTAGGGGAATGGGCATCTCCGTCGAAAGTTGTCGATTCATTTGTTGGACCGCTATTCGGCGCAAGAACTCGCGAAACGCGGACGCCGCAGCGTGCGAACAAAGAAAAATCGTAGAGCCGCGACACGATTCACTACTGGGGTGCCGATTGCGTGCCTTCGCAACCTTGAGCTGATACGCTTAGCCCAGGGTAGGGTATGGGTTGACCGGAGCGAGCCCACGAACGCGCAAGGTGACCGCCGAGCCAAGCCTCTAACGGCTTATGAGCCTGCGCATTTCGTTTCACCTCTTGCGGTCGCGTCGGCGCCCGCAAAACGCAGCTCCAGTGGTGGCCTCTTATCGTCAACCTTTAGCAATGTTGGAGGGTGCGCCCATCGCCTAAGAAAAACAGACAGCAATAGTCGAATAATTTTCAGGCGGCAAAGTCCGATTGCGCCCAAAGACTTTATCGCCCGCAAGATGTTTCGCTCCCGAACCGATGGCAGAATGCGCCGCTTCCAGACGGCATGCGCGCCAACCATCTCAGTTTTCATTGGAAAAGGGAATAGGGATGCAAGCGCGATCCAGCGGATAAGTCGATGCCGGAAACTTCTGGGATAGGGATACCTCCAGTCCACGAAGTTTTCATAAAACAATGCGTAGAGGAGGGCTCGATCCTTGACCGACAGGTAGCGCGAATGTCGATGAACCTGCTCCAAACGCCGGCCCGACCAGGCCTTCCCGTCACTCGTGACCACGTATGGAATTCCGTTGAACGTGCTCTCTAATAATGTCGCCCGATACCTAAGGCCGAGCCAATCGGAAAGATCGCGGATGGTCTCTGCCGGATCACGGTGCAGATCTTCCAAGCGAACCGCCTGGGTTCGGGATTCCATCCCCGGCTGCGGCCGGTCATCGCGGGTCAGAGAATCCAGCACTGAGTAGGGGAGCAGGATATTTTTATCGGGTAACGTGCCAAAAAAATATTGAAAGGTTCTGTCACATGTCGTGATCGGATCACGAATGGCGTGGACGAACTTGGTTTGCGGAAAGTCCTCAACCAGATACTTCGCTGTTACACTATTCTCCAGGTGTTGAGCGTAAACTATGAACGGGCGCGAACTTGCCGCGGGACTGCGATCCAGCGCCAGGTCGTACGCGATATGCGTCAACAGAAAGAAGCCTCGGCGCGACTCGCGGAAATTGGCTGGCCATTTATCATAGAATGCAAGGATCGCGTGAACAGCCGCAAAATAATTCATAGGGGAAATGGCAAACGGTCCTTCGAAAAAAGTAATAAGAAATCGATCGTATTCCGGATATGCCAGTAATTTATCATGTAAAGGCAACGCCTGATAACGGTCAAAAAACTCGTACAGCTTCCAGCCGCAAAGCTCGGGTAGCGTGATAACGTCTTCATGTCCATCGAGGTAGCTGGAAAGAAGAAGTGATCCGCTTCGGCCCCAGCTCAAAATCGCTACCAGTCGGTCCATAGCCAGAACATCGTAACGCTCCAGATTCTCAAGTTTCTGCGCGATGACGGCATTTAAGTCTTTAGCACGCTCGGCCTGAAATCGGGCATTGGCCCTGACGAGGATTTCTTCCCGTTCAGTAGTTTGGATCGTTGGCAATGGTTCCACCGGCCACGGTGGAACATCTCGTTCAAAGGCCATCCAACTTGTCCTTGTTACGTGCGCCTCGCGGCCCAAGCGCAAGTCAGATAGGTGGTCTCGATCTTCTCCCGATCGGCGGTTTTGCTCCCACAAATTGTAAGAAATTGGTCGAACAGGTCCCAGCCCAGCTGTACCCGCAAGTCGTTGACCGAGCGCCACGCGCCCAAATACTGTTCGACAGTTTGGGTGCCTGTATGACGGCCCTCCAGATAGACCACGTCGTCGAAGCCAGGCGTGGCCCACAACAGGTCGGTCAGTCGGTCAGTGTGTTTCATTTCAGCCTTCTTGCCAAAATTCAACCATTTCCGATTCAAGGACGCGCGCCGGTGCTCCAGCTCGGAAGCCCCCGGTTTCAGAATCAGCCGCCTTGCCTCCTCGGGCCCGGCAAGGTGTCGTTGTCCAGGATGAGGTCGGGCGCCTCCGGGATCTCAGCCGGAATGTCGAGCCCGACAATATTAGCGGGCCGCCAGTCGCCGCCAGCCAGGTATATTCCCTTGGTATCGCGACGCTTGAGTTCCTCCAACGGGACCCGAGCGAAAATCTCGTTGTACCGGGGAATTATTTTCGCGATTCCAACGTTGCACATCGTGAAACAGTTCTCTGCGCTATAGCCCAAATCATTCGAAACTACCGTGCGGAGTGTATCTCCGTCAAGAAAAATCAGCCGGCAGCCGGAAGCTTGCAGGTGCGATGTCAACGAATAATCGATCCTGGTCTTTCCCGCAGCTGATATTCCTGTTATCCAAAACAAGCGGCCGGCCGCAAAACTAGCACCGTGATTTGCAAAAACGCGTTCCCATCGCCTAGTTTCCGTCTATTGACATATAAAAGGATAGTTACTAGTTTACAACGCAATGACAAGTCAGTGAGGTTAGATTAGTACTGGTACCAATAGGATGAAGGCTAAAGGAGCGAAAAAGCTTACAGGTCGCTCCACGATTTCGCACCAAAGCGGTGCGAAATTCCCGCTGGCGCGCAAAGGGCAGATTTTGCGGATTTGGTGGGCGCCAGCTGGTCGCAAAGGCTTGCGGCCATTGCGGGAGTGGATACGACATTCAGGCAAACACTTTCAAAGCTCCAAAGCCAAACAAGCAAGTTCCTCTTGTTTAAGAGCACCGAAGGGACGTGCTTATACCATATGTGAAGGGTCCGCCAGAAACGATGAAGCCCGGACGATCCCATGCTAGGAACGGTCCGGGCTGAAGATCTGTAGTTGCTAGGATTGACCTATTCTGTTGCGTGAGACTTACGCCGACGGAAGAAAAAGGCGACCACTCCAAACAAACCGATGCCCGCCAAACCGGCGAGGCGAGGTTCAGGCGTTGGAGAGTACACATTTACGTTAGCCGTCGTAGAATCAATGACGCCGCCTTGGCCGACAGCGAACGTCGTATCATGGGTTCGCGCAATCAAGATAAACGATGTCTCCCCACCCATGATTGCGCTCGATCCATCGAAGCTGAACTTTATCACCTGGCCGGCGCTGCTGCGCGTAACATTGTCGGAATTGTTCGTGCCGAGTACGAAGCCGGCCGCAGCCAAGAACGGATTGAGGGCGACGTCATTTCTAGTGCCAGCGTCAACGCCGAAGCCCGCGCCAAAAGGATCGGCGAATAGACCATCCGCGCCGCTAAAGTCTGACACGGTGAGAGCCTCGACGCCCTGTGCTGAACCGGGAACAGCGGTGTACTGATAGACGAAATCCAGACCTCCGGTGAAAGCGTCTTTATAGACGTTTGAGGTTACGAATCCAGTAAACGTACCCGATACGGCGGGGCTAACAAGAGTCGCGGCAAGAGCCGGCCCTGTAATAATATCGACAGGCCCAGGTTTTTGTGTGAAGTCGTCCGGTACATTTACCAGCGGACTCACCGGCGCCAGTACAACGGCCTGCAGACTTGGGATTACGAGTAAAAAGCCTCCCAATACCACGATTGCAATTCGCTTGCTGTCAATCATAATGATCTTTGCGGTCCTTTCCTTTAGAGAACTTTTTTTCAACGAAGTATCAAGATACCGTCAATGCTGAAGAAAGTAAAGGGCAGGCCGATCGATTAAGTACTATGTCTCGTCGCCGAAGTACCATCCCCGCTCTAGCATAGCTCCCGAACGTCCTTGAGATTCCAATCAATCACGTCACATTGTAATCTACAAAACTATTCTTGTAGCCTTTACACGGCAGGGTCGCATCGCTTAAACTATTGACACAGCGCCCAACAGAACCAAAACATTCCAGCGTGGGGGTTCTATGAAGTTTTTGACCGCCATAATGACGCCGACCGCGTGTGCTCTGGCCGCACTGATGCTAAGCTGCTGGGAAATTGGATGTTCCCGCAGTGCCCAGTTCTATTTAGAACGGGGCAACCGCTATTACTCGGCAGGTAAGTACGAAGA
>Ga0210406_10000584_pt1 | contig 49277 bp, 35 predicted proteins | sample IncBWC30MmetaG_FD_155454 | JGI IMG/M metagenome (GOLD analysis project Ga0210406, IMG submission 155454) | Forest soil microbial communities from Barre Woods Harvard Forest LTER site, Petersham, Massachusetts, United States - Inc-BW-C-30-M | ecosystem: Environmental > Terrestrial > Soil >...
ATCGCAACCTATGGAGCGGTATCGGTAGAACGCCCCAAGGCAGCGACGTCGTGGTCTACACCTCGCTCCGCTTCTATCTGCCCTAGCTCAACCGGATCCCAAGGTGTTGCATGATAAACCGCCTGGAGAGGATGACCCTGAGCTCGCTGCTTGGGATATGCTCGCTGAGATGACTAGAGAGGCCGAGAAAAGCCTGGACCACTCTCTTGCACCTGAACTGGAAGGCCTTGCCATCCGAGGCATGTTGGTCGGAGCCTCTCCGTTATCCTCCGGGATGAATTCAACGGTGCAGAGCCAGTCCATTGGAGTCGGCAAACGAGAGTCATTCTTCATGTAACGATGATGTAACGATAAGCTGTTCCTACTGCTCCCACGGATGTTTTAGAGGTATTTGCAGCACCACCTGCGCCCTCTAAGTTCTTGTAAAGCCGTCAGGGGGTCGCCCTTTCACGGCGAAGGCTTGGAATGCAGCTGCGCCTGTTTTTAAACCCACGATTCGCATGTCTCTCGCGACTTCTCAAGTAGTTAGGCGGCCACCTGGAGTCACTTAAGTTGTTACAACTACAGCTTAACGTAGCACATGAGGGCTTGGCGTCTACCGTTGAACCGCAATGACTGTGCGTGAAGGGGGACACAGGGATTGATTTCCTACTTCGTAGGCCCTCAATTCCCGCCTGGCTATGGCGACTGCGTCCGGCGGCAATCGGCGGGGAGCTGCGTTTGTTGCGCTCGAATGCTTCTGCGGAGCAGGATTGGCCATCAAAGCGAATACCGCCCGACCGACGCGCGCAGCGAGATATCGATCCGGCCCTCGTGCGAGTCAACAATCGGTGGAGCGGTCGGGTCAACCTGCTGAACCGGCAACCTCCTTGCGGCAGATCGCTGTCGGATGCTGGAACAACTCGGCGCGAAGAACTACCACGTCCGCCGCCGCCCCGGCTGCCTGACGATCCTGATCGCGTGGTTCGCGGCCCTTTTCCTCCGGGTTTCCCAGAACTCGCCTGCGCTCGGTCACTGCTGAAATCCTGCCCTTCCGCTATCTGCAAGGTGTCGGGCTGTTGCACATCGCTCTGGCGATAGTCATCGAGATGAATCACACAGGGAAGCGTGTCATCGCCTTTCAATCAACAAGAGCCAAACATTGTTCACGGAGGGGCGGCCACGCTTTCAGAACTTCATTTCGCGAAGGCACTGATTCTGTTCTCTGCCAACATTGCCCAAGCCGGGCAACCCGCTCCCAAGCCGCAAGAGCTGTTCGCCTCCTACTGGACCTCCGAACCCGGCTGGGACACCGAATTACAACTCAAGAACAACCTTGCCTCAGGTTCGCTCACCGTGACACCTGTGCTACGCCTTCCCTCTGCGCTGGAGATTTCACTCGACCCAGTGACAATTGCCTCCAATGACTCCGTTTCCGTCTGGGTGAACCTGGGTCTCCTGAAGCATTCGCCCGATCTGCTGAGTCAACCCGGCTCATACGGGTCTGTGGTTTTCCGTTTCGGCTCTGTCGACGCGCGGAACGTATTCGCGAGTTCAGTCGCGAGGTTGCGCGGCGGACCGATTGAGTTCTATAACGAAGCCCATCCCCTGGCCGATTTCACGGCGTGGCCCCGCGCAGCCGGACCCGGCAGCCAGGAAGGAATCTGGTCGCAACCGCGTTTGAGCGGAAGCGATTTCTTGATTTTGCGGCCTAGTGAAGCGAGCGCATTCGTAAACACTTGCCGACTTCCCATTACTAATCGCCGTAAGTCAGCTTCCGATCACTTCTGGTTAGCCGACCAACCGTCCGGATTCGGTACGCATCCTCTGCGATGCGTACGGGCTATAATTGCGCGCATCGATGGCGCTTACCTCGGGCACCAAACTCGGGCCGTACGAGATCGTATCGCCAGTAGGAGCGGGCGGTATGGGCGAGGTGTACCGCGCACGCGACACGCGGCTTGGGCGTGATGTCGCGATCAAAGTGCTGCCAGAGGCGCTGGCTCATGATGCCGACCGGCTGCGGCGTTTCGAACAGGAAGCGCGCACGATTGCGGCGCTGAACCATCCGAACATCTTGGGAATCCATGACATTGGTACGCACGACGGTGCGCCCTTTCTGGTCAGCGAATTTCTCGAAGGCCAAACACTACGGGAGAAGCTGGTATCCGGGCCGCTGCCGGTGCGGCGCGCGATCGAATACGCGCTCGGCATCGCGCAGGGACTCGCGGCGGCACACGAGAAAGGAATCGTGCACCGGGATCTGAAACCGGAGAACGTATTTGTCACTCGCGACCGACGGATTAAAGTGCTGGATTTCGGGCTGGCGAAGCTGGTTAGGCCGGAGGAAAATCACGAAACTGCAGTGACGCTAACGAGCCCGCCGACCTTGCCGGGTATGGTAATTGGTACCGTAAGCTACATGTCGCCTGAGCAGGTGCGGGGCGAGCCGATCGACTCGCGATCGGACATTTTCAGTTTCGGCGCAGTGTTGTACGAGATGCTCACCGGCAAACGCGCTTTCAAACGCGAGACGTCCGCAGAAACGATGACCGCAATTTTGCGCGAAGAGCCACAGGCGGTGAGCGACCCTGGCGGGCAAGGTCCGCTGGAACTGCAACGGATTCTTGCGCGATGCCTGGAAAAGAATGTCGAGCGACGATTCCAGTCGGCCAGTGATCTGGCGTTTGCCATGGAATCGCTGAGCGGAGCATCGACCGGAACACCAGCAGGAACACCGACCGCGAAGAGTGTGCCGCAGCCGAAGTTAAAGCGAGCGTGGCTGCCGTGGGTCATAGCCGCCGCCCTGCTGATGGGAACTGCGGTCTGGGAAATAGCTCGGCCGCCGGCTGCACCGGCCAGTCCGCTCGAAAAAGCCCATTTCACGCGCGTGACCGACCTCAAGAGCGTGGAAGCGGCGATCTCGCCGGACGGCAGGTTCGTGGCTTTTGTCTCCGATCATGACGGCCCCTTCGATGTATGGCTCACCCAGGTGGGTTCTGGACATGTGACTAATCTGACGCAGGGAAAGGCGGGCCCGTTACCTGGGCCCTTACGAAGTGTGGGTTTTTCCGGCGACGGCTCGGAAATCTGGATCGGCGGCGGTGATGTGGGTATGCGGCTGCGGCTGATGCTCCTGACGGGAGGTACGCCGCGTAATTTCCTCAGCGAGGAGGTCGTCAACCTGGCTTGGTCACCGGACGGCGAACGGATTGTCTACCATACCTTCGCTAAAGGCGACCCTATGTTCGTGGCGGACCGCTCTGGCGCCAATGCTCGGCAGATATTCCAGGACCGGCCCGGAATTCACAACCATTTTCCAGCTTGGTCGCCTGACGGCCGTTGGATCTATTTCTCGCATGGGAAACCGGCGACGGGGGAGATGGATTTATGGCGCATCGACCCGGCCGGCCGGAACCCAGAGCGCCTCACGCGAATTAATACAGACGTCGCTTATCCCACGCCGGTGGGCGACCGCACAGTGTTCTACGTGGCGCGGGACGAGGACGGCTCAGGACCCTGGCTGTGGGCGTTTGATCCGAAACGCAGGGAATCGCGGCGCGCCAGCGTCGGTCTCGAGCAATATACGTCGGTGCAGGCCAGCGCGGACGGCCATAAGCTGGTGGCCACCATCAGCAATCCCATCGCGGGACTTTGGACTGTTCCGATTCTTAGTCGTGTCGCAGAAGAAGGCGACGTGAAACCGTTTACAGTGCCGACTGTGCGCGCGCTGGCACCTCGCTTTAACGGCTCGTCGCTGTTTTATTTGTCTTCCGTGGGGACGGGCGATGGACTGTGGCGCCTTCGGGACGGCCAGGTGACTGAGGTCTGGAAGGGTGTTGATGGTGCGCTGCTGGAGACGCCCGCTGTTTCGCCGGATGGAGGTCGCGTGGCCATTGTGCTGCGGCGGAACGGGAAACGACAACTACATGTCCTCTCTTCGGACGGCGCCGAACTCCAGCCGATTGCGGAGGGAATTGTCGCCCAGGGTTCGAGTTGCTGGTCGCCGGATGGCAGATGGATCGTCACCGGTGGCAGCGATGCCACCGGTCCCGGGCTTTTCAAGATCCCGCTGGATGGCGGATCGCCAGTCCGCTTGGTCGCCGGGGAAGCACTCAATCCAATCTGGTCGCCGGATGGAAGCCTGATCGTATATGCGGGTACGAATGTGCGCACCTTCGCTCCTCTTCTGGCCGTACGCCCGGACGGAACCAGCGTCAAATTGCCCGAGATCATCTTGCGGCGCTTGGGCGAGCGCGTCCGCTTCTTGCCTGATGGCAAGAGCCTGATCTACATGGGGGGATTGCTCGTATCACAGGACTTCCGGCTACTCGATCTCGCATCCATGAAATCGCGCCTACTCACCCGGCTGCAAAACAGTGCCGCCATGCGGACCTTCGACGTCACACCCGACGGGAAACAAATCGTCTTCGACCGCTTACGCGAGAACTCGCAGGTGATCATGATCGATCTTCCCAGGGAATAGCCTTAATCCAACGAGCAGTTCGCAGTTTCTGACCACTCGATTTGGAGTGATCAGATGATAAGCAATGATCTCCGGTATCATTTCGCACCAAACGACGTCCGCCGACACCGCTGTCACGGCAGAGGCCGCGGGTTCGAGTCCCGTCGTCCCCGCCACTCATTCTAAAGCACTTGGGCTAATTTTGGCGAAACCATCGAGGACCCAAAAGGGCACGTTTTTGTACCCTTTTTTGTGTCCCTTTTCGCCCGGCCAATTCCCGTCCTCGATGGTCCTCACACTGCAACGCCACCCGATACAGACGGTGGTGACGTTGCGTTCGCTTCGCACGAAAACACCAACGACAAGACTGCTGCCTGAGCTGCATGTTTGGCGGGCGTGACTGCCTGGGTATACTCATCTAGTGTTGATCGAAGAGTCGAATGCCACAACAGTTCCTGCATGACTTTGAATTCCGTGCCTACGCTTCTCAGCAGCGTCGAATACGTGTGACGCCTATGTACCCAGAGACATAGGCGGCACAGTTGCGCCACCCATCTGCTAGACGCCGGAGCCGACTTGCGCACCATCCAGGTGCTGCTCGGACACTCCCGCCTGGAACACACTCTGATCTACCTGCATCTGTCCCACAAACACTTGCAGGCGGTTCCCAATCCCCTCGATAGCCTGCAGCTTCCCCCTGTGGACGATATCCAACCTTCCCGGAGACTCAGGAAAAAATGACTCGACCCCTCCTCGAGGTGGCCGATATCGTTCGCGCCCAAGGCGATCGCTTCATCCACAGCAACTTCCGCTGGTTCCATTGGGCCCATCGGAAAGCACCTGCGCGCCATTGCGCGTTGCCGTACCGCGGTTCTCGGCGGGCATCGCGACCAATGCCCGCGCTGTGGGTATCGCACCACCTCATATAACAGTTGCCGCGATCGCCATTGCCCAAAGTGTCAGAGCGGCGCTCGCGACAAGTGGATTATGGCTCGGCAGAATGAACTTCTGCCCGTCCCCTATGTCCACGTTGTCTTTACTCTGCCCCACCAACTCTCCCCACTGGCGCTGCAGAACAAGAAGGTTCTCTATGACCTCTTGTTCCGCGCCAGTGCCGAGACCCTACAAGAGGTTGCCCAAGATCCTCGCCACCTGGGAGCAGACATCGGCTTCCTTTCGGTCCTGCATACCTGGGGGCAGAACCTACTGCATCATCCTCACCTCCACTGCGTCATTCCCGCCGGTGGACTCTCGCCCGACGGCACCCACTGGATTCATCCCCGCTACCCCTTCTTCCTCCCCGTCCACGTACTCAGTCGCGTCTTCCGCGGCAAGTTCGTCGCCGGCTTAAAGCGACGATTCCAGCAACGCCAACTCACCTTCGCCGGATCTCTTCGACCACTGGCCCACGAGAAAGCGTTCCGCTCCTTCTTGCGCCCCTTGTTCCGTCAGGAATGGGTCGTCTACGCCAAGCCACCCTTCGGCGGTCCCCATCATGTGCTCGGCTATCTCGCCCGTTACACCCATCGCGTGGCCATCACCAACCACCGCCTCATGGCCTTCCAGCATGACCAGGTTACTTTCCGCTGGAAAGATTATGCCCACGGAAATAAGAAGAGAATCATGACGCTCGGTTCGCAAGAGTTCCTACGCCGCTTCTTGCTCCACATCCTGCCTCGCGGCTTTGTCCGCATTAGCTTTTTCGGTTTCCTCGCCACTCGCAGCCATCACTTCTTCCCCCACTCAGCCCTCTTGTTTCCGTTGCTCAAAATGTTCCACTCCCATGCTTATCGTCGAAAGATTCTCTGTCATTCCTGCTTGGCAACTCTCGACCAGGAGCGTGTACCTTGACTCTTCTTAATCCTCCAACCATCCCGCTCTCCACAGCGCGAGCTTTTGCTCCGACAGCCGTAGTGTCTGTACTCACCGAAATCCTCCCCAATCCACCACTTACTTTCCTAAATTACCCGAACCGGATCGCCTCCTCGGACCTACCAACACTCTTGCCGACATCTCTTACCAGTCCGCTCAACCCAACCCTGCGACGAACAAATCGCGAATCGCGCATGCAAAACCCATAGCTGCACCGCGTCCGCCGCAAACGCCAGCGGCTTCCTCCAAATCTTAGGTCCCAATCGCAAGTGCGCCGGCGCCGTGTAGTCGCGTGGACAACGAATGTATCCCGCCGGCGCACTTGCGATAGGGACCTAAGATTTTTCACCAACCATCAGCCTTAACGTCGCGCAGCCCCTCCGCTCATTGACTTGCCCTCGACGCCCCGCCTACCATGGCCCCACGCCATGATCGGCCAAACCATCTCGCACTATCGCATTGTCGAGAAGTTGGGCGGCGGAGGCATGGGCGTCGTCTACAAGGCCGAAGACACCGACCTCGGCCGCTTCGTTGCCCTCAAATTCCTGCCCGATGAAATGTCGCGCGATCTACAAGCGCTGGAGCGCTTCCGCCGCGAGGCACGGGCGGCTTCGGCGCTCAATCATCCCAATATCTGCACCATCTATGAAATCGGCAAGCACGGCGAGCAATCCTTCATCGCCATGGAATTCCTCGACGGCGTCACACTAAAGCACCGCATTTCCGGCCGTCCCATGGACGTCGAAAGCCTGCTGGCGATCGCCATCGAAATTGCCGAAGGCCTGGGGGCCGCACACAGCCAAGGCATTATTCACCGCGACATCAAGCCCGCGAATATCTTCATCACGCGCCACGAGCACGCCAAGATTCTCGATTTCGGCCTCGCCAAAGTTTTAACCGCAGCCAGCCCCGCCGGCCAACTCAGTGCAGATCACTCCATGGCCACGCTCGACGAAAAGCAGCTCACCAGTCCCGGCACCGCCGTGGGCACCGTCGCTTACATGTCGCCCGAGCAGGTTCGGGGCAAGGACCTCGACGACCGCACCGACCTCTTCTCCTTCGGCGCAGTGCTCTACGAAATGACCACCGGCACGCTTCCCTTTCGTGGCGATACCAGCGGCATGCTTTTCGACTCTATTCTCAATCGCGCTCCCGCCCCCGCGATTCGCCTCAACCCCGATATTCCGCCCAAGCTCGAAGACATCATCCATCGCCTGTTGGAAAAAGATCGCGAACTGCGCTACCAGAGCGCCTCCGATCTGCGCAGCGAATTAAAGCGCCTGAAGCGCGATACCGAATCCAGCCGCACCGCAATCTCCACCGTCATCTCCGGCACCAACCCGGTTTCGGCTGTCGCACACCCTGGCACAACCTCCGCTTCACCCGCCGCCGCGGGTTCCACCAGTGGGCAAACCTCCGCCGCCAGTCCCGTCAGCGATTCGCAACAAATCGCCGGCCTCGCCTCCCGTCACAAGGCCGCCCTCACCGCCGCGTTGGGCCTTATCGTGATCGTTCTTGCCAGCATCGGCTTCGTCCTGTATCGGGGACGAACCGCCTCAACTTCCACTTCCCAATCCTCCGCTCCCGGCAAGATCACGCAGATCAGCCACTGGAACAAGCTCATCAACTCCGCCAAACTCTCTCCTGACGGACACACGCTTGCCTTCAGCTCGGCCGCCGGCGGAGTCCAACAGGTTTTTCTCATGCTCACTTCTGGCGGTGAACCTCTTCAGCTCACCCGCGATGAAGGCGACAAGATTGTGGAGAATTTTTCCTCCGATGGCTCCGAAATTTACTACCACCGGAACCTCGGCCTCGATGAAATCTGGGCGGTTCCCACCCTTGGCGGCACTCCGCACCGCGTGGTTCCCGGCAGGTCTTTGGCTACTTCCCCCGATGGCAACTGGCTCTACTATCTGAAAACGGACCCGTCCAATGTCATCTTCCGCGCCGGAAAATCCGGGCTCGTCGAAGACAAGCTTTTTAGCTTTGACAACCCCCCGCGTCTGGCCGTCGCCATTCTTCCTTATCCAGACGGCAAAAACCTGCTGGTGCTGACCTCGAAAACTTTGCACGGAGGCGGCGAGACTCAGCTCAATCGTCTGAACATCCCCAGCCGTCAGCTCACTGAAGTGGGATCGATATCCCTCGCATCTCTAGATTTGGTGTGGGCCGATCCCGCAAAATCCCTGCTCCTTAGCAGAGAGGTCAACGGCCTTACCAATCTCTGGAAATTCGATCTCGCCAGCCAGGCGTTGACTCAGGTCACCTCCGGTCCCGGCCCGGATTACTCTCCCTTGTCCGATCCCACGGGCAAGGGGATGTATTACGTCAACGGAAAGCAATCGGGATTTCTCACTCTTTACCATCCAAAATCCGGCCAGTCGGTGGACGTGGTTGCCGAAAACTCCACTCAACCCGCCATTTCACCCGACGGCAAGCGCGTCATGTACGTAAAAGCTCTCGGCCCGACGCAAAGCGAAGTTTGGATCTCAGACATGGATGGCGGTAACAAGATCAGGCTGGCTGCCTCGGGAAACTTCGACACCGGCGAGTGGACGCGGGATGGCTCCAAAGTAGCTTTCTTCGATGAAGCAGGGAAACAGTCGAAAGCATTTGCCGTCGGCTCTGACGGCACGGGTCTTCATGAGATAGCCGCCAACGTAGAAAGCTTGGACGGGTTCATGACCTGGTCAGCCGACAGCCAGTCCATGTACCTCGCCACACTGACGCCTGATCACGGCTTCTCGGTTTGGAAAGCGAATGGCGACGGCTCGAACCCTCAATTTCTTGTCGCGGACTGCGCCAGCTCCGTCGACACTACCCCGGACGGAAAATATTTGCTCGGCTTCAACGGCCGGGGCGATAAAGCCGGCATCTACGAAATTTCCATCTCCGACAAAAAATGCATTCCTCTGCTTCCAGGGGTCATCACCTACGGCCTCTGGTTTGCGCCCGACTTCAAATCCTTTGTTTACGGAGTAGCCGAACAAGGCGGCATGGTCTTCTACCGTCAAAAATGGCAGGATGGCCAACTTGTCGGAAAGCCCGAAACAGCTTTGAAGCTTCCTTTCAGTTTCCGTCTGTATTACGCCGGGAATGCCTTCGATTATTCCCGCGACCTTTCCTCCATCATCTATTCGCGCCCCGGTGGCCAAGCCGACTTTTACCTGCTGAGCCAAATACCCTGAACGCATGATTCCGGGAGGGATCACGGGCAGCCGGGAAGTAATCCACGAGGAACAATTAGGGCTGAGAGAATAGTCTGAATGGCTTCTGTAAGGCGATTACGCTCACCGAGAATCGGCCCCAATCTTCGGTCAAGGGTCAAAACGCGTTATCGCGATGTTTCGCCAACAATGTCTCGTCGGAGCGCCAAATCCACGACCTTCATTGACTTGCCAGTTTAGCGGACATAAGATTTCGCCACGGTGATCGGACAGACCATCTCGCACTACCACATCCTGGAGAAGCTTGGGCGCGGCGGCATGGGAGAGGTCTACCTGGCTGAGGACAATCAGCTTGGCCGGAAAGTCGCTATCAAATTCCTCCCCAGAGAAGTCGCCACGGATGAGCGCGCGAAACAGCGTCTGCTGAGGGAGGCCAAGACCGCAGCCACTCTCGATCACCCGAACATATGCGCTATCTACGAGGTGGGTCAGGAGGGCGACAACAGCTTCATAGTCCTTCAGTACGTTGAAGGGGAAACCTTAGCTTCGAGGATCAAGCGTCACCTGCCAGATTTGCGCGAGGCGCTCGCGATTGCTCTGCAGGTCGCCGATGCCCTGAACGGAGCGCACGCTCGCGGTATCATCCATCGCGATATCAAGCCGGAAAATATCATGCTCACCGCGCGCAACCAGGTAAAGGTGCTCGATTTCGGTCTGGCAAAGTTGATGACGGATTCAAGCATAATCGGCGCAGACACAGCGAGCATGCTGAGCGTTCCGGGAATGTTGGTGGGGACCTTGCCCTACATGTCGCCTGAGCAGGTACGTTGCGAAGAATTGGATTGCCGCAGCGACATCTTTAGCTTCGGAACTGTGCTTTATGAGTTGCTGAGCGGGCGGCGGCCCTTCGACGCAAAGAGTTCGGCAGAAGTAATCTCGGCAATCCTGACCGCAGAACCGGCGCCGATTAGTCGCTCCAGCCTTGCCCACAGCGGCAGCGTCGAAGAGGATCTGATACGAAAATGCCTTCAGAAGAGTCCGGCGCTGCGCTACCAGACGATGGGAGACTTGATTCCTGACCTGCAGCAGATCAGCAGCGACTACGAGGGCGGAAAGTTTACGCCCGCAGCCGGGCCAGCAGTCGTAAGACCGCAGCCGGCAATTCCAAAGGACCGCAGATCTCGGGTTTCAAAGCGCGGGTTCGAGTTGATCGTCTCGTCCATCGTGTTGGCGATGGCGGCAGGCGTGTATGTCTATTCATCATGGAGTGGCAAGCACTCTGCGGCCTCGGGCGCACCCGTCATCTCCGCTAGCTCGTCCGCCAACCCAGTCGCCTACGACGCCTACATGCGCGGGAAGGTCAACGTCAGCAGCGAGAATCCAGACGACAATCAAGCTGCCATCAAACTCTTCCTGCAGGCCGTGGCTGCCGACCCAAACTTTGCCTCTGCCTACGCCGAGCTGTCCCGCGCCTACACCATTCACGCACGCTATGTTGCGTCCGATGCGGACAGAAAGAAGTCGTATGAGGATGCTGAAGTCGCCGTCGATAAAGCGCTCGCGATCAACCCCAATCTGGCGGAGGGTCATTTCGCCCGCGGTCTGATGCTGTGGACGCCTTACAAGCGCTTCCCTCACGAGCAGGCGGTTCAATCGTACCGGCGCGCGATTGAACTGAATCCCAATTTCGATGAAGCCCATCACCAGTTGGGATTTATCTACCTTCACATCGGCATGCTCGACAAGGGACAGCAAGAGATTGAAAAGGCATTAGCGATCAATCCGAGCAACACCCTGGCGCGGTACCGCCTCGGCGTTATCGATATGTGCCGGGCCAAATACGCGGAAGCTTTTCAAATATTCAATAGCACTCCGCTCCAGCAGAACCCTGAACTCCTCGCCTTTTATACATCCAACGCTTTGTTCCGTCTGGGCCGGACTGTGGAAGCCTCGGCCCTCATTGACCGATACTTCAAAGATTATTCGCAGGATAAAGATAAGGGTGGGATGGTGACCAGCGTGAAAGCTATGATGCTGGCCAAGGCTGGCAAGAATAGAGAGGCGGAAGCCACGATCCAGCACGCTATCGGGATCGGACGTGGTTACGCTCACTTTCATCACACGTCGTACAACATTGCTTCCGCCTACGCTCTTATGAATGAACCAGAGCAAGCGATGAAATGGCTGCAAGTCACCGCCGATGAGGGCTTCCCTAATTATCCGCTTTTCGAGGGCGACGCCCAATTGGATAACCTGAGAAAGGACCCGCGCTTTATTGCATTTATGGCGCAGCAGAAGCAGCAGTGGGAGCATTTCAGCGTCACATTGTGACTACAGGCGAAAGCCGGTGAAAGTTAAACGTGACTGTTCTCAAATGCTTTTTGCTGGCTCGACACGCTCGTGAAAAAGTCGACACGGAATGCACGAGGTTTTGCAATAGCCTGCGCTGTCTCCAACCGACCGACATCACTCGATTCGCCCGCAGAATTTCCTAACTGTTGCAATCAGGCGTTAGCGCTCAGAATGCAAGTCAGGCTGCTCTCTTCCGAGGAATTTGGCGAGAGAGCGGATTGACTTCATCTTGCCTTCACGCAGTTCTGGGGTGAGGGGTTTGTCCGCGACTGGAGTCATGCCCCGGTATTATGAACCCACGCCGTGATTCTGAAGGTGGGGTCGGGCGCTTACCAACTCCCAGCCCGCCAGCCACCTTTATTGATCCTTCGAATATTTCTACCCACAAACTTACCCACAGGAAACTGATTCTTGCGACTCCTTACAGCGACTGGCAGCTCCCGCTGAGAATGTAAGTCGCTGAAAATCTGTCACGGCAGAGGCCGCGGGTTCGAGTCCCGTCGCCCCCGCCATTCATTCCAGAAGATTTACGGAATGGATGGTTCGATTGGCCTAGGTGCAGAAAGGTGCAACCCTACTGCAATAGCTTGGTGCGTCTGTACCTAAATAGCTTATATTCCAAATCTTTACCGTAGGTGCAGCGACGACTCCTAATCGGCCGACAAAGAGGAGTTCCACCACCGCGTTTTGAGCGTCTCGCTTTGCTGGTGTGACAGCTTGTGTGTAGGTATCGAGGGTGAGCCGTGCCGATGAATGCCGCAGGAGATCCTGCTGCACCTTGATATCGGTGCCAAGCTGTCGAAGCAGAGTTGAAAAGGAATGCCGGAAGGTGTGCCATCCGATTCGCTTATTGATTCCTAGTTTCTCGAGTTTCGGATGAATTTGTTTTCGCATCATGCTCTGTCCCCAGATGGGACGCTTCCCCTTGGCTCTCTTGCTGGCAAACACCCAATCATTGTCGGAACGGTAGCGCGTCACATTCCGCCACTCCTTCAGCATCTCGGCGAGCAGAGGAGCCATCGGGATCGGCTTGGCAGAGGATTCAGTCTTGCACCTGCTGATAACACCGTGAACAACCGAACGCACGACGTTGATTTCTGCGTTGTCGAAGTCCAGGTCGCTCCATCGCAGCCCGAAGAGTTCACTCTGGCGCAGACCAGTCGTGGCATCGAGAAAGATGAGGAGACGCGGAAGGAATGCGACGTTGTCTAGGAGCCGCTTGATCTCGTCAACGTGCAGAATGTGCGGCACTCTGCGACGTTTGGCACTTTGGCGAACGAGGTGAATCGGATTCTCGGAATAGAGTTCATATCTGCACGCATGGTTGAAGAGAACGCTCATGATGTTCCTGATCTTGGCGCAGGAACCGCAAGCCAAGGGAAGTTGACGCAACCATAACTCGACCTCGATCGGCTTTATCCTGGCGAGTGGATACATGCCCCACTTTGGAGCAATCCACCGTTTCAAGTAATTCTCGTAGCCCATCTTGGTCGCATACGATTCCATGTATTATCAACGAAAAGTTCTCTTCGACGATAATGCTCGATCAACTGAGAAACGGTCAGCACAGTTGGCCGCAAACGTAGATCATCAGAATTGATCTCGAGAACAATCCCTTCGACAATTTCGCGGGCATTCGCCTCGGTTTTGTATTGCTCAATAGTGCCCACCACGATGCGACGATAGACCGCCTTCCCGCTGGTTCGATCTCGCCATCGAAATTCCCATACACTCTGTCCGCTGCGCCGCTTGGTTTGAATGACGCTTCCATTTTGCATGCTGCTCCTTTTTGCACCGGCGTTTGATTTGCTTCGGCCGGGTGGTGAGCCGCTAAGTGTAGCGGCTCAATTCGTTTAGAAGGAGAACACAATGAATGTAGGCGTCGGAGACTGCTGCTTTGCGGCGGCGGAGCGAGGGCACAAGCTTCGGTTAATGAGTGATACGCGATTTTAACGACTACTGACCTCGGAGAACGTACTCAAACGAGGGGCGACTTGATCATGTCTTCATTTGCGAATTCAGCAGAAATTCGCACAATCGAGCTGGGAACGAAGCGAAACGCAGTTCAGTTGAGCTTCGTTCCTTAGTGGAGTGGTTTTCGCTCTTTCTCGAGCTTGCTTGTTGGCATCCACACTCCCTCACGGTTCTGGAATTCTGTATCATCATCGTTTTGTTTCGGTCACAGAACATTCTGGATTTGCTTCGAACCAAGTTCTCTGGAAAACTCTGGCCGACGCCACCCCACCGTTGCCATGCTTCTGTCCGTACTCTGAATGGGCCGCTTAAGGGCCCGGTGCAAGTTGGGGTTCGATCTAATACCCAGGTCCATCACTGCCGTGATGAACCCGGGATTGTTGGGGCTGCCATCTATCGCGCGATCTTAATAGACCAGCACTCATGACGCAGTCACCCGAACAAGGCGCCAGTAATCGACAAAGCCATCTGGGTTATGATAGGTGACCGTGCGGCTCCCGCAGCCTTCGGGGGGCTCGAATTATGCTTGCACTTCTTCGATATGCGTTTCGTCAGCTTCGGGAAAGTCCGGGTTTCGCCGCCACCGCCATACTGACGCTCACCCTGGGCATTGGCGCGTCGACGGCGATCTTCGCCGTTCTCGACGCGGTGCTGCTGGAACCGCTGCCCTTTCCACAGCCAGATCGACTCGTCGCCGTGGAATCCCAGCCAGACCGCAGTGTTTCCATCCCCACGATGCAGGACTATCAGTCGCGTTCGACCACATTCAGCAGTCTGGCTGCATATCGTCAGTGGTCGCCGACACAGAAGACAACCGATGCTACGGCGCATCGGATTCTGGCTGTGTCGCAAGGCTTCTTCTCGACGCTGGGAACTCGCTTCGCACTCGGAACAAGCTGGCCGATTACGGGGAATGAGCAGGATTGCGCTCCTCTGGCGGTGGTGAGCGGCGGTTTCTGGAAGCGTCTGGGCGGAAGCAACGAGCTGGGCAGCAGAATGCTGAACCTGGATGGACGAGACTTTCAGATCGCAGGGGTGATGCCGCTGAAGCAGACGATTGAGGGGTCTTACGCTCTGAATCAGCCTGAGGTGTTTGTTCAGATAGGCTGCGACAGCGAGGAACGGCCAAATTCGCGAGGCGACCGCAGTTTTGAATTGATCGGCAGGCTGCGGCTAGGAGTGACAGTTGGCCAGGCGAATGCCGATTTGGCGCGCGTGGAGCAAACGCTTCAGAAGGACTACCCCAACGAGTATCGCGACTACGCGGCTGCGCTCAAGGAACCGCCCGTGGTCTTTCCCTATATTGAGTTACTGGTTGGCACGGAAACGAAGCCTGCGCTTCTGATGACCCTTGCAGCTTGCGGCTTACTGCTGGTGATCGCTTGCGCCAATCTTGCGAGCCTGTTGCTGGCGCGTAACACGCGGCGACGGGGCGAATTCGCCACGCGGGCGACCCTCGGAGCCACGCTTGCTCAGCTCCTCAGGCAACTGATGATCGAAAGCTCAGTACTCGTTAGCCTTGGCGCGACCAGTGGCCTTGGACTCGCCCTCGTTGTTTTGGGATTACTGAAGAGCACAACGGCACTACACCTTCCTCGGCTGGCCCATGCCTCTATGCGTCCGGCAGTCATCATGTTCGTGATCGCAGTCTCCGCTGGGGTCACTTTCTTCCTCACGCTCCTGCCCGCCTGGCGAACACTGCGACCGGGTCTGCTGCGGGATCTTCAGGGTGTGGGACGAAGTACTGCGGGACGCAGCCTGCGATTCGCCGGACGTTTGCTGGTGGTTGCGCAACTCAGTCTCACCGTGGTGCTTCTGGCCTGCGCGGGATGGATGATCGGCGGCGTGTATCTACTTTTGCACCAGCCGCTCGGCTTCGCGCCGGATCATCTACTAATGTTGAAGGCCGAGTTGGGTTCGGACCATCTGACGAAGCCCGAAGCACTGCAAGCGGAGCTGAAGTTGACGCAGATGGCGGAGAGCCTGCGTCAAATGCCGGGCGTAGTGTCCGTCGCCGTGACGGATCATCAACCGCTCGGACACGCAGTCAATCGTTACGACTTCTGTGCCGATGTGCATCCGGAACGATGCCGGCGGCCGATCCATATCAATCCCAACTCGTATGCCATCAGCCCGGCTTATTTTTTCACCATTGGGCAAGCGCTGCTGGAGGGTCGCGACTTTAATGCGGAAGACGATGGCCGCAATCATGTCGTAATCGTCAATCAGGCTTTGGCAGCGCGTGAATGGCCGGGGCAAAGCGCGCTGGGACATCGCGTGCACACGGGGGAGATCCACATCGCAGAGGGCCAGAGCTGGGCTACGGTAGTGGGTGTCGTGGGCAATGTGCACAACTACGATCTGGTCTCGGAACCAGGACCGGACCTCTACATTCCGCGCGCTGAGAACCCCAATGGCTTTGCCAGATTCATTCTGAATGTGAGTGGCGACCCCACCTTGTTAAAGAATGCAGTTAGGACGAGGGCCAAAACCCAGTTTCCGGAGGCGACGGTCTTCGCGTTCGAGACGATGGCCGAAGAAATGTCGAGCGAGGTTTCCGAACGTGTATTCCTGATTGAAGTGGCCATGTCATTCGGCGTGGTCGCACTCTTTCTCTCAATACTTGGAACCTACGGCCTGCTTGCCTATGAAGTCTCGCTGCGCGAAAAGGAAATCGGCATACGTTTAGCCCTTGGATCTTCGCGGGAGAGAATCGTCAGGCTGCTGCTCTACGAGGAGGGTCGCTGGCTTATGGCGGGCACAATGCTGGGGCTGGCTTGCGCGATTGCTACCGGCTACGTCTTTCGTTCGCGATTCTACGGCGCGCATTCTACATCGCTGTCCGTCTTGCTGGGCTCTGCGTTAGTGCTGATCGGGCCAGCATTGCTTGCAGTCGCTCTGCCCGCACGCCGAGCCGCCCTTATAGATCCAGCCGAAACGCTGCGACGAGAATAAGACTCAGTTGATCTCCGGTGGCCGCACCTTGGTACACCTTGAGATGAGGTCGATTCTCCGTTGACGTTAGCAGGCTATAGGGCTCAAATTTCGACTTCTTTCGACACGGGAATACACTCGTGTGTGGTTTTTCCAATCGACAATAACCGGCAGGGCCGCAAATGTCGCTTGCACGAAGGTGCTGTGACTGGGAAACAGAACGCCGGTCCCAGAGACTACCTGACCGCAGGCGAACCTAATCAACAATGGTCGCACCGATCTGTAATATCGCTTGTTATCCTTTTCGCGGACAGGCCACCATCTTGGCGTTTAGTGAGCGAGATCTATAGTCAATCCGTGCTCCAGCGCAGCCTCATTGACAGCCCGTAACACAGAAGAAAGGCGATCCTCCTGGCCAAGCACTGTTAGCCGGAATTTCGTGCCGCTGGGATACTGCCCCAGTTTCTCTCGGAGCGAAGCAAGATCCTTGGGAAAATACTGGTGGTTGATGTCAGCACGCAATTGACCATCGAAGAGAAAATCAAGACTGAACTCCACCGGCGAGTTCCAGTGACGTTGCTTCACGTTATCGCGTTCCGACCCAAGCGCCAGTTTCTCAAGTTCATCGACTTGCTCATTGCTAAGCAACCAGCCCTGCGCCCTGGCAATCGATTCAACCATGCCGTATTGAAAACCGATCGCTTCGCTTGCATCGTGCGGAGTGCTTGATCGGAAACTGAGGTCGTTCTCTCGGTCTACCCACTGCTTGTGAAAGCGCCGCATGCGCTCCCAGAGGGCGGCCTCGGCTTTGGCGCTGCCATACTTGGCCAAGGTTTCGGCAGCTTGTCGAGCGCGGTTCAGGTCGGGATTATCTAATTGAGCTACGACCTTGATTTCAATCTCGTTCCAGCGCTTCATCTTGATGACCTGTGGGATCGATTCTGTCATGCAAGCACTGGGTGCTGCTGCCAAACGCTGTACCCCGTAGTCTGGTTCAGTGCGAAGAAAATAGAGAACAAAGCCATCCTCCGTGATGCAATCCCAACGGCCGGGAACGGCCTCATATAGAGACTTTATCCTTGGCAGTATCGCCTTGGTCGAGTAGCGCGCGATCAGCTGCGCGTCAAGAGGCATGGTGTGGCTGTCTTTGCTTTCCAGGCGTGTCACGAGGAGCTCATCGAATTCCGGGAGGGTCTTTTGCGGCAAGACGCCAAGCGTCTGAGCCTTTACTGTAAACATCTTGTTGTCAACGTGCGGATGCCTGATCTCTTCCAAGATGTAGGGCTTCGCTGCCTCTGGATCCAGTTCATACAGACGCTGCATGGCGGAGTCGCGGAGCATCTGGTGCTTGATATCAGCCTCAGCGACGGTCGTTTCGAGTGCAGTCGTCATCGCTGGGACTTTCAGCCGTTCCCAAAAAGTGGAAAGCAGAGTCCATTGCTGATCGGGCGAGAGCGCGAGAAACGCCGCTGCAATCTCGGTGCCTGGTAATGATGTGAGAGGTTTGACGTCCTGGGAACCGCGAGCCGGACGCAAAAGCAGAGCCTCAACCGTCTCCGCCCGTGCCCGGCCTTGCTTGGTGGACACGAGCGCAGCGGCTTTTTCAAAAAGAGCATCCTCAAGCTTTGAGAATTGCTCCTCTTGCTCTTGCATGCGCTCCTGCCAAATCTTCTGTTGTTGCGCATCGTGCTCGGGATAGGGAGGTAGAGGCTGGTGTTCGACCTGCAGTTTGAGCTTCGTGAGCGTATAAAGGTAATCTCCGGTGATGGCAGTATCCGGTGCGTTCATCTGACGCTCCAACTCCTGAACGACCTGATCCTGATGCCGTGAGCCAGCCAAACCTGCTACGCAGTCAAATCGCCGCCCATCTGGGAGATTGCCCATCTGCTTTGCCAATTCCTGGATGGACCTCGGCGAGTCCAGGAAACGCAAAACACGGATTGCGTCTCTCTTTTCGTCGTCAGAGCTGGCGGTAGAGTCGAGAACCGAGACTGCTGACGCTAATGTCTGCTCCTGCCATTCGGGACTGGCTGCGATCACGTCGAACTCCAGCGAATTGGAGTGGAGTTGGAGCGGTTCGTCTTTGGTCGGACCGTGGCGTGAAACGCGGCCGGTGGTCACATAAAGCGTGTAATGGCCTGGATCATCCAGTGCCACCCACTCGTTCAAATCCTCTTGCATGACCTGTGGTTCGTCGCTCAGAACTCGGGAGCTTCCGAGTCCGCCTCCAATGAATGCTCCGTTGGCGTAATAGTTGGCCAGCGGGTCGCGTCCGAGTGGTGTAACGTGGAATTGCTCCATGTCCAGACGGCCGCTGCGGTCGTAATTGCGAGTGTCCACGTTATAGGCGCCGGGGAGAGAAGCAGCAAAACTCAGCTCGATGGGAATTACTTCGCCCGCGTGGAAAGTACTTGTCCCACCGGAGAAGTGAATCGTCAGCGAGGCTGCCTCGCCTTGCGGGAACGAACGACCAGCAACCGCGAGAAGGACGATCAGAAGCCAGATGAACGACCTAGAGGACCTTACTCCCATTCTTTACCTTGCAGCCTCGTTTGGATTGGATGCCGCCTGTCGTGGATTTTAATGCCCGCCAGGCTTGCCAAGTGATGAAAAGAGAGTGCCAGTAAACTACAGCACGATCTTCCCACCGGAGGTGTATGTCAACGCCTATGACCCCGAGCGAGGAGCAATCTCCAAGAATGAGGGTCGGCGAGGCCTCGAAAACGACTTAGGCAGCTATACTTGGTGGTCAGAGGCATGCATGGGCTGCTATCGCTACAGCCAAATGTTCTTGAATGTTGCGCACTGTTTTATTGTTTTTTGCGTGGCAGACTTCCGTCCCCTCGTGACCGGTGGCTTCTTCAAGCTAATCGCATCCCTGGCGCTTGCTTGCCTGCTCGCGTTTGTCGTCGTTCACTCTGCCGGTATACGCAAACTGGTAGTCGCCTGTTTCCATGCGCTTCCAGTCTCTCTCTTTCCGTTTGTCGTCGAGCAACGATGGGCACGACGATCTCAAGTAATGATCGTAGCTCCTAATGAACCAAGTCTGTCTCCCCCCTTTCAGCGGCCCCCACCCATCTTCTCGTTGTAGCCCCTCCTGCACTGAATCGGATGCCGTCGCTTGGACGGCCATGCTCTGGTCGTGTTGGACCATGTAGAACCAGGCTCGCAGTCCTGGAAAGGAGATGGGTCTCTATGAACAATTCTGAATCATATAGCCCGCAATGTGAGGTCTCAGCGAGTGAATACACTTGGCGTCTGGAAAGACGACAACGGCAGCTTGCGGACATCAGAGTGTTGCACCAGCGCCTGTGGACGTACCTCATCGTGGTTGTCCTGGCCGGAATTGTCATCGCCTATGCAACACTTTCATCGCACTTAATTTCGCCGCTTTGGATTCTGCTGCCTTCGGCAGGCGTCCTGTCTGTCATACAGTCGCTTACAAGGAACGCGCGCATACATAGCCGCGTGCAGAGGATCGCAAGTTTTTACGAGCTCGGTGTGGCGCGATTGCGCCATGAGTGGCAGGGGAAGGGAATTGACGGTGATGATTTTCGGCCTGACAGCCATCCGTACGCTTCCGACTTGGACGTGTTTGGTACCGGATCTCTTTTCGAATTACTGTGTACGGCGCGGACTGGAGTCGGTCGGGCAACGCTAGCGAGGTGGTTGCTCTGTCCGGCGGATTGCGGCGAAGTCACGGAGCGACAGGTAGCCGTTGCCGAGCTTCGCGACAGGCTCGATTTGCGGGAGGACTGGGCGTCTGTTGGAGGGGATGCACTCGACCAAGTCGATTCATCAGCCGTTCGTGACTGGGCGGAGGCTCCTGCCACCTCATTCCCGCCATACGCCGCGGCGTTTGGGAGGGTACTGCCAAGCTTCCTGATTGTCCTATCGATACTGGCGCGCGCCGGAACCTTCGGCGAGAGCTGGTCTTGGGCCATCGCCGTCGGCATCATGTTAGAAGTGCTATTCGCGGCTATCCTTTTGAAGAAAACAAGGCTCACAGCGACCAACCCTATCTTACCTTCGTTCGAGTTGGAACTTCTTGTCCCGTTGTTCAATCGCCTGGAAACAGAGAATTTCCAGTGCCCGTTGCTCAAACTTTTGCAGTCGCGACTTACGGCATCAGGAGGCCGCCCCTCGAAACAAATTCGTATATTGAGTGGGTATGTGTGGCTCCTGAATCTTCGCCAGAGCGAGTACGTGGCGCTGCCGTCCTCGCTGATTCTGTGGGGCACTAATCTTGCGATTCTCATCGAGCGCTGGCGGCAGCGGAACCGAGAGGGATTGGCCAGATGGCTGGATTTGCTCGGCCAGTTCGAGGCGTTACTCTGTTTGGCTCGGTATTATTACGAGAATCCGGATCATACGTTTGCAATCGTTAAGCCCCAATCCTCTGCGTTTTTCCAGGCCAAAGCTTTAGGGCCTCCGTTGCTCGACTCCAAGACTTGCGTCCGATGCGATCTCCAGCTTGACGCTCAAGGCACACAACTGGCCATGGTCAGCGGTTCGAACATGTCAGGCAAGAGCACTTTGCTTCGTTCGGTAGGCCTGAACTCGGTCTTGGCACTTGCGGGAGCCCCGGTGCGCGCTGGCCGACTTCAGATCTCGCCATTGCAGCTCGGCTGCTCGATTGCTGTCCAAGATTCTCTCTTGCAGGGGAAATCACGTTTCCAAGCCGAAGTGGAGCGTCTGAAATGGATACTCGCTCTGTCGCGGGACAATAACATCCTCTTCCTGCTGGATGAGGTACTTGCCGGAACTAATTCCAATGACCGATGTTTTGGAGCAAGGGCGGTGATCGAACAATTGATTGGGAGCGGTTCGGTCGGCCTCGTGACGACCCATGATCTAGCCCTAACCGACGCGATCAACGTTCTCGATGGCCGTGCGATCAATGTGCACTTTGAAGAACACTACGAGAATGGTGAAATGCAATTCGATTACAGAATGCGTCCAGGAGTGCTAACCCACACGCATGGTGCGAATGTGATGGCGGCATTGGGACTACTTTCTTCGCCGAAGTAGCGTCCGCTGCGCCAGCGGACCTTTTGCTTGAGTTCGACGCGTTGAGGGAAGTCCAGACGGGTTAGTTCAAGGTATTTCAATGGCAGCTCGCGCATGTCCGGTTCGGAGTGCATTCTGATTTCGCCTCCAGAAAAAGATTTGGATAGAGGAAGCCTCATCTACTCGGGCCGTGCTGCTGATTCGGCGGCTGGATGGTTTACGTAACCAGGCGTTACCGCTCAGAATGCAGGTCAGGCTCCTCTCTTCCCGAGGAATTGGAGAGAGCGGATTGACTTCACCTTGCCTGCACGCAGTCCGGGGTGAGGGGTTTGTCCGCGACTGGAGTCATGCCCCGGTATTATGAACCCACGCCGTGATTCTGAAAGTGGGGTCGGGCGGTTACCAACTCCCAGCCCGTCAGCCAACTGTATTGATCCTTCCAAAATTTCTACCCACAAACTTACCCACAGGAAACTGATTCTTGCGACGCCTTACAGCGACTGGCAGCTCCCGCTGAGAATGTAAGTCGCTGAAACTACTGAGGTGCCTAGACTGTCACGGCAGGGGCCGCGGGTTCGAGTCCCGTCGTCCCCGCCATTCTTTTGAATGGTTTACAAAGACCCTCCAAAAACAATCTGGGTCCGTTTGGGTCCAATAAGCGTTTCCCATCTGCCGATTCGGTGTTTCGCCCCATCCAATAAACTGAAGAAACGAACTTCTCGGGCTAGTGGATCAAGGTTGATTTGCTTCCCGACAGCACGCCCCCCGGCAGAATGGCATCCACGAGCTTCCCCTGCGCGAGGCGTTTGATTTTTGTCGTTGCCTGGAGATACTTGTTGGTCACGTGCAAATCGCTGTGACGCAAGTAGTCGCGGATCATCAATTGGTGCGCCCATCTCTGCCAGCATGGTTCCCACCGTGTGCCGAAAGGTGTGCCAGCCTACGCCGGTGATGCCGATCCTCTTGAAGGCCGGCTGGATCTTCTTCTTCAACACCGAAGCCAAGTCGAGCGGTTTCTTTCCCTTCAGTCTTTCTGAAGGAAAGACGAAATCGCCCGGCTGGTTGTAGAGACTTAGCGATCTCCACTCCAGCAAGGCTAGCTTCAGACTCGGATGCATCGGCAATAACTTTGCCGACGCTTCCGTCTTTGTGCTCTTCAGGTGCCCACCCCGACGCCAGTAATTTCTTGATTCTGCGCGAACTCGGAGAACTCGCAGGGTGCCATCGTCCAAACCGGAGTAGGGAATCACAACGAGGTCGGAGCTACACACGCGATCTGCTGGGGCTTAATTAAGGTACAGAGAAGGAACACGCCGAGATCGAGAAACTGGCCGCATCGCAAAGGCGATGTCTGACACACCAGCTGCACAGCATCACGGTCCTTGCGAAATCTGGCGACAGGATTGGATACAACATCGGCGGTCTCCGCTATTACGGGGAGAGCAACTTCAAGAACCGTGATGGCCTAACTAACAACTTCTACCTCATGATGGAACTTGACGTTGAGAAGGGCCTTATCCCCGCTCACGATATAGTCGGCGCCTGCAGCAATTGCGGCCTCCAGGAATTTGTCATCATCAGGATCGCTGCAAACGGGCTCGGAAAACGGGACCGGCTTAACGATCTCCGAGCGGAGCTCGATAACTTTGAGAACGGAGTTGAGCACCAGCATCTGCCGCTCTTTGGCAAACTCGTCGAGGACACGACGGTATTCTTCCAAAATGGGCAGCGATATCGCAAGGCGAAAGCGCTGCTCCTGCCACGCTTTGAGAATCTCAAATGGAGGGCCCTTCCAAAACACACCTGAAATGAGGACGTTTGTGTCGAGGATCGCCTTGATTTTCACTTTGTGCGATGGCGGACTTTGGCAATTGCAGACTTCAGATCCGCCCTCTTGATGCCGGCCCTCTTGGCTGCCGAACGAGCTTGGCTCAGAAGCTTGTTGAATTCCTCGATTTTAGGTGGAGTAATGGTCTTCAGGATCACGGAATCGCCTTCGCCGATCACGACAAATTGGTCTCCCTCGCTTAGGCCTAGGTCGTTGCGGATTTCTTCGGGAATAACGACTTGCCCTTTGGACGAAAGCCTAGTGGTGGCATAACTTGCCATTGTTGTCGCTCCAATCTTACAAGTAAGAATAGCACAAAACCTTGCTGAGCGAAAAGTGGTACTGTTCCCGAGGGAATTTGGCGAGAGAGCGGATTGACTTCATCTTGCCTTCACGCAGTCCGGGGTGAGGGTTTGTCCGCGACTGGAGTCATGCCCGGTATTATGAATGAACGTCTCGTGCCTGACCAGTCCCAGCTCAATCTTCCGCTCGCGAACGACGAATCGAGGACTCGGCGATGCTAACGGCTGGAAGTTCTTCGCGGATCCGCGACCAGATCCGATGTGCCGTCTGTCGTTGCTTTCGGGGCACGTTCTCGTCCGCCTGCAGGATGGCCTCGATGAAGGGCTTCGCCGGTTCTAATCTTGGCTTGCCTCGCGTGCTGATCTTTCGCTCTCGCGGAATGGCATCCCCTAGCGCTTCGCGTACCATTCGCAGGTGAATCCCAAGCTTCCTTGCCACCCCATTGATCGTCCCCTCGCCGTACTCGTACTCCCGTCGAATCTGTTCGAATAGCTCCACTTTGGCTCTCCTGTCCAATCGGGTCTCCTCCTGGGCTTGAAAGCCCGAACGAGATCCACGGTATATGGTTCTCTCCTAGGTGGGCCAATTTAGATGATCGTTGGTGGGCCAATTTAGAGTATCGAAATCATCCAACTCACAAGTCATCCGGACCTGCTTTCCGAGAATCAGCTTTACCACTCCACCGATATTGAGGATCGTCTTCCGGCTCAGCTTGTACGTTTTGATGGGGTCGCCGTTCGGTTTCCTCATCTAAAACGCCGCGCTCTTCAAATCGGTTACAAACTCTTGTACTACCGTTTCATCAACGGTGTCCAAGGGCCGAGAACCGAATCGGAGAAGGATGTGTTTGGTGACTCGATTAAGAAATTGCTTGTCAACTATTCTTGAGCTTCAGGGGGCCCAGAGCAATTTTTATTGACAGATGCACTATTTCAGTAATAGAAAGGCGCGAACGGTAAGCGCGACAAATGGGGGTAGGAATGGCGTCGGAAAATCTGCTGAATCGCGAGTCAGGGCCGGCATTTAAGGAACGGCGTTCCTTTATCGGCGCGATGGCCACCCTGGGGGCAGGGTTAGCCGGTTCGGTTATCTTACCCGCAACTGCGTTGGCGGAGGCCATGCCGGAAGCTCACACGAAAACAAAATCCGCAGCAAGCGTTTGCGGACATAGCACGGTCATCGCTTCCGACACGGCAACCGTCGCAGAAACAACCGCAGGGAAAATCCGTGGATTCAGGCGCAACGGTGTATACGTTTTCAAAGGTGTACCCTACGGCGCGTCCACCGCGGGCGCCAGGCGATTCATGCCGCCAGTCAAGCCCGAACCGTGGACGGGAATTCGCAACGCGCTGCAGTATGGCCGTATTTGTCCATACCTGGACTCCGCGCACTTTGATACGAACGGGAAGAACCTAGCGAGCTCCGATGAAGATCAGTTCGTGCTGCATCGCGGCGCGGCCGCTACGGTTCCCGGCGAGGACTGCCTGCGTGTGAATGTATGGACGCCGGAGATCAATGCGTCGCATAAGCGCCCAGTCATGGTCTACATGCACGGCGGCGGATTTACCGCCGGCAGCGGGCACGATCTTCTTGCCTACGACGGCGAGAGTCTTGCCCGCAATCACGATGCAGTGATCGTGAACCACAATCATCGGCTCAACGTGTATGGCTATCTAAACCTTGGACACTTCGGAGGAGAAGAATATGCCGGCTCTGCCAACGTTGGCATGCTTGACCTGGTGGCTGTCTTAGAGTGGGTTCGCGACAACATCACAACTTTCGGGGGCGATCCGGGCAACGTCACTATCTTCGGTCAGTCCGGCGGGGGTGGAAAAGTCCTTGCCCTTATGGCAATGCCGTCGGCTAAAGGCTTGTTTCATCGCGCGATCGTGCAGAGCGGGCCTTTTCTCAAAGCTCTTTCTCCTGACTACTCGGGGCGATTGGCTGAGCTGTTGCTTGCTGAGCTGGGACTATCCAAGTCCCAGTTGAGCGAGCTTCAGGTAATTCCGGTTGATCGGCTTACGGGCGCTGCGGCCGAAGCCATGAAGAAAATGCCTCGGCCCAAACCTTCCCTTCGCAGAACGTACGGCGAATACGATTGGGGGCCGACAGTAGATGGCCTCATACTGGCTCGTCATCCATTCGATCCAGGAGCTCCACCAATATCTGCGAACGTTCCATTGTTAACCGGCACAGATCTTCACGAGGGTGTAAGTGGGCTCGATCGTCCCGATGCCAATGCGATGGGAGTGGAAGAACTTAATCGATTGGTTAAGGAAGAATTTGGCGACCACAGCCAGACAATCATCGACGCCTACCGGCGCGATTACCCTAAAGCGAACTCATTTGACCTATATGCGATCATTGCTGCCGCTTCTTTTCGGCGTCCTGCCTTCGAGCAGGCCAGCAGGAAGGCTGCTTTGGGTAGCGCGCCGGCATACTCTTACATATATTCTTGGCGGACGCCCGTGCTGGACAATCGCCCCGGTTCCTTCCACGCCTGCGAAATCGCGTTCACGTTCGACAACGCTGAGATTTGCGACCATTACAGTGGGGGCACTCCCGAGGCATTCGCTCTATCGAAGCAGATCAGTACTGCTTGGGTGAATTTTGCCCGAACCGGCAATCCTAATCACGACGGCCTGCCGCATTGGCCAGCGTACACTTCGGAACAGCGGGCAACGATGTACTTTGACGCACCATGCGCAGTGCGCAACGACCCCGAAGGAGAGGGATTAAGGCTGATCGCACAGTCCTGAGTGAAAAAAGGCGACCGCAGAGCTCAAAGAGAGGATTGTCAGTCGCTGCCGTCGTGAAGTAGTGGACTGCTGTCATCGTGGCGTTGGACCCGATTACCCTGAAATGCTATGAATCGAAGGTTCTTTGTCTGTACCGCCGCAAGCGCAATTGTCGATCTGTGCCACAGCCTTCAACGCAGGGAAATTCGCAGGGCATCTTGCCGCCACCGCACACATCCAAGGTGCGGAAGTGCACTGACATAATTTCCGGACGAGGAAGGGAGGGAGAATGAACGAGATTACCCAAAGCGAGAGGATAGCCTCACAAAGGCTACTTAATCTGGAGTCGCCGGCGCGACGCTCACTTATGAAAGCGATGGCAGGCCTTGGCGCGACGCTTGCGTCTTCCTCGCTCTCTCCGGCTATCGCTGCTCAGACTCAGAGTCATCAGCCGGGGGCCCCTGGCAATCAGGTTCCTCCTGTCCAGGATGGGTGGGGACCTTTTACCCCATCGAGCGGTGCAGGTCGATATCTTCAACTTGTTTACCCGCCATCCACAACCAAAGGGGAGCTGCAGCTTGGTGCCGTCTACACCCTCTGGATCCCTGACGATATCAAGACCGTGAGGGCGGTGATCGTTCATCAGCACGGCGCAAGCATTCCAGCCGCTCAGGCGGGGGCCACTTCTGCTTACGATTTGCACTGGCAAGCACTTGCAAAGAAATGGAACTGCGTCCTTCTTGGACCTTCCTATCGTGTTCTGAACGATGCGATTGACCTGACTCCAGGAGGCGCAGAGCTGTGGTTCGACCCGAGACAGGGTTCTGAGCGTGTTTTCCTTCGGGCCCTGGACGAGTTTGCGACAAAGTCGGGCCACGCGGAAATCGCTACGGTCCCTTGGTGTCTCTGGGGACACTCTGGAGGAGGGATATGGGCCAATGTGATGAGCATGCTTCACCCAGACCGAGTGCTCGCTGCTTTTCTTCGTTCGGGCACTGCGGTGATGTTTCGTTCGCGGCCCGAGTTTATCCAGCCTGAAGTTCCACCTGCAATCTATGAGATTCCCACGATGGTTAACTTCGGCCTAGGAGAAAGAGGGAACCGTCCCTGGGACGGCTCCACTGCCACTTTCCAGGAGTACCGAGCCCAGGGCGCTCCCATTGGGTTCGCTCCCGATCCGCGTACAGGACACTTCTGTGGGGACTCCCGGTATCTCGCGATCCCATTTTTCGACGCTTGCCTTCAAATGCGCTTAACGGAATGGAACAAAATCTTAAGACCAATGGACCTGAGTTCTGCATGGCTGGCAACTCCGTTCGGGGACACCGCCATGCCTGCAGCGGAATTCAAAGGGGATCCTAACAAGGCCGCCTGGTTACCAAATGAGGCTACAGCAAAAATCTGGATGGAGTATGTCAGAACCGGAACCGTGAGCGACGCAAGTGCACCCCCCGCTCCAGTCAATGTCCGAGCGCACGCTGATGCAAATCACGGCAATGAGATCATATGGGAAGCCGAGGCTGATTTCGTCAGTGGACTCGGTGGTTTTGTTATCCTTCGAGACGGGCACGGGATAGCGAAGCTTCCCACCCAGCCGCCAGAAGCAGTCTATGGGCGCCTCCTCTTCCAGGGGCTTTCGTATCACGACACGCCAGTGCCACCGCTCCCCCTGATGAGGCACGTTGACATGTCTGCCCAACCTGGCGCCAAGCACGTCTATACTGTGATCGCTTTGAGCAGTGCGGGCGTGCCTTCCATGCCCTCCCTGCCAGCAACCGCCGAATGAAGGAACTGGCTGAAGCCAGCAACGCAAACTCTTTAACGTCACACTCGACTGAAAATATAGAGTATCGAGTAAAACTGCTTGACAAGCAGAGACCGGTGGCGATATATCACTTAGGTAATTTTATTACCAAACATATAATTTTATATGCTAAATCTACTTTGAGATCATCGTGCATAGGCTAGTCTTCCGATTTCCCGAAATGGACGAGCAACCAGGCTCATAGGCGAACGTATTTCGAAATAGCGGTGTTCCGCTTCCATCGCGGGCAGCGTCGAAAGACCTCCGAAGGGGCGAATGTCAAATAGGAGAACTGATCTCTGAGCCTTCACGAATTAAACGCGGAGATCTTCAGGTTAGATGGACGCATGGCAATTGTTACGGGTGCTGCCTCTGGCATCGGTCGAAAGATTGTCCACAAGTTTGCAGCAAACGGCGCTTCAGTGTGCCTCTTGGACATTAGTCGGACACAAGCAGAAACGGTTGCGGCGGAGATTGCCAGGGCTGGCGGAACAGCCTCGGCATATGAGTGCGATGTGAGTGATAGGGTTTCAATTGAATCGACATTCGACACAATCTTGCAGCAGGGTCGGGTTCACATCCTTGTAAATAATGCTGGCGTCTCGCACATTGGTACCGTCGAAAGCACGACCGAGCACGACTTCGACCGCGTTCTTCGCGTGAACGTAAAAGGTTACTTCAACTGTATCAATGCTGTCATCGGAAGGATGAAGTCTGCAGGAGGGGGAGTCATTCTAAACATGGCTTCTGTGGCCGGATCTGCCGGACTGGCTGAGCGCTTCGCATATTCGGCCAGCAAAGGCGCGGCGATTGCGATGACTTATTCCGTTGCGCGTGACTATATCGGCCACAACATTCGCTGCAACTGCATTTCCCCGGCCCGGGTGCATACGACATTCGTCGATGATTATCTGAAAAGGAATTACGCCGGCCGCGAGCAGGAGATGTTCGAGAAACTAGCGAAGATGCAACCGATCGGCAGAATGGGGGAACCGGACGAGGTAGCCTCGCTTGCCCTCTTCTTGTGTTCTGACGCGGCTTCGTTCATCACTGGAGTGGATTATCCTCTCGATGGTGGTTTCATGAATTTGCACGGCCGATTGCGAGAGAACAGTGGACCTGGAACTTTACAATAAGGTCGCACTCGTCACCGGCGGGGCCAAAGGCATTGGCGCCGCAATCGTGCGGGCCGGCGCTGCGGAGGCTGCGATGCCCGTCAGGGTGGACCGTGACGCCGAGGCCAGCAAAACTCTTCATGCCGAGGTGCGCACAAGCCACGTGATCATCGCGGATCTGTCGTCTTCTGCAAATTGCCAAAATGCGATCGATTCGACAGTCGAGAAGTTTGGCCGCCTTGATGCTCTAGTGAGCAACGCGGGGATAAACGACAAAGTCGGTCTGGAGCATGGAACTCCAGAACAGTACCTAGACTCACTCGGTCGAAATCTGCTGCATTACTACAACATGGCGCATTTCGCGCTTCCATATCTGAAGAAAACGAACGGGTGCATCGTGAACATCGGTTCAAAAATCGCCGTCACAGGTCAAGGTGGTACGTCAGGATATGCATCATCGAAAGGAGTAATAATGGCTCTGGCCCGGGAATGGGCGGCGGGACTGCTGGGCTACAGCATCCGCGTGAATGCCGTTATTCCCGCAGAGGTCATGACGCCGCTCTACTCGCAGTGGCTCGACACACTCCCCAATCCCGAACAGAAGCTTCAGTCCGTCCTGTCCAAGATTCCTCTGGAGAAAAGAATGACCTCTCCCGACGAAATCGCGGCAATTGGAGTATTCCTGCTCTCTGCCCGCGCCGCGCACATAACCGGCCAGCATGTGTTCGGGGATGGCGGCTACGTGCACCTCGATCGAGCGCTGACTTAACATATGACAACCTCAGCACCCATCACCGAGCGGCGGTATGTCGCCCCACTCCTTCTCGTCACCACCCTATTTTTTCTCTGGGCGCTGGGAGTCAACCTCAATGATGTTCTCATCCCGCATTTGAAGAAGGTCTTCGATCTGAACGACTTTCAATCGGCACTCATTCAGGTGGCATTCTTCGGCGGTTATTGCCTTTCCGCGTTGCCGGCAGGACGGCTGCTGGAAAGGATCGGCTACAAGAATGGAATCGTGGTTGGTTTGGTTACATGCTCGGCGGGCGCGCTGCTGTTTATTCCCGCGGCCTCAATTCAGGTGTATGGATTATTTCTTTTTGCTTCATTTGTTATGGCTTGCGGCCAAGGGGTCCTTGAAGTCGCTGCCAACCCTTATGTGACACTGCTGGGGCCGGCAGAGAGCTCAGAGCGGCGATTAAATCTGGCACAGTCGTTCAATGCTGTGGGCGCAGTGGTGACGCCGTTTATCGGCGCGGCTTTTATCCTCTCGGCTCTCGAGTATTCGCGCGAGAAGTTGACGACCATGACGCCCACACAGATGGCTGCTTATCGCACGGCAGTGGTCAGCACCGTGAGGATCCCATACCTCGTCATAGCCGGACTTTTTCTCGCCTACGCTGTTGTGATTTTTCTTTCCCAATTGCCAGAGGTCGGCGCAACCGACGGAGCCATGAGCCAACAATCAACCAGGAAAGAGCTGCGCGATATCTGGCGTTACGGCCACCTGGTAAAAGGAGTTATCGCGCAATTCTTCTACGTTGGCGCTCAAATCGGCGTGGGCAGCTTCGTCATTAGACTGGCGCAGCACAGTATTTCTGGAATGCTTCAAAAGGATGCTTCGTTCTATCTGAAATTGCACTTGATTGGATTCATGCTCGGAAGGTTCTCTGGTTCCTACATCATGAAGCGCGTGCCTGCTGCTAGGCTGCTTTCATTGTTTGCGCTCTCGACTCTGATCTGTCTGCTGGTGGTTCTTCTCGGCTCCGGGGTGGCTCCCCTGTGGGCGGTCGTCCTGATCGGGTTTTTTCATTCGATCATGTTCCCCACCATCTTTGCCCTCAGCATCAAGCAGCTTGGCCGATACACAAAACTGGGGTCGTCCTTGCTGGTGGCTTCGATCCTCGGTGGGGCCATCTTCCCCGCCATAATGGGATTTATTTCTGACCACAGCAATATTCGCGTGGCTTTCATCGTGCCCCTAATCTGCCACGCCTATGTGCTCTACTTTGCGCTGCGCGGCTATCAGCCTGTTCTGGTTGCGGAATTCCAAACTGCTGAAATGAGTGCCCTGAAATGAGCCGCCGATTCTGCTTCGCTCTCAACTTGAAAGGCGATCCCGCTCTGATTGCCGAGTACAGGAAATACCACGAGAAAATCTGGCCCGAGATCACGCAAGGCTTAAAGAACTCCGGTATCGAAGATCTGGAGATTTACCTGCTCGGCACAACGCACGTTCATGATCATGGAAGTAAACCAGAGCTTTTCGTTCGAAAAGAAAGCTAGGGCCGACGAGCAAAATCCCAAGGTGCAAGCTTGGGAGCAGCTCATGTGGAGATTCCAGCAAGCGTTGCCGGAAGCAAAACCTGGCGAGAAATGTCTGCGCATGGAACGTATGTTTCAGGCTCGAAGCTTAGCCTGCGAGGCACATTAAGCTCACGTTGCGAGAGTAAAACCTTGAAACTTATTCGATTCGGCGAAGCGGGCAGAGAACGGCCGGGAGTCCTCCTCGACGACGGCTCCCGTCTGGATGTCTCGGATTTCGTGTCGGATTATGACGAGGCATTTTTCGCGCGAGGTGGCATGGAGTCTCTTCGCGACTGGCTGAATTCCCCCTTCTCTTCGGCTCCGCGCGTCCCGTCCACCATACGTCTGGGATCGCCGATTTCTCGTCCCAGCAAGATCATTTGCATCGGGCTCAACTACCGTGACCATGCGGCAGAGACCGGAGCTGCACTTCCGAAGGAGCCGGTCATTTTCTTCAAAGCGACAACATTTTTAGTCGGACCAAACGATGCGCTAGTGATTCCGAGGAATGCCACCAAGGTGGACTGGGAAGTCGAACTTGCTCTCGTGGTGGCCAAGACTGCGCTCTATGTTCCGACAGAGAAGGCGCTCGACCACGTGGCCGGATATGTCCTGCACAACAATTATTCTGAACACAGTTTTCAGCTTGAGCGCGGCGGTCAGTCGGTAAAAGGCAAAAGCGCCGATACCTTCGCGCCCTTGGGTCCGTTTCTTGCCTCTCCGCACGAGCTCCGTGATCCGAGGAATCTAAAAATGTGGCTCAAAGTTGACGGGGAGACTCACCAAAACAGTTCCACTGCCAATATGATTTTCGAAGTTGCGCCCCCCCTCTCTTATGTGAGCGAATTCATGACGTTGCTCCCCGCAGACGTCATCAGCACCGGCACGTCCGCCGGGCTTGAACTCGGACTGAAGCCGTCGCAGTATCTCAAATCTGGAGATGTGGTCGAGTTGGGGATTGAAGGGCTTGGGAAATCGCAGCAACGCGTCGTGAACTTCTCAGAGCCGGGCTATTCAAAGACAGTGTGAACCGCTCATGCGCATCGACGCTCACCAGCATTTCTCGCGTTATACACCCGACGGTGACACTATGACTGCCAAACCGGCGGTGGACGAGATCCGGCTCTCGCGGGTGCTGCTCCTGCTCGCGCTTTCCGTTTTCATTAATTACTTGGACCGCGGCAACCTCTCGATTGCAGCGCCGCTGCTCAAGAATGAGTTCCAACTTTCGGCAACGCAGCTCGGAGTTCTGCTGTCGTCCTTCTTTTGGACCTACTCATTCTTTCTGCCTCTTTCCGGCTGGCTGGTTGATCGCCTCGATGTGAAATGGGTGCTCGCAAGCGGTTTTGTCCTTTGGTCCGTCGCAACAGCGGCCACCGGCGCGGCGCATGCATTCGGCACAGTGCTCCTCGCGCGATTGGCGCTGGGCGCAGGAGAATCGGTTTCCTACCCAGCATGCTCGACCATTTTGTCGCGATATTTCCCGGAGCACAAACGTGGCTTCGCCAATGCGAGCATAATTGCCGGCATGGCCATGGGGCCAGCGGTCGGCACTCTCGCTGGCGGAATTCTGATGAGCCGCTTTGGGTGGCGCCCGGTCTTTCTCGTGGTGGGCCTGACTAGCCTGTTATGGCTACTGCCATGGCTTCGTTGGATGCCAAAAGGGCATAGGGATTCCCCCTCGCAATCGGGACTCTCAGCGCCCGGCATATTGCAGATTTTGGAGCAGCGGTCAGCCTGGGGAACGTGTGTAGGTCTCTTCTGTATGAACTACCTGATGTACTTTCTCCTGACCTGGCTGCCGTTCTACCTCATGCACGAACGCCACTTTTCCTTGGCCGCGATGGGGAAGATCGCTGGATTGGCTTATTTTCTGATGGCTGTCGCAGCCACGTCCGCAGGATGGGTCTCCGATCGCTGCATCGCCTCAGGAAAAACTCCAGACCTGGTTCGAAAGACATTTATGGTTGTGGGGCAAGTGGGGGCTGGGATCTCGCTCGCTGCCTGCGTCGCCGGCGGGCCAGTGCTCTCGGTAGTATGTCTGCTGTTGGCGGCGGCGTTCTGGGGAATCAGCGCTTCCAATACTTGGGCAATTACTCAAACGCTTGCGGGACCGCAAGCAGCTGGCAAGTGGACAGGGCTGCAAAACTTCTTAGGTAATCTCGCTGGGTGGATCGCGCCAGTGGTGACGGGTTTTGTCGTGGACAAGACAGGACGGTTCTTTTGGGCTTTCATCATCGCTGCGGTCATCGCCGTGCTGGGATCGCTGTCCTGGATATTTATTGTCGGCGCCCTTCGACAGGTGGATTGGGCAACTCGCCCGGCTTTCGCAGATTCGCGCTGATCTATAAGCACGCTGCAAAGGCCGTCGGATCGGAGCGGAACTTCAGTGCTGCGCTGAAGTGGTGTTCACCGGCCAGGGTCGTGTATGTCAGTAGGTCGATAGCTCGATGCAGCTGCGAAGTCTTGGAGAGGAAAACATGAACACATTTCCAGTGGGCAGTGCCTTTCGCCGCACCATGAACTCTATTGCGATACACCGGCTCTTTCTCTTGATCGTGACTGTCACGGCTTTCACCGTGTCCGCATTGGCGCAGGACATTCAGAAGCTCGACCCAGGCCTCGAGCAGCTGGTTGGGCCTGATTCCAAGCTGGAGCGCATCGCCACTGGCTTCAACAAGTGGACTGAAGGCGCAGTTTGGACGCACGAAGGAACTCTCCTGTTTGCAGAGATCCCAGCCAACAACATCGACCTGTGGGTCCCGGGTAAGGGCGCTAGCGTTTTCATGCACCCCAGCGGATATACGGGTGCAGAGCCATTCAAAGGGCCGGAGCCAGGCTCAAATGGAATGATCTTGGATCCTGATGGTCGAGTGAGCGTGGCGGGACACGCCAGACGCAACGTTTGGCGCATGGAGTCTCTCGACCCGAAAGCACAAATCACGATTCTGGCCGACTCCTATCAAGGAAAAAAGTTCAATAGCCCCAATGATCTGGTGTACAAATCTGATGGCTCGCTGTACTTCACTGATCCTCCTTACGGTCTGCCCACCCAGCAGGACAACGATCCGCAAAAGGAATTGCAGGTCAACGGCGTCTATCGCATTCCTGGAGCGCGGCAGCAGAAGCCTGGGACAGAACCGGCACGGAACCAACTCCAACTCGTGATTAAAGATCTCCCTCGGCCGAACGGCATCTGTTTTTCGCCGGACGAGAAGTACTTGTACATCGCGGACTCCGGCAAGAAGATCTGGATGCGCTATCGGGTGCAGCCCGACGGATCGGTTGCCGACGGCGCATTGTTTCTCGATGCCTCCCACGATCGTGCGCCTGGGGGGCCAGACGGCATCCGTGTGGACCAAAAAGGAAACCTTTACGGCGCCGGTCCTGGCGGGGTGTGGATTATTTCTCCCGAAGGGAAACACCTCGGCACAATCAAAGTCCCCGAGACTGTGAGCAATGTGGCCTGGGGCGACAAAGATGGCAAGACGCTCTACATTACGGCCAGCACCAGTGTGTACCGCATCATCTTGAAAGTTCCGGGAGTGAAGAACTGAGTCCGATTTAACCACTGGCACAAGTCCATCGGAGTTTGCTTCGGAGTGAAGAAAGGAGGGTTCTTGAAATATGCTCTTACGATATGAAGGCACATATAATAAGGTAGCAGCCGAACCCCAGAAATTTCCTATAGTTCCACCTCCGTAAAAGTTGCCCCAATCGCAACTAAGCGCTCAAATATGGGCGGTAGCGCTTGAACCTGGTGGACTATTCTGCGGATTGCTGTCGGATACGTCCCCTAGATCGCCCATCGCGAAATAGTCTGCGCAAGGCATTCAAATAGATCACACGGGAGCCACTATGAAGAGTCGATCGATTCCAGCCTTTTCCCTGACCGCGAGGTTTAGTCAAACTTTTCTCGTCCTAGTGCTTTGTTTTCTCCCTTTTTCAGCTGCCCATGCTCAAACGCCGACGCACTACGAGTCGACCCTTGAATCGCTGAACCAGCATCCTCTGCCTCAGTGGTATGCCGACGCAAAACTGGGGATATTTGTTCATTGGGGCCTTTACTCGGTTCCGGGCTGGGCTCCGCTGGTCCATCCCGAGCACGACTTCACGGCACCCGACTACATCAAGAACAATCCCTATGCTGAGTGGTATCTGAATGTTATGCGGATCGACGGATCCCCGACCCAGGCTTACCATCGCGAGCATTACGGAGCCGACTACGACTACTACAATTTCGCTCCCCTCTTCGATCAGGAAATCAAGAAATGGAGTCCGGACGCCTGGGCCAAGACCTTCCGTGACGCTGGCGCGAAATATGTGGTTCTGACCACTAAACATCACGATGGGTTCACACTTTGGCCGAGCTCTACACTGAACCCCAAATTGCCTCCGGACCGGCAACACGCCACCCGCGATATCGTTGGCGAGCTGACCACCGCCGTTAACCAGCAGGGCTTGCGCATGGGTCTTTATTATTCCGGCGGTTATGATTGGACCTTCGTGCCTGGTCCTATTCGGACTGCGGCTGACTATCAGTCGGTCAAGCCTCAAAGCGAGGCCTATGGCAAGTACGCCGATGCCCAGTTTCGGGAACTGATCCAACGTTACCATCCTGCCGTCCTATGGAACGACATTGACTATCCCAAGTCTGGCCATCCTCTGGAGCTGATGGCAGAGTATTACAATGCTGTACCGGATGGCGTCATAGACGATCGTTTCGGGGTCAAGCATTCTGACTTCAAATCTCCGGAATATCAGGTCTTGGAAAAGATCAGTCCGACCAAATGGGAAGAGTGCCGCGGCCTCGGACGCTCATTTGGATACAATCGAGCGGAAGGGGAAGCCGAAACGATCGCCCCCGACGAGCTTATCTATTTGTTGGTGGACATCGTCAGCAAGAACGGCAACCTTCTGCTTGACGTGGGACCAGAAGCTGATGGCACGATTCCTCCCGTCCAGATGATGCGTTTGCAGGCCCTCGGAACCTGGCTCGGTCAGAATGGAGAAGCCATTTACGGCACCCATCCCTGGAAAACTGCGGAGGGTACGACATCCGAAGGTGTCCGTCTGCGTTTCACTCAAACCGATTCTGCGGTGTACGCCACGATGCTGGGCAAACCAAAAACGGACAGCGTTACTCTCAAATCGCTGGCACCCAGGGCCGGTACGCTGATTTATCTCCTGGGTGAGGCCAAGTCGCTGGCCTGGTCGCAACAGGGCGCCGACATAAAAATCACGCTTCCTCGGACTCTTCCGGGACAATACGCTTATGTCTTGAAGATCGCAGGGCCGTTGTCTATGGCCTTGAAGGACTCACCCAGCTCAGAAACGAGGCAGAGGTAGTCTTCCTCTCTTCTCCGTTATGAAAGTGCGTCTCTCCGGGCTGCTCAACAGCTCATGGCCTACTTTTCATGCTTTCGTCGACCGCTGTTAAAGAAGGAAATCCCGGTTGGGAACCCGGGTTGGGACAAATTGCGTCGACGGCAGGAATACTTGGGAAGGGTGAGGCAGATCGATTCAACCGTTGTCGACTCCGGCCAAACGAAAGTGAACTTTTCATGACTTTGAAAATGAACCCGCGAAGATTCGCCGGATTATCTGTCGCTGCGGCAGCATCGGTTTGGGCGCGTCCGGTGCTTGGCGAGACTCGCGAAGCTGCCGGATTTGTAAATCCCTTGATCGGTGCCAGCACCAGTCAGAAACTGGGAGAGGGCAAGACCTTTCCCGGCCCAACTACTCCCTTCGGCCTGGTGCAACTGAGTCCCGACACTATGACCGGCGGCGACAACGCTCCAGGCTATTCCTATGAGCACACGACTATGGAGGGCTTCAGCTTCACTCATATGAGCGGCGTAGGTTGGTGTGGCGACTTCGGGAACTTGCTGACCATGCCCACAACAGGTCCTCTCGAATTCGCCGCTGGCCGCTCTGAACATCCCGATGAGGGTTGGCGTTCGCCGTTCAGCCACTCTACGGAAGTAGCCCAGGCCGGTTACTACGCCGTTACGCTGGAGCGTTACAAGATACGCGCGGAACTGAGCGCAGCGTCACATGGAATATTGCGCTTCACGTTTCCGCGATCGACGGAGTCTCGCATTCTGCAGGATCTGGCGCGCCGGATTGGAGGGAACCTCCACACGTCAATATGTCAAAGTCGTCGGCAAGGACGCCATTGAAGGGTGGGTACATTGCACGCCCAAGGATGGTGGCTGGGGCAATGGCGATGGTCAGGTCGAGTACACGCTCTACTTTCGCACGGAATTCTCGACGCCACTGGATGATTTTGGCGTTGTCAGCATTGATTTACCAGACGGCCGGCTGCAAGGGCCCAGCGGATTGGTCGGCGACTATTTCCTGACTGACGACTACTACGACCGAGTCAAGAAGGGCAACGTGATGGGTAATGTTTCCGAACAGGAGGGCAGGCATCTCGTCTTCTATACGCAGTTTCCCACCCGCGAAAACCAGCAGGTGCTAACCACGACTGGGATTTCCAACGTGAGCCTGGAAGGCGCACGAGCCAACCTGAACCAGGACATACCCGATTGGAACTTCGAGCAGGTGCGCAGGCGCTCCTGGTCTCTGTGGAATCAGACACTTTCCTGCATCACAATTGGAGACGCCACAGAAACTCAGCATACGATTTTCAAACACTGCGCTCTACCATGCCATGATCGATCCTCGCAGCGTCAGTGACGTAGACGGAAAATACGTGGGCGCGGACAAGAAAACATCTTCCTCAAGCGGCTACTCTGACCGAACGATTTTCAGCGGCTGGGACGTTTTCCGCGCTGAATTTCCCCCGAATGACCATCCTGCGCCCGGCATAATCAATGACGAGATCAATTCATTGCTGGAGCTGGCGGAGCGCAGCGGTCGCGGGTATTTGGAACGCTGGGAGATCATGAATGCCTACAGCGGCTGCATGGACGGGGATCCGGGAATTCCGCCATCCTCGATGCCTATTCCAAAGGCATCAGGAATTTCGACATCGAGAAAGCCTATGCCGCGTGCCGGCAGACCGCGGCCGGCACAGGCACAGCGACGAATCGTCCGGATAACGACTTCTATCTCGAAAAGGGGTACGTGCCCGATCAAGTTTCCTGGACGCTCGACAATATTTATTATGATTGGTGCGTCAGCCGCTTCGCCGAATATCTGGGAAAGAGTGAAGACGCGAAGGTGTTCGGTGCACGCGCCCACAATTACCGCAACCTCTACGACTCCGGGGTCGGATTCATGCGCGCCAAAGACCGCAGCGGTCAAAGCCTGGAATGGCATGGCGAAGCGGCTTTCGGGCAGGGATGCACCGAGAGCAATCCGTTGCAGCAGACTTGGTTTGTGCCGCACGATATTTATGGCTTGATCGATCTGATGGGCAAGGATCGCTTCGTGGCCACGCTCGAAGACATGTTCCAGAAAACGCCCGTGACCTTCGGCTGGAACCCTACTATAACCATTCCAACGAACCCGTCCATCATATTCCTTACTTGTTCGTGTATGCCGGTCAGCCATGGCTTACGCAAAAATGGGTTCGTCGTATTCTGGAGTAGGCCTATCACGCAGAAGTGAACGGCATTTGCGGTAACGACGATGTGGGCCAGATGTCTGCCTGGTACGTTATTAGCGCTCGTGGCTTCTACCCCGTCTGCCCGGGTGACAACATCTATGTTTTGGGCAGCCCACTCTTCGGCAAGGCGGTAATCCAGCTCGACCCTAAATGGCACAAGGGTAAGACGTTTACGATCATTGCGCACAACAGCTCTTCCACGAATTGCTATCTCCAATCGGCACGGTTGAACGGGAGATCGCTACAGCGGGCATGGATTACCCATGCGGAGATCACATCTGGTGGGTCTTGGGTTCGTTATGGGACCGCAGACCAATTTCAAATGGGGGACTTCAATGAGAGTCCCTTCTGGTGTGCTTTCTTCGGTGTAAACGAACTCATCTCGTGAAACAGCGATTCGAGTGCAGTATCCCACCCGTTTCTTTTAACTGTCTCAGGACGCTGTCTTACTATCTCCGATGGGAAACCAAGGTGCGGCAAACCGGAGACAGACCAGTTGGGGGGGAGTGAAACGTACCCAACTATCTCCGTCCTGTGATCTCACGTTTGAGACAGCAAGAACAGGTCATTCGCTAGCGCGTTCTTACACTACAGCTGTACTAAATCAAATCATCAAATCCCACATTACCTATAAAATGAATGCGTTATGATCGGGTGAGATCGGCGATGAATCAGCTGACCGGGCAGTCAGGACTCACTATTCATGCCACTATCCTCGTTCTTGCCCTGATCCTTATGGGCAGAGGCAAGCTTGCGTGCGCTCAGGGAGTGGCGACCGGCGGTACCGCAGTCCCCGCTCGCCCCCTCCCTACGGGCATGAAGGCACCCACTGTGAGCTACGAGGACCTCGCGGTGCAGGCCGGCCTCACAGGTGTTGAGGTTTCCGGGGCAGACCATGGAAAAGAGTACATCGTTGAGTCCACTGGAACGGGTGTGGCAATTTTCGACTATGACAATGATGGTCTCCCCGACATCCTTCTGGTCAATGGCGGCCGCCTGCGGGGAGGCGCGCAACCCAAGCCTTTCCTCTATCACAACCTGGGTGGCCTGAAGTTCGAAGACGTCACCGAAAAAGCGGGAATCACGAGTACGGGGTGGGGCCAGGGCGTCTGTGCGGGTGACATCGATAATGACGGCAACACCGACATCTTCATCACCCAATGGGGACAGAATATCCTGTACCGGAATCAGGGGAATGGCACGTTTCGCGACGAGACCAAAGAACGCGGCCTGCTCGCCTCTAAGCGCTGGAGCACAGGTTGCGCCTTCATCGACTATAACCGCGACGGACATCTCGATCTGGTAGTCGTTCACTATATCGACTTCGATCTGGCCCATACTCCGCGGCCGGGAGACAAATCGCAGTGTCAGTGGAAAGGATTGCCTGTCCTGTGCGGCCCGCGAGGTCTGCCTCCCGAAACAGTTTCCTTATATGAAAACGACGGGCATGGGCATTTCACCGATGTTTCGGACCGAGTTCATATCACCGGCCCCAAGGACTACTACGGATTCACCGCGCTCGCTGGCGACTTCGATAATGATGGGTGGCCCGACATTTACATCGCCTGCGATTCCACCGCGAGTTTGTATTATCACAACCTGGGCGGGAAAACCTTCGAAGAGATCGGCGTTCGTTCTGGTCTTGCTTACAATCAAGATGGACGCGAGCAGGCCGGGATGGGAGCGACCGCAGCTGACGTCACCGGCAGCGGATTGCTGGACATCTTCAAGACAAATTTTGCCGACGACACCCACACCTTCTATCGCAATCGTGGCAAGAATGATTTTGAGGACGATACGATCGGGGCCGGCCTAGCGGTCAATACCAAGTACCTGGGATGGGGTACGGCCTTTCTTGACTTTGACAACGATGGTTGGAAGGATTTGATCGTCGTCAATGGGCATGTGTATCCCGAAGTTGACGAGGCCCACTCTGCCGAACATTTCAAACAGCCCCGCCTTCTCTATTGGGATCGCGGCGACGGCCAATTTTTTGATCTTTCCTCTCAGGGAGGACCCGGCATCAGAGCCCTCCACTCCTCGCGTGGTCTCGCGATCGGGGATCTCGACAACGACGGGGAACTGGAGATTGTCATCGTCAATATGGGGGAGGGACCATCTCTTCTGAAAAATGTCGCTCCCCACACCGGGAATTCGCTGCTGGTTCGAGCGCTGACTTCGGGGAGGGACGCGATCGGGGCGCGGATCACGCTAACCGCGGGTGGTCACGAGCAGATTGACGAGGTCCGGAGCGGTGGTTCCTTCATCTCGCAAAGCGATTTCCGTGTGCACTTCGGCCTGGGCAAAGCGGCCGCAGCCGACATATCGGTACGCTGGCCGGATGGCAAAAGCGAAAAGTTCACTGGGGTCGCCGCGGGCCAGATCGTGACCATCGAACAGGGAAAAGGCATGACCCGCAAACAGCAATTTATCTCTCCAAGAAAATAGCCGGCACAGGCTACCCGCTCCGGTTGGCTCTCTTGTCGTAAGACCCTTCATTTTGTCCCGTGTCGGAACACCGCCAACCCCCATCGTTTGCTATTCTCGCACATTTCATTTATAAAACTGCATATGTGCCCACAAAAAATGGAAAACGCACAGTATGCCAGCTTTTACGCTTTTGTCAAGAAATTTTCAAAGTGCGATGGTGTTTCAACGGTCAGGCGGGCGGGGCGGCAACGGAACCAATGCACAGGAGGATTCGTTGATGCCATTAGCATCATTGCCATTTGCGTTCACCTTAACCCAGTGGTTGGATTCGACAATCTATGAAGACAAAAGCGCCTAAAGCTTCCACTCGGTACCCGACTCCAGCTCTTGAGAAAGGCTTGGATATATTGGAGCTGTTCGCCAGCCAGCCGTCGGGACTCACAAAAAGCGACGTGGCGCGCAAGCTCGGCCGCACGATTTCCGAGATCTTTCGGATGCTGGTATGCCTCGAAGAACGTGGATACATTGCGCAGAGCCCGCACAGTGATCGTTACCATCTCAGCTTACACCTGTTCAAGCTCGCGTTAGAGCATCCGCCGATCAAACGCATGACTATGCAAGCTTTGCCGATAATGCAGCAAGCTGCTCACGAACTTGGTCAGTCCTGTCATTTGGGCGTACTCAACGGGGGGCAGGTCGTGATTATCGCCCAAGTGGATTCCCCCGTCAGCCCAGGCTTCTATGTTAAGGCTGGTGCAGTTGTGGATCTCATGCATGCTGCTACAGGCCACGTTATCCTGGCACATCAAACACAGGAAGCTAAGGTACGGGCCATACAGACTTGGTGCAAACGCAGCAAAACTGAGGCTCCGCGCGATCTCACCTCGCATCTTGCTGCCATTAAGGAGCGAGGCTATGAAGAGAAGGAAAGTTACGAGGTGGAGGGAATCATCAATGTTAGTTATCCCGTCTTGGACGAGCATGGTTATGCGGTTGCTGCGCTAACCGTTCCCTACATCCGCCGAATTGGCGACAACACGACGACGGCGATCGTACGCCAAACCTTGAAACGAGCGAGTGCTCAGCTTTCGCAAGAAATCGGGGGAATCTCGCCAGTGCGCCCGAAATTCGACACCTAGGTCCGTTAAGTCGCCGCTTTGTCCTATCCACAAATGTATTTGCCTCAACACAGCGACCATCGGTGATTTTTATTGACAAATTTAATGTTTCAGGAATAGAAATGATGGTCTCGGACTAGCGGGTGCAGGAAATCGCCTCCTGGGCCGACACATTCTACTGGCGAAACTGCGTCAACGAAGGGCTATCTTGACTTTCATTGTCGAGGGCGGCGGCGACTTGAAAGCCTCCGAAGGAGAGTTGATCCGTTTGAGCGATCCTAAGATCACTAATGTTCGCGTCCTCGATCTGCGATTTCCGACCTCGCGCCACCAGATTGGCTCCGACGCGGTCAACACAGACCCCGATTACTCAGCGGCATATTGCATTCTGGAAACGGATGTGGGTGTCGAAGGATACGGCCTCGCCTTCACCCTGGGCCACGGAACAGAACTATGCGTGCTTGCACTCGAGTATCTTGCTCGATTTGTCCAAGGTCGCAATTTATCCTCGGTGACAGACGATACAGTCGCCTTTTCCAGACAGCTTACGGAAGACACTCAATTCCGCTGGCTCGGGCCCGAAAAAGGTGTAATCCACCTGGCCGCGGCAGCCCTCATCAATGCAGTCTGGGACCTTTACGCGCGAACGGAAGGCAAGCCTCTCTGGAGATTATTGGCAGATTTTGAACCCGAGCAGATCGTCCATTCGATTGACTTTAAATATATCGAAGATGCCATTACTCCGGGTGAAGCCCTTGATCTACTAAGGTCGCGAACCGTATTTCAAGCTGAGCGTTTAAAAACTCTTGAGCAGCGTGGGTATCCCGCATACACGACGTCCGCAGGGTGGTTCGGCTTCAGTGATGAGAAGATTCGGAACCTCTGCCGTGAATCTCTCAGCCAAGGATGGACACACTTCAAGTTAAAGGTCGGTGGCGACCCAGCCGATGATCTTCGCCGTGCGCGGATGATGCGCGCAGAAATCGGCCCGGACAACAAGCTAATGATGGACGCAAACCAAAAGTGGGGAGTCATCGAGGCCATTCAACGCACGAAAGAACTGGCTGAAGTAGATCCTTGGTGGATGGAGGAACCCACCAGCCCCGACGACATTTTGGGCCACGCTCGCATTCGCCGAGAAGCCTCTCCCATTCGCATCGCGACGGGTGAGCATTGCCACAATCGAATCATGTTCAAGCAATTCATGCAGGCGGCCGCAATGGATGTCTGTCAGATTGACAGTTGCAGGGTTGCAGGCGTGAACGAGAATCTTGCGGTGCTGTTGATGGCTGCTAAATTTAACATCCCGGTTTGCCCTCACGCGGGCGGAGTCGGCTTGTGCGAATGCGTGCAGCACCTGGCGATCTTTGACTATCTGCGGGTATCAGCGTCGCTCGAAAACCGTGTCATTGAATTTGTAGATCATCTGCATGAACATTTTACTGATCCCGCTCGCATTGCAAACGGCCACTATCTGCTGCCCGAAAAACCTGGATACAGTACCGAGATACTTCCGGAGACGTTGCTCGCATATCAGTACCCGGATGGTCCAGTGTGGAATGATCAACGGGTTTCAGTTGTAACGTAGAAGACGTCTGTTTGTGCACCAAGAGACGTCTTCCTTTTCAGGAAATTCGTTGGACGAACGCTGCCTCGATGAACTGGATTGCCGCCGGTTCCTCCGCATGGCCTTGATGAGCTCGGTCATGCTGCTTCTTTCCTCCCCCCCGCTGGAATCCGTGAAAGCGGACAGATCACTAGATCACTTGCTAACTCAACCCGACATATCATCTGCGAACGACACCAAAAAAACACTTGACAACCATTATTAATTGAGACTACAAATGAGCCGTTTGATACATGAACTGTTCATTTCACCTATAAAAGCGTGATACTCGGATGAATTTGAGCCGCAAGGGCCGATTGTTCAAGCGCACGGGAGTGGTCTGGGGCTATTGATCACAAACTAATTGGTGGGAGGGTTTATGGATCACCGTGGTTCGAGTGTTCTTGCTCTGGTTCGTGGATGCAAGGATTCATCCGGTTTGGGGAAATTTGCTCTAGCCTGCTGCGCAATGCTGATTTTGTTCTGCGCGGTCGCTATTTCGCAGACTGCGACCGGCCAATTCAATGGGCATGTTTACGACCCGAGCGGAGCGGCAGTGGCGGGCTCCACGGTAAAGGTGCAAGACCCTGCGAGCGGCTGGATACGAACGGTGCAATCCAATGGTGAGGGCCTATACGAACTCCCGCTCGTTCCGCCTGGGAACTACCAAATCACGGTCACTCAGGCCGGCTTCCAGACGGCAGTGAGCCAGGTACTCAAGCTCGATGTAAACCAGATTTCTACTCAGGACTTCCACCTGCAGGTGGGATCGCAATCGCAGACGGTGGACGTCGTGGCGACTGCCGAGTTGCTCCAGGCGACTTCGACGGAGCTGGGCACCGTTGTGCAACAGCGCACGGTCAGTGATCTGCCGCTCAACGGAAGAAGCTTTACGGCGCTTCTCACCCTGGCGCCCGGCGCCAACCCGGTAAACCAATCCCAAAATGACGGCCATGGAGGGTCCTACAGCGCTACATTTGGTTCTGCCGGTATCCCAGGCTCGACGTATGTCTTCCCGTCGGTGCAGGGTCAATGGAACCGCGAGAATCTGTGGTACATCGATGGCATCATCAACGGATCTGCTATGGGTGGTTCGTATGATGTCCCACCCATCATCGATACCATCCAGGAATTCAAAGTTCAGTCTCATAACGATCAGTCCGAGTATGGCGGAGTCTTGGGTGGAGTCGTCAACCTGGTCACCAAGTCTGGCACGAATTCCTTTCACGGATCGGCGTGGGACTATTTGCGCAATAACGTCTTCGACGCCCGAAATCCGTTTACGGATTTCAAAAACAATCTCCCCTCAGCCCCTGCGACCTTCCGGCAAAACGAGTTTGGCGGCGCTTTCGGTGGCCCCGTCCGGATCCCACACCTCTACAACGGAACCAACAAGACATATTTTTACGTTTCCTACGAAGGCTGGAGGTATGCGAAGGCGGCGGGAACCAGCTACGTATCGCCGACAGAGGCTGAGCTAAATGGCGATTTTACCAACGCCTCCGTGGTAACCAGTACCGGCGCTCCGGCCCTTTTGTACGACCCGTATACAACCACTGGAACCGCAGGAAACTACACACGACAGCTGCTTGGAGGAGATGGCCTTCACGTCCCGGCAAACCTAATCGACCCTACCGCTCAGGCCTTCGTAAAAAACTACAGCGATAAGCCTAATTTCACTCCGGCTACTCTGGGGGGAAACAATACGATTCTCAATTCCGTAGGTGCTGACAATGCCAATGGATTCAGCGGACGGGTTGACCAGAACTTTGGATCGAAAGATTCAGTGTGGTTCCGGTATAGCTATCTCGACGGAGCCGATGTCGTTCCCGTATCACATATTCTTAACACCATCAGCAGTGCGGATAACAGAAACGGGGGTGGCGGTTGGACTCACGTCTTCTCTCCGAATTTTATCCTGGACGCGCGAGGCGGATGGTGCGGCCGATACAACAATAAGAACCTGAGACAGCCAATAAACCCGGCACCCTCCGGTTATGAAGGGGTCGAGTCGACCTATGGGTTTGTGGAATTTGATTTTGCCGCGGTGCTGGGGGGAGGGGGCGCCTACAACTTGATGGGCGGCAATGGGCCAAATATTTTGGCAACCAACGCAACTAATTTCGCCGCAAACATAACCTGGATACGTGGAAAACACCAACTGCGTTTCGGGTATGAAGAGCATATCCCGGAATGGACCCAGGGGCTTACGAAGGGTGGATCTTTCGGCGGCGCCCAATTCCAGTTCTCGCCTAACGAAACGTCGGACCCGCAGAATGCCTCGAGCACTGGCAACCCGCTCGCTTCGGCTTTGATGGGCATTCCGGACAGTGGCCGCTTTCAGTCGGAATCGAATGCATTTCGCGTGATCATGCCTTCGGCTTACATCCAGGATACCTGGAAGGTGACTCCGCGCTTAACCATCAGTGCCGGGTTTCGTTGGGACGGCGAGTCATCTCCTCACCTCGAGAAAGGGAACGCGTCAAATCTTAATCCGAACACCGGAAACTGGGAAATCGCGCTAGGGCCCGGGAAAGGTGGACAGCTGCCCCCACCCTGCGATGCGGCCAGTGGAATCTTCGCTCCTTGCATCCCCTCTTCCACCCCGGCAAATAACTTGACTATTCAGCAACATGTTATTGCCGCACCGAATCCGAACATGGGCCCCGATCCATACTATAAAATGTTTGGACCCCGCATAGGTGCCGCTTTCAAGTTAACTGACAGTATGGTTATCAGGGGAGGGTGGGGCTTGGTCTACGACTCTCTGGAAGGCAACCTCCAAAGTCCCAGGGATCGTCTGGAATCATGGCCCTCGAACGCGTCGCTTCCGCTTAACTTTAACGTCACAGGTCAACCTTTACAAACCATGACGACTATTGTTCCAACCCTTAGTAGCACCAACGCGCTCCCAGCCGTTCCGACACCGTGGCAGCAGTTTGGATGGTATTACGATCCACATATCAGACCCCCTTATTCCCAACAGTTCAACGTCGAGATACAGAAGCAATTCAGCACGAGCCTCGTCGCCTCAGTCTCTTACGTAGGCAGCGTAACCAGACACCTACCTATTACTGGGCTTTCTAACGATTCTCCGGTGCCTGGCCAAGCCGGCGCCAATCGCCCGTTTCCTTGGCTTGGCAGCGCCATCATGGCAACCGATCGTGGCACAGCCAACTATAATGCGCTGCAGGCGAAGGTAGAAAAGCGCGTGGCTTCCGGCCTTGCCTTCGGGGCTGGTTGGACCTACTCAAAGTCGTTGGACAACGGGGCGAGCGGCTTCTACGACGTTGAAAATGGACCGGGGGGGTTTGCCGTGGTACAAAACTACAACGACCTGAGCCAGGATTATGGCACATCCGGAAACAGCCTTACTCACATCGTCTATGGGTGGGCTATTTATGAATTGCCCTTCGGGAAAGGCAAGCGTTTCATGAGCAGCGGCATCGGCGCCGCCATCCTTGGCGGTTGGCAAACAAACCTAAATTTGTCGGCGCACTCAGGGATTCCGTTGACGTTCCCCGATGCTGGTATCGACCCGGCAAACATCGGGAACACCTCGGGCTTTGTTAACTATGGCAGGGCAAATCTTATTGGAAACCCAAAAGTCAGCCACGCTACCTTCAAGGAGGCATTCAATACGGCGGCTTTCGCCCATCCAGTCAACCAGTACGGCGACTCGGGGCGAGGCATCGTGGCGAGTACGCCATACAGCAATTTCGACTTCTCACTCATGAAGAATATCCCTATCGCAGAAAGTCTCCATATGCAATTCCGAGCGGAGTTCTTCAACGTATTCAACATTCAAAACTATGGCCTACCAGGGACAACCTTCGGGGGCGGCAACTTCGGAGTAGTTAGTAACCTCGTCAGCGGAGCTACTCCCAGGCAGATTCAGTTCAGCCTTAGAGTTGAGTTCTAGCCGGTCGCCGGAACCGGCCAAGGGCAATGGCTTATGAAGCGTCGGATCAGGGCTATCTCCAAGGCCCTGATGCGATGGATTGTTTAGGGGCAGGTTTGTCTTCTGCCCCATCCACGCGCACCTTGCATGCGCCTTCCCGAACGTAGAGAGTGTTGAGCTGATTCCAGAAGAATCCCGAGCCGATCCTTTGCATCGGCTACTCCGCGATGTTCCCGCCGCGAGGGGAGGGGAAATGAGCCCAGGCGGGGATCGGAAGTTCAATCGATTTGGGAGGCGGTGGAAAAACTCTCGCGGTGCCACGTTGTCATTGCGCGAAGAGCTAACCCAAGCCCAGCCACCGATGCTGGATCAAACTTCTTAGAACCGGCATGAATTGCTGAAGGGATGGGCACTTTCCGGAAAGAACCCGGCGCCCTATTATTTAGGATTGAACCTATGTCGTTGTTCGATTCTCATTATCGCCCGATCAGCTCAACCAATCGCCTCCGAGTAGTTGCTTGGCTGGCCATTTTCGGGATGACGAGTCAACTCTCTTTCCCGTTGATCGGCGGTGCCCAAACATCACGGAGAGCGCAACACGCACTTAGTACATCTGCACTGCTGGATCAGGCCAAGAGGCTTGTTCAGGGAGGCGATCCGCAGGGCGCTCTATCGCTGCTTGAGCGAGCCGACCTTCACGCGCCCGGTGCCAGTGAAATACACGCGCTGAGGGGAGTCTGTCTCGCGCTATTGGCGAAGCCGATTGAATCGGCAGAGGAGTTCGATCAGGCAATT